>ENA-OOQP01000858-OOQP01000858.1-human-gut-metagenome-genome-assembly--contig:-NODE-858-length-12759-cov-3.919553_pt1 | contig 12759 bp, 9 predicted proteins | sample MGYA00241266_ERZ501171 | MGnify/ENA primary metagenome ERZ501171 (study PRJEB25962, sample SAMEA2042501) | human gut metagenome | biome: human gut; feature: human-associated habitat; material: faeces...
CTGCTGAGGGCAACAACTTCGGTATTGTTCTCATCCCAGAGGGCTTGATCGAGTTTATCCCTGCTATCAAGAAGTTGATCGCTGAATTGAATGAGGTTCTTACAGACCCAGCTACAGGTGAGAGCCGTGAGTTTGCTGGTGCTGAGGAGCAGATCGCATTCGTTAAGGGTGCTATTGCAAAGGAAAACCTCGCTGTATTGGAGTCTTTGCCAGCAGATGTAGCTCGTCAGCTTTGCCTCGACCGTGACCCTCACGGAAACGTTCAGGTTTCTCTCATCGAGACAGAGAAGTTGCTCTCTCGCATGGTAGCTGAGAAGTTGGCTGCTTGGAAGAAGGAGGGTAAGTTCGTTGGTAAGTTCTCTGCTCAGCATCACTTCTTCGGTTACGAGGGACGCTGCGCTGCTCCTTCTAACTACGATGCAGACTACTGCTACTCACTCGGTTTCAATGCTTCTTGCCTCATCGCTAATGGTAAGACAGGTTATATGTCAGTAATCAAGAACACAACAGCTCCTGCTGCTGAGTGGATTGCTGGTGGTGTGCCTATCACTATGATGATGAACATCGAGCGTCGTAACGGTGCTAACAAGCCTGTTATCCGTAAGGCTCTCGTAGAGCTCGACGGTGCTCCATTCAAGTTCTTCGCTTCTAAGCGTGAGCAGTGGGCTAAGGAGACTGCTTATGTATATCCAGGTCCTATCCAGTACTGGGGTCCTACAGAGGTTTGCGACCAGACCACCAAGACTCTCCAGTTGGAGCAGGCTAAGTAATATCGTATTATATTTTTATAGTATATGTCAACAAGACGAACGGCTTCTTCACAGACAAAACATAGCATGCCGAGAAAGAAAACGACTCGACGTGGTAATACTCGTGCAAGAAGGCGTTCGTCTTCTTTTTTACCACGTTTCCTCCGTTCATATCCCCGTTGGGCATGGTGGATAGGAGGATTATTGATTGTTTTTCTTTACATCTGGGCTTTTTATTATTTCTTCGTAAGTCCAACTGGTTTCCGGTGGCGTGCTTTGTATGGTGATGCAGAATATCCTGAAGGTTATGAGATTCATGGTATAGATATTTCGCATTATCAGGGTACGATTGATTGGGAACAGCTCAAGAATGCGATGATAGAAGGCTGTCCTGTTCGCTTTATCATCATCAAGGGAACAGAAGGTTCCTCACGTCTGGATGATAATTTCAGAGAGAATTTTAATCAGGCGCGGGATTATGGTTTTATCCGTGGAGTCTATCATTTTTGGAGTAATAAGTCTTCAGCTCGCGATCAGGCATATTTCTTCCTGGAGAAGATACATCTTACAGAAGGAGACCTGCCGCCTGTTCTGGATATAGAGCACAAGCCTGCAGATAAGTCTGTTGAAGATTTTCAGCGTGATGTACTTACCTGGCTGCATATCGTAGAAGATAAGTATCATGCCAAGCCGATTATCTACACCTATTATAAGTTTAAGGAGAAGTATCTGAGCGCTCCTGTCTTTGATGACTATCCTTATTGGATAGCGCATTATTATGTAGATAAGGTGCAGTATAAGGGAAAGTGGAAGTTCTGGCAGCATACGGATGCTGGTAAACTACCAGGCATTAAGGGCTACGTGGATTTCAATATCTACAACGGAAGTTATTATGACCTACGAAAACTCTGTATTGGTTCAAAAGGCGAAAGTATCTTTGAAGATGATGAATATGACGAAGAAGATGAAGAAGAATAAATCCTTTCTTTTAGCAAATCTGCCTAAAAGAAAGGATTTTATGATTTAGTATATAGTTGGATGCAGCCCTTTATTTACTGCATCCAAAATTTTCCTTAAAAGCCTCTGAAATTGTCATTAAAAGATACAGAAGTAGATTAGTTTTTTAGAATGAGACAAGCCCAGTTGTTATCGCTTTTTCTTTCGATTTCCGACAATCCCAATTCCTTTGTTTTCTCCAGCAACACAGGAATGTCTTCCACGTAGAAACCGCTGAGAATCAGATAACAGCCATCATTCATTACACGTCTGAAAACATTCATGTCTTCCAAGAGAATGTTTCTGTTGATATTGGCAAGAACCACGTCAAACATACCACTGATATGATTGATGACTGATGCATTGCCGAAATATACGCTCATATTATTCACGCCGTTAAGCTGGGCATTATGTTTGGAATTTTCTACACTCCATTCATCAATATCATAACCGACCACATCGCTTGCTCCCAACTTAGAAGCCACAATGCCTAAGATTCCAGTTCCGCAACCACAATCAAGAACACGCTTCTTGTACAGATTCATGTTCATGAGCGAAGAAACAATCATGCGTGTCGTTTCGTGGTTACCTGTACCGAAGGCGAGTTTAGCTTCGATTCCAATCTCAATATGGTCTGGAGATGTAGTAGAGTGGAGATCCGGATGTTTGGCGTCATAGATGAGAATCTGGTCATTGATACAAATCGGTTCAAATCCCTGATCTTCCCATTCTTGATTCCAGTCTTTATCTTCAGCTTCTTCTACCTCGTAAGAGATTTCAGTTCCTTCAATAGGAAATTCTTTAATATTCTGATCGAGTAGTTCCTTATCAAACAATTCTTTCTGCACATACGCCTCCATGCCTTCTTCAGTTTCTTCAAACGATTCAAATCCGGCTTCAGCTGCACTGTCAGCCAACAGATCCTTGCAAACTTGCATCAAATCCTCGCTGGCTTTAATCTTAAATTTTGCTGCTAAATATTTCATATCAATTCTTATTTAAATCTAAAAAACTACTGCAAAATTATAAAAAATAGGGAAAAACCTATCATTATTTAGGGTTTTTCTTTAATTTTGCATGAGAATAAGCAATATTTTTGCATGTAATTAATTATATTGGTATAGAAAGTAGGTTAGAGAATAAATAAAAGGAGTCATATAATGAAAAAATTTGTTCTTCTTGCAGTCCTTGTAGCAGCGATGCCATTGACAACGATGGCTCAGGACGATGACCTCTATTTCAATCCGAAACAGGAGGCCAAGAAAGAAGCTGCACTCCGTGAGCAGAGAGCGAAGGCTTATGCCAGAGTTCGTGCCGTTCGTGATAGTCTTTATGCTATTCATTGGTCGGGCAGTCCACGTTCCGTTGACGAATACAATCGTAATGGTAGAATATTGAGTCATTATCAAGGTATCACTACAGATTCTTTGGGTAATGACATTATTTCTTTCCGTCTTGAGAAAGGTGTCAAACCTGACTCTATTTACGACGATGAGGCTTTCGCTCAGAAATTCATCAATCAGGATGAAGATTTCGAATACACGCGTGATTTGAGTCGTTGGGATGGTTATTATAATCCGTGGTTCTATGATTATTATGGAGTAGGACCTTATTACTGGCGTAGTGGCTACTGGGGCTGGAGAAATCCTTGGCGCTATGGTTATTACGCAGGTTGGTACGACCCATGGTTTGACCCATTCTACGATCCTTGGTATTACGGATATGCTGGCTGGTATGGAGGTTGGTATTCTCCTTGGTATGGATGGGGTGGATATTACAATCCTTGGTACTGGGGTGGTCCGATGATAGGACATGTTCACTACAGCGGAAATCCAAAGGGCTATGCTGGCAACCGCAGTTGGAATGGTCCGGGTAATAATTCTGGCCGCTATAATGGCAGAAGGGATGATAACTCGTATGCCAATCGTAACTTCGGCAATCGTTCCAACCGTGATTACAACAATAGTTTCGGCAATTCCAACCGCTCTAACAATAGTAATTCCAACTTCAGTGGCTTTGGCAACAGAAGTGGTAACTTTGGAGGAGGTAGTTTCGGTGGAAGTCATTCTGGCGGCAGCTTCGGTGGCGGTAGCTTTGGAGGAGGCTCACGTTCCGGCGGAGGCGGCAGCTTTGGTGGCAGAAGATAAAAAATGTAATATGAGTAATTTATTAAAAGTTTGGAAATCATGATGAAGAATTCTAAATACTTCTTGTTAGCTGCGCTGGGACTCATGGCAGCCCCAGCCTTGGCTCAGGAAACTTACCAGGATACTAAATTTGCAGAGAACAGTCTGAATGGTACTGCACGTTATGTAGGTATGGGTGGCGCCATGGAAGCCCTCGGTGCAGATATTTCTACCATCGGCTCTAACCCTGCTGGTATCGGTTTGTTCAGAAAGAATCAGGTAAGCCTTTCTGCGGGTGTAATGGCGCAGACAGACGCAGAGAACTATACAAAGTACAATAATACGACTATCGATTTTGATGGAAGCAAATCACATGTAAGTCTTGATCAGGTAGGTATTGTCTGGTCGCCTACACGTGGCAGAAATAGCTACATCAATTTGGCATTTAACTATCACAAGAGTGCTGATTTCAATCAGATTCTGAATGCGGCCAACAATCTGAATGGGGCTTCTCAAAGCAAGTTGACAGCTATTAAATATGCTGCTTTTCATGGTCAGACAGGCGGAGATATGGTATGGACCGGTGTTGATGCTAATTATGAAAAGATGATGAGCTTTGATGAAAATGGAAATATGAATTTCTATGAGGGCAATGAATTTCTCTATGGTCAGACTCAGAAAGGATACATAGGACAGTATGATTTCAACATCAGCGGTTCCATCAACAATCGTGTTTGGCTTGGTCTTACCATTGGTTTGCATGATGTCAACTATAAGAGCAACTCCATGTACTCTGAAAACATGGAATCTGATAATCCTGGCAAAGCGATTTCCGACCACTATGAGAGTCTCAAGATTGATGGAACTGGTTTTGATGTAAAGGCCGGTGTCATCTTCCGCCCTGTGAATGATTCTCCATTCCGCATCGGTGCCTACTTGAATTCGCCAGTATATTACGACCTGACCATGAGTGGTGCTTCCAAACTGTACATGGCTGATGGAGAAAACGAGGGCTTCAATAACAATACCTGCAGCTATGATTATCGTCTGAATACTGCATGGAAAGCTGGTGTCAGCCTCGGACATACAGTGGGCAACTATCTTGCATTGGGTGCAACTTATGAATACGCCTGGTATGACCATATGGACAATCGCATCAAGGATGGTGGATATTATGATTCCTGGTATGGCGATTATTATGAGACCAGCAGTAGCGATGATGCCATGAACGATAACACCCGTTTCTCACTGAGCGGAGTTAGCACAGTGAAATTAGGTTTGGAATACAAGCCAATGCCATTGGTTGCCATCCGTCTCGGATATAATTATGTATCTCCGATGTTTAAGGAAGAAGGTTACCGTGATCAGAGCATCGCTTCTCCTGGAACAGCTTATGCAACTTCCAGCGACTTTACCAACTGGAAGGCAACCAATCGTATTACAGCCGGTGTAGGTTTCAACTATCAGGGTTGGGCTTTCGATGTGGCTTATCAGTATAGTGCCCAGAAGGGAGATTTCTATCCATTCATGAGTTACTATGATAATCTTAATAGTGAGAACGATTGTATAGCTCCTGCAACAAAAGTTGAGAACAATCGTCATCAGTTGCTGATGACTTTGTCTTACAAGTTCTAAATGTTGCTTTCTTGAAATAAGACAGAAAAACGACAGAAAATAGGCAACAACTGTTAAAATTTTGTTTTTTCGCAATTTCCAAGAAAAAAAAAGCGAGAATAATTTGGTGGTTACAAATAAAAGTACTACCTTTGCAAATGAAAACAGATTGTTTATACAAGAAAATATTAGTTTTTTTAGTGGTTAATTTAGTTTTAGTAAGTATGTGAATAGGATTTGTTGAGAAACAGGTCCTATTTTTTTTATTTTCTGATGAAGTATTGATTTATTTCTGATGGAGTAAAAGTTATTTCTGATAGGGTAATATATTTCTGATAAAGTAGTATGTTTTTTCTGAAGGAGATGATTATTTCAAACTAAAGAATAGAATTTCAAATAAGAATACGATTATGGGCAAAGTTTTCATATATACTATCGCAGGATTGATGGCTGTTCTATTGCTGTTTATGTTAAGTTTAGCATTAGGTAGCGTTTCAATTCCGATTCAAGACATCATAGCCATCCTACTCGGAAAAGGAGAGGGGGTGGCAAATCCTTCATATAGTTATATTGTTTTGGAATCTCGCCTTCCTCAGGCTTTTACGGCACTTTTAGCCGGAGCTGCATTGTCGGTTTCTGGATTACTGCTTCAAACGACCTTCCGTAATCCACTTGCCGGGCCTGACGTATTTGGTATCAGTAGTGGATCAAGTCTGGCAGTAGCTATCGTGATGTTCATACTTGGAGGAAATATTTCTTTAGGTTCTTATACCGCCAATGGTTTCTTGGCAATTCTTGTCAGTGCTTTTGTGGGAGCGATGATTATCATCTGCATGATCTCTCTGCTTTCTACGATGGTCAAAAGTCACGTAGTACTTCTCATTATCGGTATTATGATAGGGTATTTGGCAAGCAGCGCCATCTCTCTTCTCAATTTCTATGCTACGGCAGAGGGAGTAAAGTCTTATATGATTTGGGGATTGGGTAGTTTCGGAAATGTTACGATGGGAAACGTTCCGCTTCTGGCTGGTGTTGTTCTGATAGGAAGTTTCTTTGCCTTGATGATGAGCAAACCCCTCAATGCGCTATTATTAGGCGAACAGTATGCAGCAAGCTTGGGGTTTGAAATATCAAAAATCCGACTGACACTTTTATTAATAACAGGTGTATTGACTGCCGTTGTTACAGCTTTTTGCGGACCTATAGCTTTCATCGGACTGGTAACTCCACATCTGGCTCGGATGCTTTTATCTACAGACAACCACCGACTGCTCATTCCTTTTACTATGATGGCAGGCTGTCTGATGGCTCAAATCTGTAATCTCCTGTGTTCATTACCTTGCTGGAATGGTACGTTGCCGCTCAATGCCGTAACTCCGCTCTTTGGAGCCCCGATTGTCATTTATATATTATTAAAGGTAAAAAGGTAAAAAAGTAAGGTAAAAAGTAAAAAATGAGAGGAGAAATTCAAAAAATAGAGTGAAAAGATAATCCTACCTTTTCACTCCCTTAACTGCTTCGCTTTCCAACGGATTCTCAGGCCAGAAATGCTTGGGATAGCGGCGCTTCAATTCCTTTCGTACTTCAAAATATGTGTCCTTCCAGAAACTGCCTAAATCCTGAGTCAACTGTACTGGCTTGAAACCAGGCGACAGAAGTTCCATCAGTACAGGTTGTTTTCCGTCATTCACGCAAGGTGTTTCCTTCATTCCAAAACACTCCTGCAAGCGTACGCTCAATACAGGAATTTCAGTACCCTGGCGGTAATCGAGTTTGATTCTGCTACCAGAAGGAACTTGGATATGGGTAGGAGCCAGCCGATCGATTTCCTGTTGAAGATCATAAGGAATGCTATTCCACAAAACTTCTTTCAGATTGATTTTCTTCAGTTCACTGTTTGTGGAAATCACATGATTTCCTTCTTCCAGATAGAAGGGAAGCCAGTCTTGCGCATGTTCCATCAGATAAGGAGTACTCAGATTCGGAATCTCAAGTTCAGGATGCCATTCTGTCACTTGAGCCACACGCCTCTGCAGCAATTGCACCTGTTCATTCCAGTCGAACATGCTAAGTCCATCTTTTCTGATAGCTTCACATATAATGTTGATAATCAGACTTTTATCAATATCATGAATCGGTTTGCTGTCAACAATGATTCTACCAATTCTTTTTTCTCTTTGCATGACAACACATCCCTGTTTACTGTCCCAAGAAACATGATCATGCTCTGTGGCGAGTTCCTGTAAATCCTTTTCGCAGACAGGTGCTGCTAAGAAAACCTTTCCTGCATTTCCATTGGAATGCATCGAAGCCACCGCAAGCCATTGGTAACCAATTAGGGAATCTGTGCTTTCTATTCTGACTCTATTACCATTCGCCAAACGATAGTTGCCCATATGATCCATGGCGAGGGCGATGCGTTCAGGATAGGCTAATGCCACCAGACGGCCGATGGCTTCAGCAGAAGGATCCTGATTCTCCACTTTAACCTTGCACATACGATGCAGTTCTGCCGAACTCTGTGCGATTTTTGCCCATCTGCCCAAACTCTGTTTCCTGCGTGCATTCCGCAAAAGGGAAATGCGAAGAGTAATATCCTTATCCTCCTGATCAGAAAGCGGATCTTTTTCTTCCAAGAGAGCAGCCACATCACATGCCAGACTCTTTTCCTGCTGCGTTTTCGCTCCCGAAATCATTTTAGCAATACGAGGATGGCAAGGGAGTTTGACCATTACTTTGCCCAAAGGAGTCAGGCTGAAAGAAGCTTCTTCCTCCTTGCTATGAGAAACATTCTTTGGCTGGGAATTATGCAGAACAATCGCTCCAAGCATTACCAATAATTCCTTTGCACACAATAAGTTACCAGTCGGAGGTGGAGTAAGCCAAGGCAAGGCTGCAACATTTGTTTCGCCGAATGCTGCGACTTCAAGCAACATGGATGACAAGTCAGCTTCCAGAATTTCCGGTTTACGTTGTTCCTCCATCTGATGTTCCGTCGCCATTGTCCAAAGTCGATAGCAGGTTCCTTCTGTCACTCGTCCTGCACGTCCCGCTCTCTGTACAGCCATGTCCTTGCTGATTCTTACCGTATCAAGACGACTCAATCCGGTTTTTGCATCATAGTTCAAACGACGGCAATAGCCCGCATCTATCACAATTTTTACCCCCTCGATAGTAATGGAAGTTTCAGCAATAGGAGTAGCGAGCACTATCTTCCTTTCTCCATCCAGGGAAGGAGCGATGGCCTGTTTTTGCGCCTCTTGAGATAAGTTGCCGTAAAGAGGATAAACCTTTGCATCGAGTGAAGAATTTTCAAGCAATTCTGCGCATTTTACAATTTCTCCCTGTCCAGGCAGAAATACAAGCATGTCTCCTACCTGCTCCCTATAGGCTTTCAGGATTGTGGCAGCAGTAACCTGCACAATCTCATGAAGTTGCGGAGTTTCCTTTGCATAAATGATTTCCACAGGAAACATTTTTCCCTGACCCTCTATCATGGGAGCCTGAAGGGAATGACAGATAGAGTCCACATCAATGGTAGCCGACATGATGGCGATTTTCAGGTCGTCTCTGATAATCTGTTGGGTTTGATGGGTGAGGGCAAAAGCAAGATCAGCCGTAAGACTTCTTTCATGAAATTCATCAAAGATAACAAGATTCACCCCGTCGAGTGTAGCATCTTCTATCAGCATTCTGGTAAGAATTCCTTCCGTCACGACTTCAATGCGTGTATCTTTAGAAACTTTGGTTTCAAAGCGAATACGATAGCCCGCAGTTTTTCCTATCGGTTCACCGAGCAAGTAAGCCATGCGCTCAGCGATTTGTCTGGCTGCAATTCTCCTGGGTTCGAGAATGATTATTTTCCCCTCGCTTCCCAATGCTTGAAGCATGGTAAGCGGGAGAATGGTTGATTTTCCAGAACCGGGTGCAGCCGTAATCACAATGGAATTGTGCTCTGACAGAGTTTGGTTTACTGCATCAGCGATTTGAAAAACCGGAAGATTACCGGAACGCTTGGCTATATTTTCAATCGACATTACTTGTTGTTTTTTTTAAGTAATCAACTATGGCGTTTGCTCTGACTTTTCATGAAAGCCATGATGATGTTATGATTTCTTTTCCAGTTCCTGCAGATTTTCCATTTTCTTGGTTTCGAGGAACTCGTAGATGCCGCACAAATGTTCGCGGACGCGACCATGACCGAATTCATAGACCTTGCTTACCAGTCCGTCAAGGAAATCGCGGTCGTGACTTACTACGATGAGGGTTCCGTCGAAATCCAGAAGGGCTTGCTTCAGCACGTCTTTGGTTTTGAGGTCGAGATGGTTGGTAGGCTCATCCAGAATCAGCAGGTTTACCGGTTCCAAGAGAAGTTTGAGAATGGCAAGGCGAGTACGCTCACCACCAGAGAGGACTTTCACCTTCTTGGTAGAGTCTTCGCCACCAAACATGAAAGCCCCGAGCAAATCGCGTATCTTGTTGCAGATTTCTCCTTTCGCCACATCGTCGATAGTCTGGAATACGGTGAGTTCACCATCAAGCAGAGAGGCTTGATTCTGAGCGAAATAACCTATCTGTACATTATGCCCCAATTCGATTTTTCCCTCATTCTGCAACTGTCCCATGATACATTTCACGAGTGTGGATTTACCCTCGCCATTACGACCTACGAAAGCAATCTTGTCGCCACGCTCTACAGTAAGATTCACGCCACTGAATATCTTCTTATCATCAAAAGACATTGATACGTCGCTCATCTGTACAGGATAGGCACCGCTGCGAGGACTTGGCGGGAACTTGAGGCGAAGGCGACTGGTGTCTTCTTCATCCACCTCGATAAGTTCAAGTTTCTCCAGCATCTTCACGCGGCTCTGCACCTGGAAAGTTTTGGAATAAGTACCTTTGAAGCGCTCGATGAAATCCTTTGTTTCGGCTATCATCTTCTGCTGTTCCTCATATTTCTTCATCTGCTGTTCGCGACGTTCCTTGCGCAGTTCCAGATACTGGCTGTAAGTAGCCTTGTAGTCGTAGATGCGCCCCATAGTAACCTCTATGGTGCGGGTGGTAATGTCATCTACAAACTTGCGGTCGTGGCTGATGACAACCACGGCTTTAGAACTGTTGATGATGAAATCCTCAAGCCAACCGATAGACTCGATGTCGAGATGATTGGTAGGTTCATCCAGCAGCAAGACATCAGGAGATTTCAGCAGTAGTTTTGCCAATTCGATACGCATGCGCCAACCACCAGAGAATTCGCTGGTAGGGTGGTTGAAATCAGAACGTTCAAAACCCAGACCGAGAAGAGTTTTCTCAACATCTTCTTCGAAATGAGTCATGTCGATGGCATAGAATTTTTCTGAGAGCGAAGAAACCTTTTCGATGAGCTGCATATAGTCATCGCTATCATAGTCTGTACGGGTGGCAAGTTCATTGTTGATACGGTCGATTTCCGCCTGCATCTCGTGCAGATGAGCGAACGCCTGACAGGTTTCATCGAACACGGTTCGACCGTCTTCGGTCATCAGATGCTGCGGAAGATAGGCAATGACGCAATCTTTCGGAGCGGAAACAGTGCCTCTTGTAGCCGTTCTCACACCGGCAATGATTTTAAGCAGGGTACTCTTGCCTGCGCCATTTTTACCCATCAGGGCTATACGGTCCTTCTCATTGATCTGGAAGGAAATGTCCTTGAATAAGGTGGTGCCGCCAAATTCGACGGTCAGTCCATCAACTGTAATCATATATTTTTCTTCTGTCTATATTATATAATAAGGTGTTCATCGACTTTGCTTTCTGTTTTCTGATAAAAATGAACGTATCGATGTTTCAGAATGCAAAGGTACAAATTATATTCTGAAAAATATTCAAAAAATCAGCCATTCTTTAGGATATAACTATATAAATGATTAATTTTGCGCATAAATTAAGTATAATATTGAAAATTGGTGTTTGTAAGTTTATGAATCCATCATCATTTAGTAAATATTTCATGATTTTATTCCTATGAACATAAATTTAAGCGTTATGTTATTTTTTTTAGAATTAAGGCATTTTGATAGTATAAATGCACTTTAAAGAAACATTTAACTCTAAATATTTTTATAAACCTTACTAATTGTTCGATTAAAATCATATTTATATTTCAGATTGTAAGGATATGACTATAAACCAAGAACAAACTAAAACATAAGCAACAAAAATAAAACAATATGTTTGTTTGTATTTTGTTTTCGTAGCAAAATGTATTAATTTTGCAGCCGAAAACGAACATAATGATAAAGAATGACTTGATTTGAATAACAACCAATGAAAGTCCGTTTTCAAAAAAGACAATCAATAGAAGTATTAACATATGATTAATTATTAAGGATTATGAAGAAGATTGAGGCAATTATCCGCAAGTCCAGATTCGAGGATGTCAAGAAAGCACTTTTAGCAGCAGACATCGAGTGGTTCTCTTATTACAATGTAAGAGGTGAAGGTAAGATGCGCCAGGCTCGTATTTATCGTGGTGTGATGTACGATACCAGCAGCATCGAACGAGTGCTTCTGAATATTGTGGTTCGTGATAAGAATGTTGAACCTACTATCGCTGCCATACAGAGTGCAGCACAGACGGGAGAAATAGGAGATGGTCGTATCTTCGTGATTCCGGTAATGGATACCATCAGAATCAGAACCGGTGAGCGAGGCGACATTGCATTGTATAATGCAGAAAAAGAGAAATAATGACTTTGATTTAATATTGTATTCTAATTTAACTATAAGATATTTATGAGCAGTTTATTATTGACAACACTCGATACGGGTAACACAGCGTGGATGATTATGGCAACCATCTTGGTGCTTTTGATGTCAATCCCAGGTATTGCACTTTTTTATGGCGGTTTGGTGCGCCAGAAGAATATATTGAGTATTTTGATGCAGACGGTATTTATCGTGGCAGTAGTCAGTTTGATATGGGTAGCATTCGGATATTCCTGGGCTTTCTCTACAGAATATGCAGATTCCGGCAATCCTTTGGCTTGCATCATCGGAGGTTTTGATAAATGTTTCCTTCATGGCATCGGTCTGGATTCTATCATGCCTACGGGTATTCCGGAACTTACCTTTGCCATGTTCCAGTGCATGTTCGCCCTGATTACTCCAGCCCTTATCCTCGGCGCTTTTGCCGAGCGTGTCAAATTCAACGGTTATGTACTTTTCACCATTCTCTGGGTCATCATCGCCTATCTTCCAATGGCCCACTGGGTGTGGGGAGGCGGTTTCCT
>ENA-OOQP01000862-OOQP01000862.1-human-gut-metagenome-genome-assembly--contig:-NODE-862-length-12744-cov-1.811017_pt1 | contig 12744 bp, 12 predicted proteins | sample MGYA00241266_ERZ501171 | MGnify/ENA primary metagenome ERZ501171 (study PRJEB25962, sample SAMEA2042501) | human gut metagenome | biome: human gut; feature: human-associated habitat; material: faeces...
ATTATGTTAATGACAATAGCAGCAGCATCAGCAGAAACATTTGCAAACGTAATCACATTTGCAGTAGTAGTAATGGTAGTAGCAACATTCATCGAGCATATGAGATAAGGAGGAAATCAATATGACAAGATCAGAACAACTCAGAATTGAGAAAATGAAACTTATAAAAGAAGTTCTAAATGAGGCAAACAAATTAACAGAAGCAGGACATGGTGATATAAAGATCACATGCGAAAACAAAGAATATGAAGAACGTTGGTTTAACTAGGAGGAAAAAAATCATGAAAGCAGAACAGATCAGAGAAACAATGAAAGAAATCAGAAACAGAGAAAACATTATGGTAAGAGTTCATTACCCTACAGATCATGAATTCGGTAAGATCGAAATCGTTGATTTAGGAAAACTTTTTATCTACAACGTAAACGAATTTGAATGTTATCATGATGAAGATGATATCACAATTGTATGTGACAGTAAATTTTACAGATTCAAAGCTAAAGATATTTCATCAATTGCAACAACTAAACATTTCATTAACATTTATTTAAAGGAGAACGAAGACATGAAAACAAGAGAAAGATACACATTCCACACAAACTATGATTATATTGACAAAGCACTTATGATCAACGGCAGATGTAAAGGTTTTATTACAGATTACAAACATTGCGTTGACGAAATCAATTATGGTAAGATCGTATGTGATATTATCGAATACGAAGATATTGACAGCGGATGTCCATTAACAGTTATGATTGATACAGAAGTTGTAAATGAAACCAAATGTGGTGTTATGGTTTATAGTATTGACACATACGATTGTACATACAAATACGATCCAGAGTTTGCTATGTTACACTACGAATTTTAAAATAAGGAGAAATCATTATGACACAGGCAGAATACTTTGCTAGTCTACAGTATGAAGACTACAGAAACTTAACAACCAAAGAAATTGAAGATTTAGTAAAGCGAGGGTCCAAGGTTTTGAACCCTCGTATTGACAGATTATCAAAGCATATAACAACAGGATTATTTGGAGAAGGAACTTATTGTTCAAAAACTATAGCAACAGATGCTTATGAGTCAGTAATGAAATCCGGTGGAAAATTTGGATACAGCAAATTAAAAGCAGGACTTGATTTAACAAAAGACAAGAATAAGTATAGAAACAGACTGATTAGAGAGCTTAATCGTGAGATTAATTTTGCTAGAATGAAAACATCATCAGTTACAGGAGCAAGAGCATACAAGAAAGAAATGAAGCAGATTGTTGCAGACGCTTATGGGTCTATGTTCAAAAACTTATCAATTGATGAACAAAACAAACTTATTGCAAAAAATTGGGAAGAATTTCATAGACAACAGGAACTTAGACCAGAAGTACCATCAGATCAATTACTTACTTGGTTTAAAGAAAAGAATGATTCAATGAATAGTGATGAAATGATTAAATATCTGGAGGAACGTAGTAATGAAAGAATCAAACAACAAGAGCAAGAACGAGAAGAATTACTCAAAGACACAGAATATAAACCAAAATGGAAAAACTTCTTTTAAATTAGACAGAACAGTTCATTGGTTCAAAGATATTGTAGTTAGATCAGATAACATGTATAAAACTATAGAATCAATACAGATACTTGATGAAATTTTCAATAGGCACAAAACAGTATTCTACAAACACACAAAACTTGAAGGCACAGTTAGATATTGGAATTTCCCAGCAGCATTTGATATTGAAGATAGTTCATTTTATTTAGATGGTGATAAAGTATCAACAATGTATGTTTGGCAAACAGCATTTGACGGTACTTGTATTTTAGGAAGAACATGGGAAGAGTTTTATCAGTTATGTGAGTATATCAGTCATAACTACTGTGACTACAATAACAGAATTTTAGTATACGTTCATTATCTTAATCATGAGTTTGCTTTTATGCAGGAATTGTTTGATTGGTCTAAAGTGTTTTGTTCTAGTGAGAGATCACCAATATATGCACTTAGTACAATGGGAATCGAATTTAGAGATAGTTATATATTGAGTGGAACATCTCTTGATGTTGTTGCAAAAAATCTTACAAAATATAAGATAAACAAACTTAAAGGTGACCTTGATTATGATCTTATAAGAGGATCAGAGACACCTTTAACAGATGAAGAATTAGGTTATTGTGTGAACGATGTTTTAGTTCTTAATGCTTATATACAAGAGAAAATTGAGAATGAAGGAGATATTGCAAAGATACCTTTAACAAACACAGGATATGTTAGAAAGTATCTTAAAGATAAATGTCTTCCTAGGAAAGACAAAAAATTACGTGAGCTATACAAAGCACTTATGAAACAGCTTACAATAGAACCAGAACATTATCCAATGCTTAAAAGAGCATTCGCAGGTGGTTTCACACATGCAACTGCATTATATGTTGGAGATCATATAGAAGGAATTATAGATAGTTATGATTTCACATCATCATATATTGCAGCTATGTTATCTGAGTATTATCCAATGTCAAAAGCAACAGTACACGAAAATATAGATATTGAAGAATTCAAAAAAATTCTTAAAGACAATCTATGTATTTTCAATATAACATTTTACAATATATGTATGAAAGACAGTGTTTATGAAAATATAATTAGTGAGTCAAAAGTTTATAATGCTGAAAATGTTGTATCAAACAATGGTAGAGTTGTATCTGCAGACAAACTTACAACAACAATAACAAACATTGATTTTGAGATGATATTGAACTTCTATGATTTCGAAGAGATGCAGTTAGGAACAGTATTATCATACAAAAAAGGTTTCTTACCAAAACCAATTATAGAATCAGTGTTACATTTTTATCAGGGTAAAACAACTTTAAAAGGTATTGATGATCAGATAGTAATGTACATGCTTCTTAAAGGAATGCTTAATGCTTGCTATGGTTGTATGGTTACTGATATTATAAAAGAACTAACAGAATATATTTCAGGATTTGGATGGGAGAAAACTATTCCAGATATGGAAGAAGCAATAACAAAATATAATGAAAAGGATACAAGATTTTTGTATTATCCATGGGGAATCTTTATAACAGCTTATGCAAGACGAAATCTTATGACAGGTATACTTGAGTTTGGAGAAGATTATATTTACTCTGATACTGACAGTTTGAAAGTCTTAAACAGAGAAAAACATCTTGATTACATCAACTGGTACAACAAACAAATTGCAGATAAAATAGACTACACTCTTAATTATTATGGAATTGATCCTGAGCTTGCAAGACCAAAAACAGTAAAAGGAGTTCAAAAACAAATTGGAGTATGGGATTGGGAGACAGAAGGAAATCCATACACAGAGTTCAAAACATTAGGTGCAAAACGTTATATGTACACAGAAGATGGTAATATCCATATTACTATTGCAGGATTATCAAAATCAAAAGGTGCTGAGTATATATCAGAACAAAGTAACCCATACGATTTCTTTGATGATAAAATGTATATTCCAGAAACAAAAACAGGTAAACTTACACACACTTACATTGATGAACCAAGAGAAGGATACTTAACTGATTACTTAGGAAACAGAATGTATTTCAAAGAACTTACAAGTGTACACCTTGAGAAAGCATCATTCAGTATTTCAGAAACTGATAACTTCAAAGAATATGTAAACGGATATAAAGAATCATTCAGAAGATAAAAAAAGGACTCGAAAGAGTCCTTTTTTATTATAACAATCTATCTGTCTTTGACCAGTTAATATAATTTCGAACTACCTCACCAACAAGGTTGTCCTGAGAGAAAACCGTATCAGCTGCAAAATACCATGATATCTTATCCTGAACTTTATTTACCGGGTTTGTAATCTTACGTCCATAGTTATGAAGAGGATTATAATTCGTATCGTAAATAAGATCCTTTTTCGTATTCTTTAATTCAGTTGTCTTTCTGTGTATAAACAGGAAGTTGTACTTATCAAACATGATTACCTCACATTGTAGTAACTCATCTTCGAACTTGATAAAGAATGTAAACTTAATATCCTTTGGTTTATATTTCACAGGACAATGAGGATATAAAGCAATTTCCCAAGCACCAGATGTAATCATTTTCAGTTTCGGATTATCGAATGCAAAGTACTTATCAGATTTCTTTTTCTTTGCCGGAGAGTCTGCGTATTGTACTGCAACAGTCAATTCAGAATCACCGTATGTATAAACGTCTATAGTGCCTTTCTTTTGCTGTTTAACGTGCTTTAATCCCATTTCATTAAAGTAAGGACAGTACTGGTTTACAGTGTTTCCAAGCATATAAATCTTAACGTCATCTCTGTATCGAATGATAGTTGACAGTGTATTCATAAACAAAACAAATTCATCAGGTACATATGCTTGTCTGGAAAGGAACTCGTCAAACAGAATAGTTGTTACTTTTGGATATGATGTTGACTTATCATGCTCAGCATCTGTTAATGCAAATGCATAACAGAATGGATCTTCTTGTTTGATGATCTTACCGTTTTCGTCTTCTTTACATAAGTACCATCTACCTGAATAATACGATACACCTTCCCATGTTCCACCTGTTAAATTGTAAACAAGATTATTGTGTACCAGAGGGGCAAAAATTGAGTTACCCCTCTTACCTTTAAAGTCTTCTGCCCATCTACGAATAATAGCTCCGTTTTCACCATACTTGCAATATCTCGTTAAGATCTCTTCGAGTACCGCATATGATTTACCATTTGAACGTTCACCATAGATTACGTTATATGTTGCGTTTTTCTCTTTTATAGCATCCAGTCTAAAGAACTGGTTATCTTGATTTTTCATATCAAAACCTCCTATGCATAGAATCCTGATTTAAGTATTGTTTCGATCTCTGCTTTTTCTGCCTCAGTAGCATCTGGGACATTTAACTTAAATGACTCTAATTCGTTATATCCAGTAAGATTACCTACTTTTGCATACTTATTAGACATGTTACCAATCAGGTTATTGTAATTCATTGGTTGTTCTGATACAGGTATAGAAATAACAACATACGGTTTCATACCACCTAAAGCACCTGTGTTTGATGTCATTGATCCACTACGCTTTATGTCAACACCAGATGTTAAAGCAGACGTTCCAGCCATAAGAGCTGTTCCTGCTAATGTTGCTCCACCAGTTGCGATTGCTCCTGCTGCAGAACCAATTGTTGCAATAGCTGATCCGAAAATTCTGGAATAGTTTGCAGATGTAATTGGTAACGATACTGCTGCACTACCTGTGTACTGATACATGTTTGCATTGTTTAAATACTTGTTAGTTACAAATACCTGTGCTAAACAAGATCCAGTAAGCATATCAAATCTGTATTTAATATTGATTATACCACCCATAACGTCATTTGTAGAAAGTGGAACCATACCTATAAATGGTAGATACAGATTGATTTTTGTAAACGGTTCGTAATCAAGAAAACTATTGAATGATGTTGGAATTCTTATTGATCCTAAATCTTTTTCTTGTATCGTTGTAGATAATTCCCATCCATTGATATCTGTAAGATGTACGTTTCCAATTTTTACTGTTTTTAATGTTCCAGAAAACGAAGCAGGCATCATATAAGCTGTAATAAGCGAATCAATAGGATCTCCAAATACTTTAGTGATGCTATCAACAAAGTCTGGACTCCATAAATATCCACCTAAAAGATTCATACCTGAATCAGACATTTTATAGATTGATACAAATCCATTTGTTGCTGCCGGTTTTACTTCAGGGATCTCAACAGTAGTTGATCCATTTATAATAGGTTTATTTACTGTTATACCATCTTTAACATCAGGATATGTTGTGTCAATAGGCTTATTTGTTGCCTTATCAGCTGCTACAATACCAATATCTTCAAGTGCTTTAGATACAGCTACTGGATTGTCAGATGCAATTGCATCAGCAAGGTTCTTTACCTTACCTTCAAATCCTTCTTCTGGCATTGAAATAGTAAGATCATAATCATCTATAGCTTCAATTCTTTCAGCAAGTGATTTTCCTGCTGATCTTGCTGCATCAAATGGTCTTATCTTAGATGTTAATGCTTTAGTCTTAGAAGATTTAGATGTTTCACTTTTATAATGATAGTTAGTTCCATCATATGTCATGTTGTTTATATACCAGTATGATACCATATCTGTAGGGTTATATGTTGTATCATCATTATAATCATAATCTTCAACTGTATATGATAAACTACTATTTTTAAGTTCAAATTTAGCAGTTTTTGTTACAGTTGAATCATTGTTTAACTGCCATAAGTAATACAGTCTCTCTGATCTACCATATGTATATCCATTAACAACTGTTAACTCAGTTCCTGATTCACCAAACAATTTAAAATCAAGTGTACACTTATTAAATCCACCATCTTTGATATTTGAAAATGTTGTAGTGATATTAGTTATTTTCTCTTTTGATGTGAACCAAATTAATTCATAATACATAGCAGAACCAGGTGCTGTATGTTTATAATTAAACATTACTAACACAGCTTGAATGTAATACATATTAGCTTCAAATTCAGGAAATACATATAATGGACCAGACTGTCTAAATTGCTGTAAAGTTCCTGCTGTAATGTTCTTTAACAATTGTGTTGATATACTATCATCAGAATTTTTAGCTTTAACTACTAATTCTTGATAACTTGCTTTTAAAGAATCTTCGTCAGGTAATATATCAAACTTAAATTTACCTTCATTTACTAATTCTTTAATCATAGTAAGCAGTTTAATAACAGCACTACTAATTGTTCCAAGAATCCAGCTTTTACCATTAGAATCCGTTTTAGTCTGTAATGAATTTGTAGTATTGTTCATTGAAGAGTTCATGTAGTCACTGATGTATGATGTATAACGTTCAGGATTTTCGTTGTATGTATCCAGATTTATTGTATGTTTAGGGTTCATAGAATTGTATAACTCAACAACTCTCTGTTTATCAGCTCTATCCTGTAATGATTTTAACTGATCGTTGATCTGATATAAAAAATCAGCCATATATGTTAAGTTTGCTTCTGCACCAATTGTAGACACAAAGTCCATACCAGCAGTAGCTAATCCAGTAGCACCTCCGGCGATTACTGTCCATATATAAGGGTTTGTAAATAAAGCAGCCATAATGTTCCTCCTAACCAGCAACTACTATATAAGGTGTTAAAGAACTGTCAAACGACTTATTTGAAGCATAAACATTGTAGTTGTTGTATTGTAATGTTTTCATTTTTGTATCGATAATATACATATTACTATTGTCTGATGATCGAGCTACTATAGCGTTCATTCCTTTTATAGAGTTTTTGAAACTCATAAGAACGTCACTATGTAATGATAATCTGTATAAACCATTTTTAACTATAGTGATATTGTTGATATAGTAATAACGATTAAACTCTGGTATGTATGCATAGTTTGCATTTATGAATTGCGAAGTTCCTGCAACCAGAATTTCAGGATCAATGATTGAACACTCATCTTTTAAAGTTCCACTGATCGTTGTAACCGGTGTTAGTGATTTAGTCATTGTGTTGTTTGAACTATTGTTTTTGTATAATTGAATCTCCATAATGAAAATCGCCCCACCTCTATTTCATAGAAGTGAGGCAACCTCCTTTCTAATTTTAGGCTACAAAGAAAACTACGAAGTTCTCGTTTGTATCGTTGAAGTAACCAGCATCGAATTTGTACCAGTTGTTGTAGAACTCACCTTTTGGATTGTAGTTTGTAGTAACACGTCTGTCCAGGTTAGAAACACCAAGAGCATCACGGTCAAACATAACTCCAAGGATACCGGTTGCTGATACTGTGTTACCAGATCCTGTTGTGATATCGATCTTGGATGTGTCTGCAAATGCAAATGATTTGCCAGATCCCTGCCAATATGGAACTACCTCTGCAGATGGAAGTTTAATGTTATCGTCTTTAAACTGTCCGTTTCCATCATACAGATAAACACCTGCTGCTGCTGCAAACTCTGCTAACAGAACTGTGTGTAAGCGATCTCCACTTGTAAACTTATCAGTACCGCCAATGTTGTACAGAGTAGAAATGCCTGCAAGTCTCTTTGTGTAAAGACCCATCATGTAAGATGCAAATCTGATAAACTCTGGATTTGTAATAGCCTGATCTGCTGTGATTGATGTTCCGAATTTATCGTTGTACAGTTTCAGTAAGTTTACTGCTTTAACACCACTAGAATCTGTGTAATTTGCTTCTGGGTAATCAGCGTGTAATGTGTCGCCGATCATGCTTGCAATAGTTCTCATTACAAGGCTGTCAATTTTAATCGTCATAGATTTGTCAACTGCTGTGTATATCATGCTGATAAATCCGTTAAGCTGTTCTGCATTAGAGAATGATTCTTTTACCTGTCTCTCAGTAATGGATACTGGAACCTCGAATGTTACTCTCTTATTGAAGAACTTAGCTTCAACCTGCGGTTTGTAGAAAATGTTAGGATCATAAGAAGAACCGTCAGTTAACTCCCATGATTCGTTTTCAGTTGCTTCTGGAAGTTTAGAGATAGATACTTTCTCAAGTACACTACCGTACTCCCAAACATCCATCAATACAGATGGTGCAATTCCGGAATAAGGTCTGTTTACGAAAACTACCTTTCCGATGTGGTTTACAAGTGAACGTACATAATTGTCTACTGCATTTGCATCAAAGATCTGTACACCAACATCTACGATGTTAGATAAATCTTCGTTAACAACATTTTCAGTACCAATTACTTCTTTTGTAACTGTGTTCATAAGTGAATAAATCTGTGCTACATTCATGATAAATACCTCCTTATGTGTATATAATATACTGTAATTGTTTGATAGTCAAATAATTTAGGTGTCCGAAATAGTTCCTACTGTACATGATCTTACATATCCATATGTGCTAGATGATCCTTTTATTTTAGCTGTAACATCTCCATTGTTATTAGATAACTCAAATTTACCATTAGGATACACTTCAATTAAATTGTTTTTGAAAAGTATATATATAGCTGATGAACTACTTGTGTAGTCATTATTCTCATTAAATATAATTAAATCAATTCTAGTATTACTATCAATTTGTTTAGGCAATAAAACTTCTGATGGATATGGTGTTGTACTACCTGGTGTTGCCATTGAAGTTGTTTCAGTATACTGTGCAACTTGATCAGTAACAACAGTTGGATAATATAATGTAACAGTTAAACCTAATAACTTTTCACTTGTTGAATTTGTTTTAGCTATAATACCAATTCCAGTTTCATCAATTTCTAATTTAATTCTAATAGTTGTTCCTAAATAAGGAATATAAGGACCGTTTATATTTACAACACCATTAACTGTATTAATAACATATACATATAAGTTTGTGTAATTACTTGAACTATAAGAATAATTATAGTTAATAACAAGAATACCTCTATTACTCTGAGTGAATTTCAATTCAATTTTGTCATCATATATACCTAACCATTCTCTTTTTTCAAAATTTGGGCTAGATCCACCATAAGGAGGATTAGCTGTTATTGCTACTGGCGGAGCATATAACGTTTGAGTTTGATCACCAACTGTTAATGTTGCAATTTTAACTCCTGTGGTATACACAGCATCTAATGTTACTTGAGTACCATCAGCTCCAGCTGGTCCTGCTGGTCCTTCAGGTCCTTGAATTCCTTGAGGTCCTTGTTCTCCTGCTGGTCCTTGTTCTCCTTTAGACCCCATAGGTCCTTCTGGACCTACAGGTCCTTCTGGTCCTTGAATTCCTTGTGGTCCTTGTGGTCCTTGTGGTCCTGTTTCTCCTACTGGTCCTTGTTCTCCTGTATCACCTTTTTCTCCTTTAGGACCAACAGGTCCTACAGGTCCTTCTGGTCCTTGTAAACCTTGTTCACCTTTTTGTCCTGTAGGACCTTGCGGACCTACATCTCCTTTAGGTATTGTGAAATTCAATATAGGCTCATTTTCACTTCCAGTATTTGTAACTAAAGCAGGCGTTCCTGGTAATCCTGTAGTTGTTGAACCTATAGTAACTTTTGTTGGATTTGGTGCATATATAATTGTTTCTTTCATTTTTATCACTCCTTTATAATTTCTGCAATTTCAGTACCATCTTTTTGAATTTGTCTAACAGTTCCATCACTACTAATACCTGCTATTGGAACACCTGATGTTAATATCTGTCTAACTGTTATATTACTTTGACCATCTATTGAATATTCGTCACATTCCTCTGTATGAATTTTATAAGTGATTTCATCTACAATGTCTTTCATAACTTGCTTATAAAATTTAGATTTCATGTTTGTCCAATATTCCTGATCGGCTGTTAACAATTCCTGTGTTTTTGTTACACCTATATTACCTCCACGTTTTAATTCTCTAGTAACTGTTCCAGTATCTGTGTCAGTCAAATTCTTTGTGTTGTTATTAGAAGAATTATATGTGTTTGTATCAGTTTTACCATACTGTGTTGTATCTGTCTTACCATAATTAGTTGTATCAGTTGTGCTTGGAGTTTCTGTTGTTACTGTTTTACCTGATGGTGATGCTGAAGAAGAATTGAAACCATATGTTGATTCATCTACTTCTGTTGTATAATTACCTGACTTGCTAAAACTATCTGTACCAGTTGAACTGTTTGTGTCAGTTCCAGATGTTTGAATTGTATCATTTCCACTGTGTAAATAGTTATCAGTTCCTGTATGACTCTGTGTTAAATTTCTTGTTTCTGTCTCTGTTTCAGTTCCGTCTACATTCCAAATAGGGTTGTATTCAGATGTATAGTCTGTCCATAAACGATCCCATGATGTTCCATATAAAGCATACAAGATATCTGTTATAGAATCAATGTTAGTCACAACCATTTGTCCTAGATCACTAAGTTTTCTAGGACCGTATTGTGATTTCAGATAAATATCTAACAGATTCATTGTTGTTTCGTCAGTCGCTTGTATCCATTTCGCTGTTTTCCTTGTTTTCAGATTCGTCATTATCCCCTGTATCGGATACACTTGTCTGATTGTCGGTGCTGTCTTTAAGCTCATTTTCTTCAACCTCACTTTCCATTTGTTCTACCTCTAACTCACGTTCTTCTTCGTTACGTTTCCAAGGACCATCTAATTCAACTGTTATTTCTGTACCAAACATTTTATTGATGAGTTCTGCAGCTGCCTGTCTTTCTTTTAACATATTGTTAATAAGTGGTTGTATAATGTCATCACCTAAATTACCTTCTGCTTTTGAAATGGATTCTCGTTTCATGTTATCGTTCATTCTAAGTCCAAGTTCAGAATACATGGAAGCCTTTAAGTAGTTTTCCATTTCAATGAGATCTGTAAGTCTTGTATTTCCACTAGAAGCAGCTGCTTGTACTTTTAGATCCTCTAAAAATGCAGACTCTTCAATTACTCCTAATTCACCTTTTTCAATCTGTCTTAAATACTCTTTTGCAGATTCGATTGTTTCATCATCACCTGCACTTAAAATATTTGTTAATCGTGACATAATGTCTGCAATTCTAATTGTGATTGTGTTTTCAGTTAAAAGACCTGCATATTTACCAATTATAGGTATAATACCACGTCTTAATGTGTCGTTATTTACAAGTACACCGTCAACTCCAATTTTACATTCCTTGTTGAATTTTAATGCTGGATTTGCAACAACACAAATTGTTGGTTGATAATACGGATCTGGTTCACCACCAAGTCCACCATAAAATGCATATAGATCTCCATTTACTTCAGTTATGAAAGCAAATCCATTTACCATAAGCAATATCTCTAACCATTTCTGAGGAATTGTTTCTGGTAAATTGTTCCATTTGAAAGCTGATTGCATTTTGTTTAAAGTGTTGTATCCAATATTGTTTGCAATAGTCTCTTTTTCTTTACTATATCGTTCAATGTCGAAATTGATATGAAAAGAACTATTGTCAAATAGACATCTATTCTTTGACATAATTATTCCTCCTTAGTAAGACATTCTAATCTGTCTTTCAAAAATTTAGGAATAGGAACTCCGATTTCACCTAAGTTTTCACAAATAGAAATCATTTCCATTACACCAATATAACTTGATACTGCTAATGTGATTTCTTTAGGAATTCCAATTGCATATTGTAAAAATACAAACATAACTATAATTAGACACTCACCTGATTTCTTAATCAGACCTTCTCTTAATTTTGAAGAAACTACATTCTTATTTATCAATGCTTTAAGAAATCCGGTAAGATAATCTACTGCCATGATAACTAACGGTACTAATAAAATTCTCCATGTTTCGATCTCTCTTATAAGATCAATTACTGGTTGTAAGTTTTCCATGATAACCTCCTACTTCTTTGTGATGTATTTTGAATATACATATCCAGTCGTTCCGTTTACTTTGATTTTTGACCATGTTCCATATTCTAATACTTCTACTTCTGTTCCTTTTGTTAATGCACAAATTTTTTCTGATTTTGAGTTTGCTTCTGATCTAACATTCAAACCTTTGTCTGCATTTACATAATATAAAGTTGTATCATTTGTATGTACTAATTTGTTATCGTATTTATATAATGCATATTGAGAAATAACATTGTATACTTTTCTAGCATACTGAGGATCTGTTGCGTAGCCTGCTCTTGCAATCGCTGTGATCTGTGTTAAAGGGTCTTGTAAACCTAAAGCTGGTTTATATCTTTTGTTGTTTTCAAGAACATCATAGTA
>ENA-OOQP01000863-OOQP01000863.1-human-gut-metagenome-genome-assembly--contig:-NODE-863-length-12732-cov-1.481581_pt1 | contig 12732 bp, 17 predicted proteins | sample MGYA00241266_ERZ501171 | MGnify/ENA primary metagenome ERZ501171 (study PRJEB25962, sample SAMEA2042501) | human gut metagenome | biome: human gut; feature: human-associated habitat; material: faeces...
ACTTTGCGCCCAGCACGGCGGCGATGGACTGGGCGACGGAGGGCTTTTCCGCGATCACTAATTTATGGTGTGTCATATTCATTTTTTCCATCTGTAAGTTCCTCAACTTTTAAAACAACTCCTGTTGTTGTTACATTTTCCAATCCTTCTTTGAATGTAAGTGTTATTTCTGCAACATCTTCACCATCTTTTGGTGTTCTATTTGCTTCTACAAGAAGTCTACCAGATTCTTCACTAAATTGTACTGTATAACCGTTTAAAGCTTTTATATCATTTTGTGTTAATTGATTAAAATATACATCACTATATTCAAAAATTCCCTTAAACATACATATTCCACTTGTATCTATTGACTCTAATTTATCATATCCTATTACTACTTTTACCTCTTTTGTTACATCTTCTACTTCAACTTTTTCTGTTATCTTTAGTGTTATACTTGAGTCTTTTGAAGTTGATTCACTTGTTGTTTGTGTTGTTTGTTCTGTACTTTTTGTTTCGTCTGCAAATACATTAACTCCTACACTTATTAGCATCATTGCTATAATTATACTTGCTAATATTTTTTTCATTTTTCTTTTGCCTCCTTCTTTTTATTTATCCATTAAATTGTAACATTTTTTGCCGTATTCGACAATGTTTTTTTGTTTAAGTTTTTGTTACATTTGTGTTACAAAATTATTACAAAAAATAAAACTTAGAATTGTCATTTTAAAACAATCAATTCTAAGTTTTTTCTTATAATATCTCACAATCATTTAGTATTTTTTCAATACTTTCATTTATTTCTAAATCTGGATTTTCTTTATAATAAATATATTTTCCATATTTTATTTGTTTGTTATATTCTTTGTTATGATCTCTTATTTTTTCAGCTCTTTTTATTGCATTTATAATATCTTCCAATGTAATTTGTTCAACTACTCTCTTAAAGTTTTTTTCTTCTTTATATTCATCAAGACTTTTAAAATCTTCATCAAATATTTCATTTATATATTTTAAATATTGTTTTTTATCTTCAAACTCTTCTATAAAATTTACAATTGCCCATTTATCATATATAAACGCTGAATTTAATTGCTGTTTATGTATATTTGCCATTTGCCTTATAATTTCTTTTATTTCATCTTCATTTGGAATAATTCCTAAATCAAAAAAACTATTACCATTTATATAGTCAAACAAACATAATCTATATTTTACACCATCTACTTCAATCATACATTCACTTTCATTATTTGTTTTGTACAACTTTGGTGTGTTTATATCAGTAGATAATGCTAATTCAATTCTGTCAATATAATTTTTACAATCTTTATCTGTTCTTTCTTTATGAAATATTTTCACACAATATTTTCCTGTTGTTGTTTCTAATATATAATTAAAATCTTCATAACCTACAGTAATTATTGTATCAGAAATATATTCGCCCACTTCATACTCATTGCATATCAATCTTGAAATTCTGCTTAAGTCGGTGTTTAAATTAATCCTATCTTTAAATTCTTGTTCCATTAACTTTTATTCCTCCATATACCATTGTTTTAAAAATATACATTTGTTTTTCTCATTTAATTTTATTTCATATATCATGTCATATGATATTGTATCTTTTAAAATAAAGTTAACAATACAACATTCATCATTTTCACATAGTATGTTGAACTCAATATCGCTTTTGTTCAAAAGTTATAATCTCTGAAAGCATATCAAAATTAAGTATTACATGTTTTGTTTTAGTTGTAGCACTGCCACACACTCCACATGGCTTGTAAATGGAAACATGTCCACTGGTTGAATTTCTTTTATTTTATATTCACTTTCTAGTTTTGATAAATCTCTCATTAATGTTGCAGGATTACAACTTACATAAACTACTCTGTTTGGTTTAATTTTTAGTATATTTTCTACCGTTTTATTATCTAATCCTTTTCTTGGTGGATCAACTACTATTACATCTGGTTTTATTTTTCTATTTTCTATTAAATCTGTAAGCAATTTTTCTGTATCACCTGCTAAATATTCTGCATTTGTTATGTTATTTATTTTACAGTTTTCTATAGCATCTCTTATTGCTTCTTCTACTATTTCTATTCCATATATTTTTTTAGCTTTATTAGCCATAAAAATTCCAATTGTACCAATTCCGCAATACAAGTCAAATACTACTTCTTTTCCTGTTAAATTTGCTCCTTGTAGTGCTATATTATATAGTTTTTCTGTTTGTACTGGATTTATTTGGTAAAATGATAATGGTGATATTTTAAATGTATAATTTTTTAATTTATCAAATATGTAACCGTCACCATATAAATTAATATTTTCACTTCCTAGTATTACATTTGTATTTTTATTATTTATATTTTTTACTATAGTTTTTATATTGCTAAATTTGCTTGTTAAGTATTGTACTAACTCATCTTCCTTTGGAATGTCAGGATTATTAACCACTAATATACACATAATCTCATTTGTTTTTAACCCTGTTTTTACAATTATATGTCTTAATGTTCCTTTTTGTTTTTTCTCATTATAAATACTAATATTATTATTTTTTACAAATTCACATATATCTTTTGCAATTTCTTGAGCTTCTTTTGTTTGTATTTGGCACTCATTTATTGGTATAATTTCATGTGTTCTGTTCGCAAACACACCAATTATAGGATCCCCTTTTTTATCTACGCCCACTGGAAATTGAGCTTTATTTCTATAATAAAATGGTGATTCCATTCCAATTGTTTCTTTTACAGTAATTTTATCTTTTAAGCTTTTATTTACTAGATTTTGTACAATATTTCTTTTTATTTCTAATGTTTTGGTATATTTAACATGTCTTAAATTGCAACCTCCACATCTTTTATATGTACTACAATCAACTTCACTATTTCTATCTAAAGATGGACTTATTATTTCCAATATTTTACCAAAGGCATGTGATTTTAATACTTTCACTATTAATATTTTAACCTTTTCACCTTTGATTGCTCCAGGAATAAATACTGTAAAATTATTAATTTTAGCTATTCCTTCTCCTTCAAATCCATTATCAATTATATCTACTATATATTCTTCGTTTTTTTGCATAATTACTCCTTAGACTTTATTATTTCTTTCTTTTGCCATATTTAAAATATATTTATATATTTCTCCCCAATTGTGTACTTCTGTTATATTTGAATTATCTTTTATTTCTTTAATTCCTGCATCTCTAAAATATAATGTTTTTATATTTTTATTAGCAATCTTTATACAATTTGTATAATAATCTTCTATCATAACATCTATATTTTCATTTACACATATATCAGCTTTTTCTTCTTGTGCCCAATAATACTTATCAAATTTTAAACCTTCATTTTCAAATTTTTCTTCCACTATTGTTCTCATTTCTTTAAGATATTTACCTCTTGCTGTTATAATTATTAATTTATGGCCCTCTTTTCTAAGTAAATCTGTTACCTCTTTCACATATGGCATAAAATTTGAATTTTCAGAACACTCCACAAAATATTTATGTACAAATTCAGTAAATTCATTGTGAGTCCAGTTATATTTCTCTTGAATTCTTAGCTCATTAGCATCTTTAATAGGTCTATTATTTAAGTTTATGGTATTATATAGTTCAGCCTTTGTTCTAATTGTTTTTTCACTATCTAGTATTACACCATCAATATCTATTCCAATATTCATATTTTCCTCCAAAATAAAATTATAAACTAATTATATCATATGGATACTATATAGTCTATTATCTTTTATTTAAAATGTATTAAAAAGTATTGACAAAGCATAATATTTTGTGCTAATATTTAATATGTCTTAAAGATAAACGCGGATGTGGCGGAACTGGCAGACGCGCTGGTCTTAGGAACCAGTGCCAACGGCGTGGAGGTTCGAGTCCTCTCATCCGCACCAGAAAAAGATTAGCATAGCTAATCTTTTTTTGTATCTATTTTATATACACTTTTTCATTAATATAACTTCCTACACATATAATTTATATAGGTGATTAAATGAACTTAATTATTATTTCAAGAAAAATATTGTTCTTATTTATAGCAATAATTCTTATTACTACTATAGGCCTTTTCTCTTTTACTAATACAACTTGCATTGCTGTTGAACTAAGTAGAAACTCTTTAATGTCAAATGAATTAAAAAATAAAATAAGCAATATTACAAAAAATAAAGAAAAAGTGGCTTATTTAACCTTCGACGATGGACCTGATCCCAAAATTACTCCCAAGATTCTTAATATTTTAAAAGACGAAAATATAAAAGCAACCTTTTTCGTAGTAGGAAAGAATGTTGATACATATCCTGAAATTGTAAAAAGAGCATTTGAAGATGGACATTTTATAGCTAATCATGGTTATAGTCATAATAATAAAAATTTATATAAGAATGCTACAACATTTAAAAATGAAGTAAAAAAAACTGATGAAGCAATTGGAAATGCAATAGGTGTAAAAGACTATTGCTCGCATATATTTAGATTTCCTAATGGTTTTATGTCTCCTTCAAATAAGTATCATAAGAAAAAAGCCTTAGAATTATTAAATGATATGAATTATACATATGTAGATTGGAACTGTTTAAATAATGATTCTTTAAAAAAATATAGTCAGAAACAATTACTTAATAATTTAATAAAAACTTCAAAAAATAAAGACTCTCTGATTATTCTTATGCATGACACAGATTATGTAAGTAATTCTTCAACAGTACTAAAAGAATCTATAAACTACTTAAAATCAAATGGATATATTTTTAAAAATTTTTATGATATCCTTGAATAAAATTAAAATACTAGAAAACTAAGAATTTTATATTATAGGAACAAAGCGGAATAAATTCCGCTTTACTATTTATTATTATATTCATAGCTAGAACACATTGATTCATCACATTGTTTTGTATCACAATCTGGAATTGGTGAAACTACAATTTGTTTTAACTCACATAATTGCTTGTTACAATTATTATATTTACAACTTTCAACTGTACAATTTATTTTTTGTTTTTCGTCCATAATAAAAATACCTCCTAATTTTTTATATTTTTATTATGTGCATTTTTATATCAATTATTCTTCTCTTTTATTTTCTATTTCTTTTACTTTTGAATTATCTATTTTATTGCAATTACATTCATCCGGATTTTTAAAATTTAAATACCAACTTATACCATTTTTGGATTTTTTTACATTTTGAACTCTTTCTTCTAATCCACAAAATGTATTTGGTATAGGATTTATAACAGGTCCTCCCATCGTCCAGTTTGCTGGTGTAGCACCTTTGCATTCTTTAGACACTTGTAATGCTTCTAATGCTCTTAAGATTTCTGGTATGCATCTTCCAACATTCATTGGATATACCAATATTAATCTTATTATTCCATCAGGATCTATTATATATACATTTCTAACCGTTTCTGTATTACTGATATCACTTGAAATCATACCATATTTTCTAGCAATCTCACCACTTCTATCTGCAATTATTGGAAAAGGAATTTTAATTCCTGTTTTTAAATAAATATCATACATCCAAGCCAAATGTGATGGATTAGAATCTATACTTAACCCCAGTAAACATGCGTTTCTTTCTATAAAATACTGATTTGCTCTAGAAAAAGCAATCATTTCTGTTGTACATACTGGGGTAAAATCTCCAGGATGTGAAAACAGAACAAGCCATTTTCCATTATAATCCGTTAAAGATACTTTTCCATATGTAGTAATTGCTTCAAAATCGGGTGCCTGCATTCCAATTTTTACATTTCCATTTACCATTAATTCATAATCCATAAAAAATAAACCTCCTGCATAATTTTGTATATATTATGCAGAAAATCTATTTTTGTGCTTGTTTGCTGAATATATTGTTCCCCTTAACATTATTTATTTCTTTTAATCGCTAATAGATAAATTTTTATATCACTCTTTAAATTTTATCCCAATAAACAAAATCAGAGATTTCATTTCTTTCGAAATGTAATTTACTTGGCTTTGCTTCTTCTGAAGGATATCCAATTGGTAATATTGCAACAGGAATTAAATTTTGAGGTATTTCGTAAATTTCAACTAATTTATCTGGATCAAAAGCACCAATCCAAGTTGTTCCTAATCCTAAATTTTGTGCTTCCAACATCATATGTGTCGTTACTATACTTATATCAATATCTCCAAATTCTTTATTATCATATCTATCTCGTTTATAAGAAACTTCTTTATCATAAAAAAGTATCATAATAACCGGTGCATTCCAACCATATCGTGTGCAACCATTTATTTTTTCTAATTGCTCCTTTTGAGTTAATACTAATATTCTTTGTGGTTGTAGATTTTTAGCTGTTGGAGCTAATTTTGCAGCCTTTAAAATTTTTTCTATTTTTTCTTTTTCCACCTCTTTCGTAGAAAAACTTCTACAAGAATATCTCTCCTCTATTAATTTTAAAAAATCCATATTTTCTCCTTTATAAATTACTATTATTTCAAATTTGTTCTTATAATATATTTTAAATCTTCTATAGCTTTTTCTATATTCATCATTCCATTTCCAATCGGATAATAAACTGGATATACTTTATATTCTTTCCCAGCTATATTCTTAAAAAAACTTTGTTTTCTACATTGAGATACCGATATATTCTTATTTAATACAATGGAACTTACTTGATTTCCAAGTGTTATAATCGTTTTGGGATTAATTATTTCTATTTCTTTGCATAATAGATCTAAATACTGACTATAAACTGAATTTGGCAACACTCTGGCATCTAATTGAGTACATTTTCCTAAATTAGTGATAAAATATTGGTGTTTTTTTACATTATTATATACTATATATGCAAATTCTTCGTTCCATTCTTTTGGTTTCCTTGATAAAATCTCATTATATATATCTTCATCAAGTAATCCTATTCTAAAAAACAATTTCCATATATTTTTAGTTCCAATCCATGGAGACCTTATGCCTTTCCATTTTGGATCTGATGCAATATTTTTTCCAGTAGGATTCATAAAAATAAAACAAAAGTCAGGATTATCAACACACCCTCCACTATATATAGATGTTAACTCCTTCGCTCCATACTGCAATTGTAATTTGTCATATTCTGAATTTAGTTCATTTATTTTCATATTAACTCCATTATTTTATTATTAATTTTTGCGTTTATATTTCATTGCATTATTATTTAACTTATTTAATTTCCATATTTTATTCTAATACTTATCAATTTCTGTATCATTATTTGCTAAATAAACTTTAATCTGTCTTATTATATGAGGTATATTATAATTTCCGGCAAATCTAGAATTATCCAACAACTCTTCATTTATAGTTACCCACTCCAATTTGTTTTTTTCTTCTACTAAATTTACTTTATGTTTTAAAATTCCATAATAAACTTGTAAATTATTTTCATACTTAAAGTAATTCAGATCCATAAAATGTTCTAATTTTATATCTTTATTAGATATTCCTGTTTCTTCAAATAACTCTCTGTATGCTGCATCATCATTAGACTCATTTTCTTCTACTTTGCCGCCAACAAAATTATACATTCCTTTATATGGTTCTTTTGCTCTAATACAAAAAAGAGTCTTACTTTATTAAACACAACTATTAGATTTAATTTTTTCATACTCTGCTCCTTAAAATTTAAAATCAAGCCTCAGCGATAAATCAATTACTATTTATTCTTTCATAGATATTTTTTTAATTTTATATCCATAATTTTTTAATTCTTTTTTATAGATTAAAAAAGAATGATCTATTTCAAAGCCTAAGATGCTTTTTATTTCTTCATATGTTAGCTTATAATTATCTTGTTTATTATCTTTTATATAATTCCACAGCGGTTCATATTTGCTCATTGTTTAGTACCTCTCAAATTTATGATTTACCTCTTACCTATTTCTAATATTTTTCTCATAGTATTGGCAGTTCTTATTGTAATATTGTCTTTTATATTTGTACTTGCTGTTTTGTTCCACCAATTTGATTTTCTATAATTTTTTAAATTATAAGACCAAAATATTGAATTATTGTACTCTTTTATTTTTTCAATATCTTTTTTAGGTTCTCCAATGGTATTATATACATCTTCATACTTAATAGGTGGAATTATAAATATTAAATTATCATATATTTCTTTATTATCTGTTCCCCACCATTTTGGATTATTATTTAATATGTCTTCCAGCTCTAATGCACTAATAATAAAAATAGGTATTTCTAGGTTAAACTTGTCCTTTACAATATTATAAATATCTTGCATTATAGCTTCTTTATCGTTTATATTGCTTTCAAATATAACATTGCCGCTATTCAAATAAGTAACAACATTTTGATACTTGTTTTCTTCTAGCACTTTTTTTAATTCACTCATCGAAATTTTATTTTTACCACTTATATTTATTCCTCTTAATAATGCTATATATTTCATAGTATATTCCCCTTAACATATTACTTGATTATTTTTTTAGTGGTCTGACACTTTTTGTTTTAAATAAATTCAATCTTTATTTCTCCTATTCCACCATTTAAGGCTAAATAGTTTTCTCCATCTCCATATGTTCCATCTGTTACATTGTTTTGTTTATCTAATGTAACTTTTCCTATTCCTTTATTTACATCAAATTTATAATTAGTTTTATTGTCATTTAATCTTATATTAACAGCTCCAACTCCTGAATCTATTTCACTTTTTCCTATTAGCTTACCTGAAAAGTTAAATTCTCCAACTCCTAAATTTGCTTTTAAGTTATTTAATTCACAAGATTTTAATTCTGTTTTTCCTATTCCTCCGTCAATTTTACTTTCCTGTGTTACTATTGCATTTTCTATGTATACATCACCTGCTCCTAGTTCAAGATGTAAGCCTTTAGTATTTAGTTCTTTTATATTTACTTTTCCTGCACCAGTTTTTATAGTTGTTTCATCAATTTTTTTCATATCTTCAGGTATATAAAGTATTAGATTGCTAGTTATATCACTGCCTTTTAAAATATTTCTGCTTTTTTCTTTTATTTTTACACTGCCATTATTTTCTTCAAAGGTTATTTTTGAATTATTAGCTTCAACTTTAAATACATCTCCTGTTTTTATTTCTAAATTAGTACATGCTAAATCTATATTTAATGATGATATATCTTTAACTTCAGTTGATATCACACCAAGTTCTTTAGTTATCGGTTCTTTATTCTTATTGATTAAGCCTATTGCATTTAATAAACCATAAACTCCTGATAAAATACCAGATACTATTGTAGCAATTAAAAATATAGCAAATGCAATAGATAAGTATTTTATTATTCTTTGTGTTACTGTCATTTTATTTCAACACCTCCGAATATAGCTGTACTATTTATATATACTGTATAACTATTTTCGTCTATTTTTGTATTTGCTTTATTTTCTACTCCTCCAAATATAGGCATTGATTTAATTTTTATTTTAACATTTGATGGTACATAAATTTCTATTCCTCCAAATGTGGCACTTGCATTAATTACTACATCCTCTTCTATGATTGCATTTCTTAAATCACATTTAACTCCACCAAATACTGCTGTTAAATCTGCACCTGTAAATTTTTCTCCGTTAAAATTTACATTTTGTCCTGCAAATGTAGAACAATATGAATTTTCTCCATTTCTTTTTTCATTTAATTTTTTTATTTTGCTACTTACTTCACCACCTAGTGTATCTTTAAAAATAATTGATACACCAATTATTATTAAAATTGTAGGAAATGCTAATTTCCATATTAAGTCAAAGTCTAAAATATTTTGGCATCCTAAAAGTAATGCTATTCCTATTAATAATCCAATTATGTCTCCTGTTTTTTCATTATCTTTAAATAATCCTATAAAACATGGTATTATAATGAATAATGTCCACCATCCTTCAAAAAATATATTGATATCTGTTATTCCAAGTGAATTTCCTCCAATTATTAATCCTATAATTATTAAAACTATCCCCCATAATACATTTCCAATTTTTTTCATTATTTATTTTCTCCTTTCTCTTTTTTATAATCTATTAACATTTGTTTCGTATTAAATTTTCAAGTATTTTAAGTATATATATTCTCCTTTATTATATATCATTTGTTACATTTTTTGTATATACTTTTTTATAAATTATATGTTAATTTTAAATCTAATATATATCTTTCTTCTATAAAAAAATAAAGAAGATCTTAAAAGAATCTTCTTTACCTTTTTATCATTTTAACTTTAATCCATCTTTAAAAGCATTTCCTACTATATCTCCTAGAACTCTATATGTGTTGCTTACCATATCAAAAGTAATTATTTCCATTTTATCAACATCAATTTTCCCATTTTCATTTAAATATTCTTCAATAATTGGTGCATCAACGAATTCTGATTTTGTAACATGTACTCCTGCTTTTGCAATTTTATCTTCATCAATTCCAGATATCATTCCAAAATAGTCTGATATTTCTTCTGTTTTTTCTTTTGCCTTAATCTCAATAACTTCTGCACCTATCTTTTCCGCTTCCTCATATGCTATCTTTTTATATTTAATCAAATTGTGTTTGCCAACTCTGATTATTAAAAGCTGCAAAACACATTTCTATTTGTTCTTTATTTGTTTTTTCTTCTGCTAAATTACTTGGTATTTCTTCTAAGGAAAAATACTTGGTTTCAGTCGTTTCAATATTTTTTATAAATTTTCCACCAATGATATTACATAATACAAATACTTTACATACACCATACGCATATTGAGGTTTATTGTGTTTATTCCTGTCTTGAATAGAAATTATTTTTACCGCTTCAACATCTAGTCCTGTTTCCTCTTTTACTTCTTTTACTGTATTTGATTTTACACTTTCTAATACATCGCACCAACCACCAGGTAATGACCAGGTTCCATTATTTTCATGTGTCAATAATATTTTGTTATCTTTAAATATTGCTGCTCTTGTGTCAAGCTTTGGTGTTTGATAGCCTGTTTCATTACAAAATAATCTTTCAACTTTATCTAAACTAATATTACTTTTCTCTGCTACTATTTCAGCCGATATTTCTCTTAATCTTTCATACCTTTCTATATCATAAGGATTCTCTGTATACGCTAATCCTGCTTGTGCTAAACTTTGAATTTCCATTGCCCACTTTAACCATTTTTCCATTTTATTTCTCCAAACTATAATTTATTATAACTAATATCATATATTTCCAAGTTAACTATAAATATTTCATGTTAAAATTATTTATAACATATGTTTTATTATTTATCAATTTGTTTTTTTCTGTTTATTATTTCTAAATAGAAATTTTCCATTTTCAACGCCTCTTATTTTATATAACATATTGGTATATAAAATAACAGACTTGAATTTTTTGCTATTTTGTGGTATAGTAACTATAGTAAAAAAGAGAAAACACTATAAATTTAAGTGTTTTCTTTTTTACTTTCTATCATTTCTTTATAATCTTCTATTAAATACTTACAAAAATATCTATAAACAATCATATTGGTAATTAATAAAATTATTGAAATTATAGTATTTATGTTTGTTACATTAATTGAATTATCATGTACAAAACTGTATTCACCATCTGATAAAAAAGCTTCCTCTGTTTTAAATAAAATATTAAAATAATGGATTTTAACATTATAATCATCTGGAAATCCTCTATTTATTTCTATATATGTTATATATGGATTATTTCTTATATTTGCTTCTACAAATTTTTTAATTTCAGTATTTTGGATCATATTTACTTTTGAATTTACCTTTATTATATATCTACCAGTAAGTGGAAAAAACTTTACTGTAATGCAAAGAATAACTATCAAAGAAAAACTTAATAATATAATTTTTGTTAATTTTCTCTTTTTCTTTATATATTTTACTAGAATAACTATTCCTAAATAAATTGATGTTATTAAATATGGAATTGAAATTATCATGGTTCCTATTAATAGGAAAAGTATTGTAGGATTAAAAATATTAATAAATTTATAATATGCTCTATAGATATTTATTTTATCTAAAAGCTTATAAAATGGATCATCATTTAGCATATTTAACATTATCCAAATAGTTAAATAACCTAATATAAATAAAGTTATCCATTTTAGTATTTTAATAAGAATTATATTTATATTTTTCTTCATTTATTTCTTGCCTTTCTCAATTTCATTTACATTTCTTATGATATCATATAAATATTTATTATGTCAAAAGTATCTATAGAACAAAGCTACTTCATGTTACACTTGTTCTTACACGATAAAAAAGGCAGATAACTACATATCTACCTTTTATATTCTTATTATTATGCTATTTTCTTTTTATTATATATAAGTGCTGCTATTCCTACAGAAGAAATCATAAATAATGCCACATCTAAAATAATATTGTCTCCTGTTTTAGGATTATTATTTGTTGTTTCTTCTTCATTTCCTTGTTCTGTATTATTATTAGTTACTATAACACCATAATGGCTTAAGTGTGATGTTTCAAATACAATGTAGCCATCTTCAATTTTTGCTGGTATTCTTTCTTTAATTTCATTGTCTGAAATATACACTACTTCATATTTATCATAACCTTTTAAATCTTCTGATAATGCTATTCTTATTTTCATTTTAGTATTACTAATTTTAACTACTTCCCCATTTTCTAATACATTTATGTCTACTAAATATTTAACATTTTTATCTATTAAATCTT
>ENA-OOQP01000881-OOQP01000881.1-human-gut-metagenome-genome-assembly--contig:-NODE-881-length-12457-cov-2.194082_pt1 | contig 12457 bp, 10 predicted proteins | sample MGYA00241266_ERZ501171 | MGnify/ENA primary metagenome ERZ501171 (study PRJEB25962, sample SAMEA2042501) | human gut metagenome | biome: human gut; feature: human-associated habitat; material: faeces...
AGCGGCATTGGAAGACGGACTTATCGCCACGCTTCGGCAAATGGATTATGAGTATGTCCAAATAGCCGAGGAAGATAATCTTCAAGCCAATTTCAAACAGCAGTTGGAGATACACAACCGTAAGCGGTTGGCAGAGCACGGGCGTACAGAATTTACGGATGAGGAGTTTGAAAAGATACTCATCTACCTTGAAGGAGGTGCGCGCTTTGAAAAGGCGAAAAAGCTCCGTGACCTCTATCCGCTTGACACGGCAGACGGCAAACGTATCTGGGTGGAATTTCTCAACCGCCAACAGTGGTGTCAGAACGAATTTCAGGTTTCCAACCAGATTACGGTGGAGGGCAGAAAGAAATGCCGTTATGATGTGACTATTCTTATAAACGGCCTGCCATTGGTACAAATTGAGTTGAAACGCCGTGGAGTGGAACTCAAGCAGGCATACAATCAGATACAGCGTTACCATAAGACTTCTTTTCATGGTTTGTTCGATTACATCCAACTATTCGTTATTTCCAATGGAGTAAACACTCGCTATTTCGCCAACAATCCGAACAGCGGCTACAAGTTTACGTTCAACTGGACGGATGCCGCCAATGTGCCGTTCAATGAATTGGATAAGTTTGCAGTTTTCTTCTTTGAAAAATGTACGCTCGGAAAAATCATCGGCAAATACATCGTGCTGCATGAGGGCGACAAGTGCCTGATGGTGCTTCGCCCGTATCAGTTCTATGCCGTAGAAAAGATATTGGATAAGGTGACGAACTCCAATGACAACGGCTATATATGGCATACCACTGGAGCCGGAAAGACCTTGACCTCGTTTAAGGCAGCACAACTTGTATCCGAACTGGACGATGTGGATAAAGTGATGTTTGTGGTTGACCGCCACGACCTTGATACGCAAACCCAATCTGAATATGAAGCCTTTGAGCCGGGTGCGGTGGATGGTACGGACAATACGGATGAACTTGTGAAGCGGCTGCACAGCAATTCCAAGATAATCATTACCACCATTCAGAAACTCAATGCCGCCGTCAGCAAAACATGGTACAGCAACAAGATAGAAGCCATACGCCACTCCCGTATCGTGATGATATTTGACGAATGTCACAGAAGCCACTTTGGGGAAAGCCACAAACGGATAATGAAGTTCTTTGACAACGCACAAGTATTTGGTTTCACGGGAACACCTATTTTTACGGAGAATGCCGTGGACGGGCATACGACTAAAGAGATATTTGGTAATTGCTTGCATCAGTATCTTATCAAGGATGCCATTGCCGATGAAAACGTGTTGGGTTTTCTCGTGGAGTATTATCACGGAAGCGAGGAAGTGGAAAAGGGCAATGCCAACCGCATGGAAGAAATCGCCAAATTCATCCTTAATAATTTCAATAAGTCAACCTTTGACGGTGAGTTTGACGCATTGTTTGCTGTGCAGTCCGTGCCAATGCTTATCCGCTATTACAAGATATTCAAGTCCTTGAATCCGAAAATCCGTATCGGAGCTGTATTCACCTACGCTGCCAACAGTAGCCAAGACGATGAGCAGACAGGAATGAATACGGGGCGATATGTCAGTGAAAGCACAGGTGAAGCGGACGAATTGCAAGCCATTATGAGCGACTACAATGAAATGTTCGGCACTGCATTCACTACCGAAAACTTCCGTGCCTACTACGATGACATCAACCTGCGCATGAAAAAGAAGAAAGCGGATATGAAGCCGCTTGACCTCTGCCTTGTAGTGGGTATGTTCCTCACCGGATTTGACAGCAAGAAGCTCAACACGCTTTATGTGGATAAGAACTTGGAGTATCACGGATTGCTGCAAGCGTTCAGCCGCACGAACCGTGTGTTGAACGAGAAAAAGCGTTTCGGCAAGATTGTATGTTTCCGTGATTTGAAAAGCAATGTAGATACGGCTATCAGGCTGTTCAGCAATTCCAACAATCCAGAGGAAATAGTAAGACCTCCGTTTGAGGATGTGAAAAAGGAATATCAGCAGTTGGCAACGGATTTCTTACAGAAATATCCAGAGCCAAGCAGCATAGACCTATTACAGAGCGAAAAGGACAAGAAGGATTTTGTACTGGCTTTCCGTGACATTATCCGAAAACACGCAGAAATTCAGATATACGAGGATTACAATGATGATGCGGATGACCTCGGCATGACCGAACAGCAGTTCATGGACTTCCGAAGCAAGTACCTTGACATTCACGATACGTTTATCTTAGTTGATTCTGTTTCACCTGTAAAGTCGGGTGATGAAACACCGGGCGATGAGCGGTTAGAAGATGTGGATTTCTGCCTTGAACTTCTGCACAGCGACATTATCAATGTGGCTTACATCCTTGAATTGATTGCCGACCTTGACCCGTACAGTAATGACTATGCGGAACGGCGAAAGAATATCATTGATACCATGATTAAAGATGCCGAAATGCGTAATAAGGCAAAACTCATAGACGGCTTCATCCAAAAGAATGTGGATGAGGATAAAGAGAACTTTATGGCGCAACGGAAGAAAGCGGATGGCACAAGCGAACTGGAAGAACGCTTGAACCGCTATATCTCCACAGAACGAGAAAAGGCAGTGAACTCGTTGGCACAAGATGAAGGTCTTGCCACAGATGTGCTTGACCATTACCTGAAAGAATATGATTACCTGCAAAAAGAGCAGCCTGAAATCATACAAAAGGCTTTGAAAGAGAAGCATCTCGGATTGATTAAGACCCGTAAGGCTCTGACACGGATAATGGATAGATTGTGTAGTATAATAAGGACTTTTAATTGGGATTGAAATAAAAGATGGCAGCGATAAAAGTAATAAAATCTATCAGACTTGATTCCAAGGGTGTACGTGTAAAAGATGCAAATGGGAGTATTGTGCCATTACATAAACGACAAGGAGATATGGATGGCGCGTGTGCCGTTTATTCGTTAGCAATGGCTATGCTTTGTATGGGAGTTGTTACAAATGAAGATTTGCAGATATACAATTGTGCTGATAAACGAACCCGAAAGGGAAAGCTTCTAAGCCACTTTTTGGAAGAACAAGGGTTAGTAAGAAATGGTTATTCTTTTGTTACTATGGCAAAGGAAATAAGGGCTTCAAACTTTAATATCAACGCAATTAGAAAGAATCCTAAAGAATATGCTGATGTTATCAATGAAATAGCTGATTTTCTTGATGAAGATAATCCCGTTATAATATCAACGGAGTTTGGCAATGGTGCTCATGCTTTGCTTGCCATAGGATACGAAACAGAAGATAATGATGATAAAATAACGAAAATATTATGCTTAGACCCAAGTGAAGAAGCTCCATTATACACCTATTGGAACTGTATTATAGATGTTTCGCGAACAGGTGGAAAACTCGAATATCCATTTGTGTATATAACATCAACTCAATCTTATAAAGTAGCGTTGGGCGATATTTTGGTTTTACTGAAAACGGAGTGAATATATGGATAAGGTAAGAGAACCGGGTTTTGTATATATCCTCACGAATCCAAGTTTTCGTGAGGATTGGGTTAAGATTGGCAAAAGCGCACGTCCTGTTGATGTACGCTCAAAGGAACTCGATAATACAGCTGTACCTTTGCCGTTTGAAATATATGCTACAATCAGAACTATAAAATACAATGAGGTAGAAAAGCTTGTACATGAGTTAATAGACAGTCTTACAGATTTTCGCATTCGTCGAAATAGAGAATTTTTCAATGTCAATCCGCAAAGGGCACTGGAAATCTTTAAAAAGATAGCACTAACTATAGACGATGCGGTTATAACTGAATATACTGATAACAGACCTATTTCAAATAATAGTGGTTCGGTCGTTTATCAAGATGCACATAATAAAGACAAGGATTATACAAAATACTCCCTTAATGGAAATGGTGTTTTTGGAAAAGGTAAATTGGCTTTAGAGGTTATACGTTGTTATGTCCAAGAAAATCAAATTTGTTATCAGGATTTGATTGCCATATTGCCCAAGAAATTGATTAAAACTGTTAAAGAGGTTGATGATTGGAAACGGCAAACAAAAGACAAGAAGAAAGATACAAGGTGGTTTGAACATGATGTACTTGAGAGCTGTGATGGTGTCAAATTTCTTGTATCAACTCAACATGGCAAAAATAATATAGACAAGATATTTGAGCTTGCGAATAAATTTGGGTATGAAATTAAAGAACTAAAATAGATATGAGCGAAGAATTACAACAGAAACTCCGTGACCAGCTTTGGGAAGTCGCCAACAAGCTGCGTGGTAATATGTCGGCCAGTGATTTCATGTATTTCACATTGGGCTTTATCTTCTATAAATACCTGTCTGAAAAGATAGAGGCATACGCTAACAATGCCTTGGTGGATGATGAAGTGTCATTCAAGGATTTGTGGACTATGGAAGATGAAGATGCCGCCGAACTGCAAGAAGAACTGAAAAAGCAATGTTTGGAAGGTGTCGGCTATTTCATAGAACCGACCTACCTCTTTTCATCCGTGATTGACCGAATCAAGAAGAAAGAGAATATATTGCCAATCCTTGAACGGTCGTTGAAACGCATTGAGGATAGCACGTTGGGGCATGACAGCGAGGAAGATTTTGGCGGTCTGTTCTCGGATATAGACCTTGCTTCCCCTAAACTTGGCAAGACGGCAGAGGATAAGAACACGCTTGTCAGCAATGTGCTGTTGGCTTTGGATGACATCAAGTTTGGTGTGGAGGCATCGGAAGAAATAGATATTCTTGGCGATGCCTATGAGTATATGATTGGGCAGTTTGCCGCAGGAGCCGGAAAGAAAGCCGGAGAATTTTACACACCGCAAGAAGTCAGTCAGATATTGGCAGAGATAGTGTCTATCGGTCATGCACGGCTTCGCAATGTGTATGACCCGACTTGCGGTAGTGGCTCGTTGCTTCTCCGTGCGGCAAAGGTAGGTCATGCAGTGGATATTTACGGACAGGAAAAGAATCCGACCACTTACAACCTTGCCCGAATGAATATGCTATTGCATGGTATCAAATTCAGCAATTTTAAGATAGAGAACGGCGATACATTGGAATGGGATGCCTTTGGCGATACACAGTTTGATGCGGTAGTGGCAAATCCTCCGTTCTCCGCAGAATGGAGTGCCGCTGACAAGTTCAACAACGATGACCGTTTCAGCAAGGCAGGGCGGCTTGCACCGAAGAAAACCGCCGATTATGCTTTCATCCTCCACATGATATACCACTTGAATGAGGGCGGTACAATGGCTTGCGTTGCACCTCATGGCGTACTGTTCCGTGGCAATGCCGAGGGCGTAATCCGTCGCTTCCTTATCGAAAAGAAAAATTATATTGATGCCATCATCGGTTTGCCTGCCAACATCTTTTATGGTACGAGCATACCGACTTGCATCCTTGTGATGAAGAAATGCCGTAAGGAGGATGACAACATTCTGTTTATTGATGCAAGCAAGGAGTTTGAAAAAGTCAAGACCCAAAACAAGCTCCGTCCGCAACACATTCAAAAGATAATCGAAACCTACCGTGACCGCAAGGAAATAGAAAAGTACAGTCACCTTGCCACGCTGCAAGAGGTAGCCGACAATGATTATAACCTGAATATCCCTCGCTATGTGGACACCTTTGAGGAAGAAGAACCGATTGACATCAAAGCGGTAATGTCTGAAATCAAGGAACTGGAAGCCAAACGTGCTGAACTGGATAAGGAGATTGATGTGTATTTAAAAGAATTGGGAATTATATAATTAGATATAATCATTTGAAGTCGCAATCTGCGACTTCAAGATTTGTAAGCTATGGCTAAAGAAAGGGAAAAGATAGAGGGCAAAGCAAGTAAACCGGTCGCAAATTGCGACCAGTTACCTTTGGCTGCGGAACATCAGTTCTCCGGGCAGGAAGAGATTGCGCAACTTATTATGAATGTAAGAGGGATGCAAGTTATGGTTGACCGTGACTTAGCTATTCTTTATGGTGTTGAAACCAAACGTCTTAATGAGCAAGTTCGCCGTAATATTGAGCGGTTTCCTGAACGCTTCCGCTTTCAATTGACAAAAGAAGAAACGGATGAACTGGTCGCAAATTGCGACCGCCTCAATTCCTTAAAACATTCTACGGTTATGCCTTATGTCTTTACAGAGCAAGGTATATCCATGCTTTCAACCGTTCTCCACAGTCAAACGGCTATAGCTGTAAGCATAAAGATTATGGATGCCTTTGTATCCATGCGCCGCTTCATCGCTACCAATGCCCAACTGTTTCAACGGCTTGAAACGATAGAATATCATCAGCTTGAAATGAAGCAGCATCAAGAAGTGACGGACAAACGCATTGATGAAGTGTTCAGACGGTTGGATGCGAATATTCCACCCATACAAGGTATTTTCTATGATGGGCAAGTGTTTGATGCATACCGTTTTGTGTCTGATCTGATGCGAAAAGCCAAGCGCTCAATCGTGTTGATTGACAACTATGTGGATGACACTGTACTTACGTTGCTTGATAAAAGGGGAAACGGGGTTACAGCAACTATCTACACACAGCGAATTAGTAACCAGTTCCAATTGGATGTTGACCGTCATAACGCACAATATTCGTCCATTGAAATAAAGCAATTCAACAAAGCACACGACCGTTTTTTGCTTATTGACGATGAAGTGTATCACATAGGAGCATCCATCAAAGATTTAGGTAAAAAATGGTTTGGTTTCACCTTGATGCGTGACATCACGGCAACAGAACTTATCAACAAAATTAAAGAGTAATAACTATGGCAGATAATAAAGAAAATAAAGTCCTTAATGTTCCGGCTTTGCGATTCCCGGAGTTTACAGAAGAGTGGAAAGAAGAACGGTTAAGCAAGATTGCGGAATTATCTAAAGGCGTTGGTATATCCAAAGAACAATTATCGGAAGATGGCGAACCTTGTATTTTGTATGGTGAACTTTATACCAAATATAAATCTGAGATTATCCATAAAGTGATAAGCAAAACGAATATTGAATCATCAAATCTCAAGCGTAGTAAACGAAATGATGTAATTATTCCATGTTCGGGTGAAACTGCCATAGATATAGCTGTCGCTCGGTGTGTTCCATTTGATAATATATTATTGGGAGGAGATTTGAATATCATCCGCTTACACAAAGATGATGGTGCGTTTATGGCCTATCAGCTAAATGGCAAGCGGAAGATTGATATAGCCAAATTAGCACAAGGTGTATCTGTCGTACATTTATATGGTGAGAATATAAAGGCTATTAAGACTTATAATCCATGTTTGCAGGAACAACAGAAGATAGTAAAATTGTTGTCTATGCTTGATGAGCGTATAGAGGTACAAAACAAAATCATTGAGAAATACGAATCCTTAATTCAGGCGATGTGCGATACTTTGATTGAACGAGAAACGCAGCAAGTCACATTATCTTTTGGCGACTTTGGACAATCATATTCAGGGTTATCAGGGAAAAGTGCAGAAGATTTTGGTGGCGGCTATCCGTTCATAACTTACATGAATGTCTATCAGAATCAAATCATTGATTCAACCGATGTAGGTTTGGTGAAAATCAATGAAACAGAACAACAATCAGTTGTCCGTTATGGAGATATTCTTCTTACGTTATCTTCTGAAACGCCGGAAGAAGTTGGAATGGGTGCCGTATATTTGGGAGAAACTTATCCTTTGTATCTGAATAGTTTTTGCTTTGGTATTCATATAACCGATGAAGCTAAAATATATCCTCCATTTTTGGCTTACTATGTTTCATCACAATCATTTAGAAAAGCCGTTTACCCATTGGCACAAGGTAGTACACGTTTCAATTTGCAGAAAAGTGACTTTATGAAGAAAAAATTTTCTTTCCCGGTGATAGAAAAGCAACGCATAATATACTCATTCCTCAAAAACTATTCAGACAAACTAATTGTTGAAAAACAGATAATGAGATTGCTTTGTAATCAAAAGTGTTATCTGCTACGCCAGTTGTTTATATGAACATCTGACGTAACAGATACTCTTTCTCTTTGGTGTATGATTGCAATAAACTTTTTTCTATCTCAATTTTTTCTTGAATAGATTTCAAGGTTCCAGCTATAGTGTTGGTGTCATTTTCTGAAATCGGGAGAGGGATGGAATTTTCCAAAAATCTTCCGTTAGTTATGTTTATAGTATTCTTTGCACCCTTTTGTATAAGTGGATGCAAATAGTTGAAGGCATTGCTTGGTCGCATAAAATAAAAATGCAAAATCACACCTATACTATCATTAACAGGAATATAAACTCCATACAAAGGCGAAACAGCTACATCATCTCTAATGTTGCTGCGCTTTATTATGCCATACGGGAAATCACCAGTCGGACTTTTCGTGTAAACAATATCACCGTATTTGACAACATTATAATGGCTCGTTTGTTTTGCAGCAAAAGAACGTCCAAGATACTCAATCTGATTCACTACCCCTTGGCTGACAGAAACAGAACAGATTGTTCTTCCATTAACATTCTTCTCATTCCGCTCTTGCAAAACTTTACATAGGTCTATTCTTCGCCATGTACCTTTACTTATCCCATCTATCTTTGCTTTATAAATAATCGCCTGAATTAAGGATTTTCATAGTTATATTAAGGGGATAAGACATAAAGTTTTTAAGCAACTCCGAAAGGATTTTGGCTTTAATTCAACTATCGGTGATATACTTTCTTTTGAACAACCGCAACGATACATTGTATCAAGTGCAGAATATAGCAACGATGACACTTTCATTCCTGTATTAACAGCTAATAAGGCTTTTATACTTGGCTATACAACAGAAACAGACGGCATCTATGATAAAGGCGATTGCATTATAATTGATGATTTTACCTTGGACTGTAAATATGTATCATTTCCATTCAAAGTAAAGTCATCTGCGATTAAAATACTCACCGCAAACAATAAATTTATCCTTAGATACACATATGAGTATTTGAAATCGCTCGAACTCTCTACGGAAGAACATAAACGACATTATATTACCGAAATTCAGCCATATAGTTGCGTATTGCCAGATGAGAATACTCTTAAAACTATTGCTTTAGTGTTTGAAAATTTAGCTTACAAATTGTCGAATGAGCAATCTTTGGCACTCATACTTAATAAACAAAGGCAATATCTTTTATCTAAAATGTTTATATAAGCATTTGCGATAACAAATAAGATTTCTGTACTTGGTAGTAAAATAAGATTTGCTTCTCAACTGACACTTTATCTTCAGTAGAAGAAAGTTTTTGGGCAATAGCAGATTGCTTCTCTATGGTCGGACAAAAGATTTTTGCTTTACCATAATCTTTAAAATAGATGTGTGGTATAGCCATTCCTGTTTTATATGGTTCAAAACTAAATCCTTGCAAGGCGAAGTATATGTATTTTAAATAATAGCCATCTTTTGCTATTAGGCGGTTGAGAGTTCCGATGTAGCTGTATTCTCCAGTCACATACTTAACCGTACCAACCCCAGAACCATCTTTGATTATCAAAATGGATTCACCGTTTACATCTGCTGCTTCTGTATAGCCTGTTATACCAGTTGCTCCATAGACAGGGGAAGCGCCATATTCTGCAACTTGGCTTTCTTGCAATATGGATGAATTACATTCAAGGCAATCTTTTATAAATGTATTAGGCTTTTGCAAAGAAATGACAGTTTCGATAATCCCCTTAATTAGGGTTTCCAGTTTCTCAATGATTTTGTTTTGAGTGGCAATGCGCTCATCCAACAAAGAAATGAACTTTGCCAGTTTATCTTGTTCTTCACTGTTCGCAAAATAGAATGGGATGTTCTTTACGATGTCAGAAGATAAGTTACCTTGGCCACCTTGCAAATATGTTTGGAGCAGTCTTTCAACATGCTTATTCCAAACTGATTCTATAAATTTCTTGTCTTGTTTAGTACGAATACAAAGTATTGCTTGATTTATAGCTCCTTTGATTTTACTTATGGCAATATCTCCACTTGTAGCGCCATATAACGCTAATAGCAAGTCGCCAGTTTCCACCAATTTTGCAGCAGAATTACTAAGACCAGCTTCGGTTATGAATAATTCAGTATAGTCTTTATGTAATTCTCCTGATCGTATAAACGGAATATTCCCATTGTAGTATTCTTTTTTTGAAGAAGACGGAGTACCACCTGAATAGAACGAACAAACTTCTGATAGCTTGTGTCTTTCCCATTCTCCCGTAAACTCCGGAAATCGTAAAGCCGGAACATCACATACTATATTTCTCTAATTATAAGAACCAATTATTTAGAAATCATGATTCATAAGACAGTTAGAGAAATTGCAGGAGCTTGGAAAGAGTACAAGCGACCTTACGTGAAGCAGTCCACGATGGCTGCATATGTGTTAATTCTGGAGAACCACGTTCTCCCGTATTTCGGAGATAATGATTCTCTCCATGAACAGGCTGTGCAGACCTTTGTCTTGCAGAAATTAGAGAGCGGATTGAGTGTCAAAACTGTCAAGGACATACTGATAGTGCTCAAAATGGTGATGAAGTTCGGCGTTAAAAATGAATGGATGAACTATTATGGATGGGACATCAAATATCCTACAAGCTCATCGAGTAATGAGTTGGAAGTGCTTTCGGTCAATAATCATAGAAAGATTTTAGACTATATCCAAACGCACTTTTCCTTTACTGGGCTTGGCATTTATATCAGCCTTACTACAGGCTTACGCATTGGCGAGGTCTGTGCTTTAAAGTGGAACGACATCAATGTGACGGATGGAACTATAACGGTAAGCCGCACAATCGAGCGTATCTATATCATCGAAGGCGGCAGAAAACATACGGAGGTCGTCATCAATACACCCAAAACCAAGAACTCCTGTCGTGAAATACCCATGAACAAAGAGTTGCTTGCCATGATTAAGCCATTGAAAAAGGTAGTCAATGATGATTTCTATGTGCTGACCAACGATGAACATCCTACCGAACCACGCACGTACCGCAATTACTATAATAGGTTGATGGCAAAGCTTGGCATCCCCAAACTGAAATATCACGGGCTGCGTCATAGCTTTGCAACCCGTTGTATTGAAGCCGGATGTGACTACAAGACAGTAAGTGTGTTGTTAGGTCATTCCAACATTTCAACCACTCTTGACCTTTATGTTCATCCTAACATGGAACAAAAGAAACGCTGCATCAGCAAAATGTTCAAATCTTTGGGAAAGTAAGAGCGTATTTTATTTGTATAAAGCCCATAGGATTACGGTAATGCAACATATAGCCAGTGTTAGTATCGTGAACCTGAGCCATCCACTCGACAGCCAAATACCTTCATTCTTTTGGAGGTGTTTGGCTAACTCTTTACTGTGTTCCTCCAAAAGTTTCTTTTCTGCCTTGATGTGTTGGGCTGAACATTGGTTTACTTTAGCCAGTTCACAGTCATCAACCTTGGCATGGATGACGGTGTGCTTCTCTGCCTTGACAATGGTATTGCTAATACCGTCCACTATGTTGTCGGCACTTTCCTTGGCCGCTTCCAGAGCCTTGAAAGCCGCCCGTTCCCGTTGGACGGTGTGCTTCAAGCTGCCGTGTATGCCGTGCAGTTCTTCTTTCAGGGCACGGATTTCATGTAGCAGATTGCGAAGTCCAACCATTTGGCAATTGACTTCCTGCAACAGTCCGTCAAACTCCTGCAAGTCCTGTTTCAGTTCCTCTTCGGACATATAATTGGCAAGCCGCTCACGCAGGGCGGCGGTATCGGGTTGTTTCATATCCGTTGTTGTTTATTGGGTTTGTCATTTGCGTTTCATTCCTGATTTCTTCTGTGTGCCGAGCCTGCGCAAAGCCTCACGCGCACAACGGCGGGCAAATTCAATCTCGTCTTCCTCCGGGGCTCGTCCCCATTTGAGGTCGGACTGTGAGCCGCCTCCACCGCCGCCGGATGTCACCTCATAGGGTGACGCTATAAGGGTGAAGTAAGCCATCGCCAAGTTCTGCAAGTCCTGCCAGTTGGCAAGTTCTCGGTAGTCGAACTCATCATTGAAGAAGTCAAGCACCTTGTCGGGCAGATAGCGTTTGTAGGTCTTGCCATCATGCTCGAACTCCGTGGGCTGGCGGTTTGGCTTATAGTCCGTGTAGTCCTCGTAAACCGTGTTGTTCTGCCGTATAACGGGCTGTGGCTTTTGCTTTGCTGCATTGGGTACAGGCGGTTTCGGTGTCGGGCTTGCTTGTTTGGTTTTCTGTTTATCCTGTTCGGGATGCAGTTTCTCCCATGTCTGCCTGATGCGTGATGCGGTCAGGTTGCGCCCCTTTCCGAGTTCCGATGCCTTGAACCTTGTGTTGCCCTTGCAAAGCACATAGCCGCGTATCATGTCCTTCTTGTCCTTGCGCAGATGCAGTTCGTAGCCTTTGTCAGCAACCCGTTCCTTATAACCGTCCAATG
>ENA-OOQP01000899-OOQP01000899.1-human-gut-metagenome-genome-assembly--contig:-NODE-899-length-12313-cov-1.790096_pt1 | contig 12313 bp, 7 predicted proteins | sample MGYA00241266_ERZ501171 | MGnify/ENA primary metagenome ERZ501171 (study PRJEB25962, sample SAMEA2042501) | human gut metagenome | biome: human gut; feature: human-associated habitat; material: faeces...
GCGGCAGCGGCGGAGGCACTCGCCTTAGATGACTGCGGTGCTGTTCTCGACGAGGCTTACCGCGCGGCGCAGGAGGCTCTTGCCGAAACACCTGAGCTTTTGCCCGTTCTCAAAGAGGCAGGCGTGGTAGATGCCGGCGGCCAGGGATTTCTCTATATACTCGACGGTATCAGAGGCTATATAAACGAGGGCAAGTTTATAGAAAGCAATGACGATGTCTCGCCCGCAAAGAGCAATGCCGAGGAAAGCAAATCCGTCGTGGCGGCGGCTTCGGGAGACATCAAATACGGTTATTGCAGTGAGTTCCTCATAACCAAATCGAAAAATCCGGAGAGCACACCGCTCAAATTAAAGGCATATCTTGAGTCGATAGGCGACTGCGTTGTTGTGGGTGACGATGACGATATAGTAAAGGTTCACGTCCATTCAAACGAACCCGGCAATGTAATTCAGGCCGCTCTCAAAATAGGTCAGCTCATAAATATTAAAATAGACAATATGCGTTATCAGCACGCGAATGCCGATGTCGGTATGGATGCCAAAAAGGACAACAAAGAAGAAAATTTAAGTCGTGACACCGAAATCAATAGAGTACAGCCGACCAAAGATTACGGCTTTGTCGCAGTTGCGGCAGGTGACGGTATGGCAGAGCTCTTTAAGGAGCTTGGCTGTGATGTAGTTGTTTCTGGCGGTCAGACCATGAATCCGAGCACCGATGATATTTTAAATGCCGTTGAGTCAACTCCGGCAAAGCACGTTTTTGTTTTGCCGAACAATAAAAATATTATAATGGCGGCGGAGCAAACCGTAAATCTTGCTGACAGGGGCGTCAGTGTTGTCGCAACAAAGACTGTTCCGCAAGGCATTACCGCAATGCTCAATTTTGACGAGAGCCTTTCAAGCGAGGAAAACCATTTGAATATGGCGAAGGCGGCCGAGAGCGTTCATACGGCTCAGGTCACGTTTGCCGCACGTGACAGCGTGTTCGGCGGACAAAAAATCAAGGAGGGTCAGTACCTCGGCATGGAGGACGGCAAAATAACCCTTGTGGAGGATGACCTTGTAAACGCCGCATACAGAGTTACACGCCGTCTTGTCAAGAAATTCGGCGGTTCGCTTATAACCGTGTTTTACGGTGAGGAAGCCGACGAAAACTCGGCAAATGTCCTTTCGGCGCGGCTTCAGGAGCGTTTCCCCAATGCTGAGGTAAATGTCATTAACGGCGGTCAGCCGGTTTACTACTTCATTTCGTCCGTCGAATAACAGGACGTTTTCAAAAACAATTCTCGGATGTGTTCATAATGGACTTTTCAACCGAAATACAATATTTAAAGGGTGTCGGACCTGCTCGTGCCGAGGCATTTTCAAAGCTCGGCGTCGATACGGTCGGCGCCCTTTTGCGCTTTTATCCGCGCGCGTATGAGGATTGGAGCCGCGTTGTCCCCATAAGGGAAGCTCCGGTTGATACGGAATGCTGTATCCGTGCTGTTGTCAGCTACACTCCCTCTAAGATAAGAATACCCGGAGGCAGGCTGCTTTCAAAAACAAGCGTTACGGACGGCATAGGCATATTAAATCTTGTCTTTTTTAACAACAAGTTTATTGACAGTATGCTGAAGGAGGGCGAAGAGTATCTCTTTTTCGGCAAAATCACAGTAGACAAGCACGGCATAAGGCAAATGGTATCGCCGTTGATTTCAAAAGGAGAGGATAAGGACAGAATACGTCCCGTTTATCCGCAAACGGCTGATGTGAGCTCCAAACTCACGGAAAAATGCACAATGCAGGCATTAAAAGGCTGCAAAGAGATACCTGATTTTATGCCGTCCGAAATACTTGAGAAAAACGGCCTTTGCTCTCTTGATTATGCAATACGCAACATCCATTTTCCGGAAAGCTTCGAGTCACTTGACAGGGCGAGAAAAAGGCTTATTTTCGACGAGCTTTTCATATTGCAGCTGGGACTTTTATCCATCAAGGAACGAACGGGTGAAGAAAAAACCGAGATGGTTATCAAAAATGACTGTACTGAAGAGTTTTATCACCGTCTGCCGTTTTCTCCGACAAGAGCGCAAAAAAGAGCGGTCTTTGAGGCACTGTCCGATATGAAATCGGGTGAGCCGATGAACCGTCTGCTTCAGGGCGACGTCGGCTCCGGTAAAACTCTTGTGGCGGCGGCACTTATATATAACGCGGCAAAAAACGGTATGCAGAGCGCATTTATGGCACCTACGGAGGTTCTTGCCGAGCAGCATTACAGAACTCTTTCAAAAATCTTTGACGGTACAGATATAAAGATTGTGCTTCTGACCGGAAGCAGCACGGCTAAGGAAAAGAGAGAAATAAAAAAAGAGTTGCGCGACGGTTCCGCGAAGCTTGTCATAGGAACGCACGCGATTATACAGGGCGACGTTGAGTTTAGCCGCCTCGGATTAGCCGTCACCGATGAGCAGCACAGGTTTGGTGTGGCACAGCGGGCATCGCTTTCCCAAAAGGGAGAAAATCCAAACATTCTCGTTATGTCGGCTACGCCCATACCGAGAACGCTCGGACTAATAATTTACGGCGACCTTTCGGTGTCGGTGCTCGACGAGCTGCCGCCGGGCAGGCAAAAAACCGAGACATATTGTGTGTCTCAGGCTCTGCATGAGAGAATATACAAATTCATAAAGAAGCATCTTGATAGGGGCTTTCAGGCATATATTGTCTGTCCGCTTGTCGAGGAGGGCGACAGCGACCTGATACCTGCACAGGAGTATTACAAGCTTTTACAAAATACCGCATTCAGGGGTTACAGGCTCGGACTTTTGCACGGCCAAATGAAGCCCAAGGAAAAGGACAATATAATGCGCGATTTTGAGAGCGGCAAAATACAGCTTCTTGTGTCCACCGTGGTTATCGAGGTAGGTGTGGACGTGCCGAATGCCGTGATTATGGTAATTGAAAACGCCGAGCGATTCGGACTTTCGCAGCTTCATCAGCTTCGCGGCAGAGTCGGCAGGGGAAGTGCGCCATCCACGTGTATTTTGGTGTCGGATGCACAAAACGATGAGGCGAAACGCAGATTTGATATAATGTGCAAGACTACCGACGGCTTTTTAATAGCGGATGAGGACCTTAAAATGCGTGGCCCCGGAGACTTCTTCGGTTCAAAGCAGCACGGATTGCCGTCGCTGCGGATTGCGGATATTCTGACGGACACCGGAATGCTCAACGAGGCGCAAAAGAGTGCTCAAATGATAATTGCGACAGACGGCGGTTTGCTTTTGCCGGAGCACAAAGGAATAAAACGCCAAATAGATAAGATGTTCGGCAACGGGTATGTAAAAGCGTAAGGTTGAAATTTGTCGCATTGTATGGTAAAATAACTTTTACTATTTTATTGTGAGGCTGTTATGTTTTTTGAAAAGCTTTACAACTTAATATATCACATAGGTTTTACGGCAGGCTCCGGATTTATGAAATTCGGAAAATGGTTGTCGAGGGGGCTTTCGCGTCCCGTAAAAACAATCGGAGCGGTATTTTTTGCCGTGTTTCTTGTGATTGACAAATTTATACTCAAAACCTTCAAAACCGTAAGCGCGGAATTCAAGCTCCTTATGGCAGATATAAAAAGAGTCAGCTCAGGCTTAAATTCCCTTATCCATACAGATAGAAAATCCGCCGAAGCGAAGCTGCGTATTTATATAAAGAAGGCATTTTCGAGGCATGGTATAGTGTTTACTTTTGCGGTAAATCTGCTTGTCCCGATTATTTGCCTCGGTGTGCTTTGCTCCACGATAGGCTATTGGAACAAAGCCACGCTCGCTCTTGAGATAAAATATAACGGCTCCGTAATAGGCTATGCCAAAAACGAGTCGGAATATCTCGACGCCGAGCAGCAGGCCAAAACAAGGCTCAAAACCGCTGCGTCTGCCTCCGGTAAGGAGCAGGAGCTTATTAAGCCTGCGCAGTATCAGCTCAAGGTCGTAAATAAGACCGACCTTACCGACTCCTCGTCAATGTGCGATAAGCTCATAGAAAATTCAGACAGCAATATCACCAATGCCTGCGGCATATATATTAACGGCGATTTCTTGTGCGCCGTTAAAAATGAGACGGACGCTACAAGCGTTTTCGATAAGATACTCAGCGATTATAAAATAGACGACCCCAACGCGGCAAAGAGCTTCGTTGAAAACATAACATATGAGCAGGGGCTTTATCCCGATAATGAGGCCACGGTTTGGGACGCGGAAAAGCTATCCGCCAAGCTCAAATCAAAAAAGAGCGAAGCGGTGTACTACACGGTAAAGGACGGAGATACCGTTTCGGGAATCGCTTCCGCAAACGGGCTCACCGTTTCCGAATTGGCACAGCTGAATCCCGGCCTTTCCGAGACGATTCGTTCCGGCGACAAGCTGCTTGTTTCGAGTGAGGTAAACTATGTCAGAGTGCAGGTCACAAAGACCGAAACTCATAATGAAGCAATAGCCTATACAAGCACAAACGTAAATAATGCCAATCTCTATACAGGCACAAAAAAGGTTACAACAAAGGGTGTGAACGGAGTTCAGCAGGTTACGGAGCTTGTAACCTATATTGACGGTACTCGTGTTTCATCGAAAGAGGTTTCAAGAGTGACTCTTTCGGAGCCTGTAAACGAGGTTATACAGATAGGCACAAAGGCACCGATCACCGGAAAAGGCAGCTCAGGCGGCAAGGTCATTACAACAGGCGGCAGATTCGTTTGGCCGGCAATAGGCGCAACATCCGTTTCTTCGGGCTACGGCGGAGCAAGACGTCACGGCGGTATAGATATAGTAAAGCCGGGCGGCGGAAGTACCGGTCTTACAATAGTAGCGGCGGCTTCGGGAACCGTTACCACGGCAACATATCATCCGAGCTGGGGCTATTATATTGTCATAAATCACGGCAACGGCCTTTCAACGCTCTATGCACACACCCTACCCGGCTCATTTAAGGTGCGTGTCGGTCAAAAGGTTTCGGCAGGTCAGCCTATTGCGAATATAGGCTCCTCGGGTAACGTAACCGGACCGCATCTTCACTTTGAGGTCTATGTAAACGGCAGACGAACTAATCCCATGCCGTATCTCGGAAGATAACAAATAAACAGTAAAAGCACGTTTGAGCAATAACTCAAACGTGCTTTTTTGCTTTATAATCAAAATAATTCAAATCAAACCGAAATGCGCAAACGCTTTGTATAGACCGTCATCCGTGATATCGGCGGTTATATACGAGGCCAAGTGTTTGAGCTCGTCACAGGCATTCCCCATTGCGATGCCCGTGTTTACGCTCTTAAACATTTCGACATCGTTTTCCGCGTCGCCGAATGCGAATGCGTCGTTTATGTCTCCGCCGCAGCAATCGAGATATTCTTTAATTCCGCTGGCTTTGTTGACTCCGCGCGCCGCAATCTCCCCGCTTGTATTGCCGAGATTGCCGAAGCTGTATCCGACAATATAGAATTCATCGCCTATATTCTTTTGCAGCTCGGAAAAATCAACACCCGAATCGTAATATATCAGCTTTTCAATATCGCTCCTGCCTCCGGCGTTATCATCGATTACCGTTTCTCCGAAGAGCGTCAGTAAATCCTCCTTGGTGTATCCAAGCTTATTAAAGAGCGAAAGCGTGCGGTCGACGCACCATTTTTTGGATACGAGAAAGCTCTGTGTTTGCAGATAATATGCGGTGTTGCTGTTCTCGAAGTAGTCGGTCAGCTTTTTAAGACTGCTTTGACTTATAAAGTGATGAGCTACCACCTTGCCGTCATTTATAACCATAGCTCCGCCCGATAAAATCAAACCGTCAAAGGGAATCTCCTTTAAAAGCCACGGATAAACCTGCGAGAGCTGTCTGCCGGTGCAGATTACGAGCTTGTGACCGTTTTCGTGAGCTTTTTTCAGCGCCTCCGACGCCGACGATGGCATAACGCCGTCAAAACCTACGAGCGTGCCGTCTATGTCAAGAAAAAGATATTTGGTATTCATCAGCCTAAAATTTCCTTGAGTATTTTTTGAACCTCTTGAGCCGGTGCCTTGCCCTTGAGAGCGCGCATTGCCTGACCCATGATGTACCCCATTGCCTGGGTTTTGCCTGCTTTATACTCGCTTACGCTCTTTTCGTTGTCGGCTATTACCTGCTCGATTACGGGGCGAATAGCCGAAAGGTCGGTGACAAGACCGAGGTTGTTTTCTTCAACATATTTTTCGGGATCGACATCCTCGGTGAATATTTTTTCGAATACCGATTTTGCCGTGCCGCGGTTGATTTTACCGGCCTTTATCATATTTATGAGTTTGCCGAGCGAATCGGGATTAAACGACATATTTTCTGACAGGGTGCCGGTGTCATTGAGCATTTTCATAAGCTCGCCCATTATCCAGTTTGCCGCATCCTTAGGCGAATTGCAGATTTCAACGGTATGCTCAAAGAGCTTTACGAGATTTACGTCCGAGGTTATGATTCCGGTGTCGTATTCGGGAAGACCGAACTGTGACATATAGCGTGCTTTTTTTGCTTCCGGAAGCTCGGGCAGAGTGTTTTTGACATTTTCTATATATTCGTCCGAGATTTCAATCGGCGGAAGGTCGGGCTCGGGGAAGTATTTATAATCCTGAGCGTCCTCCTTGGAACGCATTGCATAGCTATATCCCTTGTTATCATCCCAACGGCGCGTTTCCTGCATTACCTTTTCGCCGTCCTCAAGAAGCTCGATTTGTCTTTCGGCCTCATACTCGATAGCTCTCGCTATTGCTCTGAAGGAGTTGAGGTTTTTCATCTCGGTACGTGTTCCGAATTCCTTTTGTCCCTTTGGGCGAACCGAAAGGTTCACGTCCGCTCTTAAAGAGCCCTCCTGCATCTTGCAGTCCGAAACGCCGATGTACTGAAGAATCGAACGCAGCTCCGTAAGATACGAGAGCACCTCCTCGGCACTTCTGAAATCAGGCTCCGAAACAATTTCAAGCAGCGGCACGCCGCAGCGGTTGTAGTCTACAAGAGTACAGTCCTCAAATTCATCGTGGACGAGCTTGCCTGCATCCTCCTCCATATGAATTTCGTGAATTCCTATCTTTTTGGAATTGCCGTCCTTATCCTTGACCTCTATAAAACCGTTGCGGCAGATAGGCAGATAAAGCTGCGATATCTGATACGCTTTCGGCAGATCGGGGTAAAAATAGTTTTTTCGGTCAAATTTGTTATTTTGAGTAATCGTGCAGTTTGTTGCTATGCCGGTTCTCACGGCGAACTCCACAACTCTTTTGTTGAGAAGCGGAAGTGTTCCGGGCATACCGGAGCAAATTTCGCAAACGTGAGTGTTCGGCTCACCGCCGAACTCGGTGGAACAGCCGCAGAAGATTTTAGTCTTGGTGGCAAGCTCCGTGTGGACTTCAAGTCCCATAACTATTTCCCATTCCATAAAGCTTTACCTCCTTAGCCTAAATCCGGCAGCTTATTGTGAAAGTCGGTGACATTTTCAAACGCCTTTGCGGCACTCATAATTTCCGCCTCTTCAAACGGCTTGCCTATAATCTGCATACCTATCGGCATATTGTCTTTGTCAAATCCGCAGGGGACGGACATTGACGGCATACCGGCTATGTTTATCATAACCGTGTATATGTCGCCGAGGTACATTTTAAGCGGGTCGGAAAGGCTTTCACCTATTTTAAGCGCCGTAGTGGGAGCTACGGGGCCTAAGAGCATATCATATTTTTTGAAGGCGTCGTAAAAGGCGTTCTGTATAAGCTTTTTAGCCTTAAGAGCCTTATTGTAGTATGCGTCATAATAGCCGGAGCTTAAAACGAAGTTGCCGAGCATTATGCGACGCTTAACCTCCATGCCGAAGCCCTCCGAACGCGTTTTCACGTATGTCTCCATAAGCGTGTCGGCGTTGGGGCTTGAATAGCCGTATTTTATGCCGTCATATCTCGAGAGGTTTGAGCACGCCTCCGCACAGGCAATAATGTAATATGCGGGTATTGCATATTTTACTATCGGCATCTTAAAGGTTTCAACAGAAGCACCGTTTGCACGGAAAATATCGGCAGCGGCAAGAACCGCGTCCTTTGCGGCGGGCGAAATGCCCTCGCCGAGATAATCTTCGGGAATACCGATTTTTTTGCCGCCGACGTCGCCTTTGACGGCTTTATCGAAGTCAAATTTCGGATAGACCATGGAGGTGCCGTCTTTTTCATCCTTGCCCTGGATTACGGAAAAAAGAGCGGCGCAGTCGTCAACCGTTTTACCCATAGGGCCTATCTGGTCGAGAGACGATGCATAGGCTACAAGCCCGTAACGCGAAACCGCACCGTAAGTCGGCTTGAGACCTGAAACGCCGCAGAAAGAGCAGGGCTGACGGATAGAGCCGCCGGTGTCGGAGCCGAGAGCCACGGGAGAGAGTCTTGCTGCCACCGCGGCCGCCGCGCCGCCAGAGCTTCCGCCGGGAACCTTGTCTGTGTCCCACGGGTTATGTGTGACTCCCGTTGCCGAGGTTTCGGTTGTGCTGCCCATGGCAAATTCGTCCATATTGAGCTTGCCTATTATTACCATTCCCTCGTCATTCAGACGGTTTACAACCGTTGCATTGTATGTGGGAATGAAGTTTTCGAGTATCTTGGAGGAGCAGGTTGTAAGAATGTCCTTAGTGCAGATGTTATCTTTAATGCCTATCGGTACGCCTGCGAGCCTGCCGTTATATTTACCGCTGTCAATTCCCTTTTGCACTTCATCGGCTCTTTCATAAGCCTCTTTTTTGCAGAGGGTGTTATAGCAGTGATATTTTCCGTCGTATTCGTCTATTGCCGCAAAAAATGCGTCAACTGCGTCCTTTACGGAAATTTCTTTATTTTTTACGGCATTTGATATTTCAAGAGCCGTCATTTCGCAAATATTCATAGTTTACCTCACTCAACCGTTTTATGAACGACAAAGCAGCCGTCGCGACTTTGCGGAGCATTTTTCAAAATGTTTTCCGTATCGGCGCCGTTTGTAACTGTGTCGTCACGCATTACGTTTGCAACCGGGAAAGAGTGGGAAGCCGGCTCAACACCGTCCGTGTCAAGCTCATTGAGAGTGTCAATGTATGAGAGTATGCTCTGCAAATCCTTTTCAGAAGCGGAGCGCTCTTCCTCGCTCAGGTGTATTCTGCCGAGCTTTTCGAGGTATTCTACAAGGCTTCTGTCTATCGTCATAAGATCACTTTCTTTCGATTAGTATGTCGGTTATTTTTCGGGCACGGGGCGGCGAAGCTTTATGTGAACCTCGCGCAGCTGCTGCTCCGAAACGGTATTGGGCGCACCGAGAAGAAGATCTTGGGCGTTTGAATTCATCGGGAAAGCTATGACCTCTCTGATATTTTCCTCGTCCTTTAAGAGCATTATCATTCTGTCAACACCGGGAGCCATACCTGCGTGAGGCGGTGCTCCGTAATGGAATGCGCGAAACAGCGCTCCGAAACGCTTTTCGACCTCATCGGCTGTGTAGCCTGCGAGCTCAAATGCTTTTATCATAATGTCGGGACGATGGTTTCTGACCGCGCCCGAGGACAACTCAACACCATTGCAGACTATATCGTACTGATAAGCCTTTATTGTCAGCGGATCCTGATTTTCGAGAGCGTCCATACCGCCCTGAGGCATTGAAAACGGATTGTGAGTGAAGTCGAGCTTGCCCTCGTCCGTCTTTTCATACATCGGGAAGTCTGTTATGAAGCACATATCGAAACGGTCCTTGTCGATAATTTCAAGTCTCTCGCCGAGGGCCGTTCTTATCTGACCGGCAAGAAGATTTACAACCTTGATGTTGTCGCTTATAAAGAAGAGCGTGTCGTCAGTCTTGAGGTTAAGCATGCTGTTAAGCTCCGCCTTCTTTTCGGGAACGAGGAATTTGTCAATAGGACCCTTGAAGGAGCCGTCCGGAAGCACGGTAAGATAACCGAGCCCCTTCATGCCTATCGAGAGAGCATATTCGAGGAGCTTTTCAAAGAAGCCCTTGCTCTTTTTGCCGCAGCCGGGAGCTACGATTCCTCTGACGGGTTTGCCCTTGAAGGGCTTAAAGTCAACGTCCGAGAAGAACTCGGTGAGGTCGCAAATCTCAAGCGGATTGCGAAGATCCGGCTTATCGGTGCCGTATTTAAGCATTGCCTCTTCAAACGGTATTTTTCTGAACGGAGCGGGGCTTACCTTTTTGCCTCCTCCGAATTTTGTGAATGTGTCATAGAGAACCTCTTCGGCTACGGCGAAAACATCCTCTTGTGTGGCAAAGGCCATTTCAAAGTCAAGCTGATAGAACTCTCCCGGGGAACGGTCGGCTCTTGCGTCCTCGTCGCGGAAGCAGGGAGCTATCTGGAAATATTTGTCGAAGCCCGAAGCCATAAGCAGCTGCTTAAACTGCTGCGGAGCCTGCGGCAGAGCATAGAATTTGCCCTCGTGCTTTCTTGAGGGAATTATATAGTCTCTTGCGCCCTCAGGAGAGGAGCAGGTGAGTATGGGCGTGTTTATTTCCGGGAAGCCGAGGCTCTCCATTTTCTTGCGGAGATAGCTTACTACCTCGGAGCGGAACAGAATATTGTCGTGAACCTTTTTGTTCCTGAGGTCGAGGAAACGGTATGTCAGTCTTACATCCTCTCTTGTGTCGGTTGAGGTCTCAACGTCAAAGGGGAGCGTTTCGGAGCATGGGCCGAGAATTTCGACCTCGTTTACACGCACCTCAAGCTCGCCCGTGGCAATCTTTTTGTTAACGGTGTCCTCGTCGCGCTTTACGACTTTTCCCGTAACCGAGATAACGCTTTCCTTTTTTACGCCCTCTAAAAGCTCGTCGTTGTTTATTACTATTTGGGTAACGCCGTATTGGTCACGAAGGTCGATGAATGCTACTCCGCCGTGATCGCGAATGGTGTCTACCCATCCTGCAAGGCTGACGGTTTTGTTTAAATCGTCAAAGGTAAGCTCGTTGCAGTTGTGTGTTCTGTAAGCCATTGATTTATACATCCTTCCGAGATTTTTGCAGCGTTGCCGCAGCGGACACCGTACTGCATAAAAAACCTAATTATACAGTATCGTATTATATCATAATGTTCGGATAATGTATAGTATTTAATTACATAATATTGTAACAAATATTATGATTTTTGAATTGAAAAAGCTTATGCAATATGATACAATACGAACGTATATGTTTATGTGTTTTTAAAGTGCTTCATCTGACACGGAGGTTTAAAACGATGAATTCAAATAAAAAGATAGTCATAGCTGCCATCGTTATGCTGCTTGCCGTATTTTGCGTAATGTCGGCTTGCAAAAAGAACATCGCAAATTCCGGCAACGGCGAGGTTGTGGTAGTCACGGATGAAAACGGCGTGCCGATAACCGACGAAAACGGCGAAGCGGTAACCGTTGTGCTTGATACCACAATAGTTGATGTAACAAACGAAAACGGCGAGCTTGTCTATGATGAGGACGGTAATGTAAAGACCTCTGTTGTCTATATTTCAAAGGAAGTCGGTATCCCCGTTACGGATGAGAACGGCAAGGCGGTTACCAATGCGCGCGGCGAAGTGTTGACCACAATGATAATCGTGCCGCCTACCACGGGCGGACCCGTCGTTACCGAGCTTCCCGTAACCGATGGAAACGGGAATGTCGTTACAAAGCCGGGCGGCGAAACGGTCACATACACCATGACCTATACAACCTCTCCCGCAACGCCGGGCGACAACAGCGCAAACTGGGGCTCAAGCTACGGCGGAAGCGGTAATGATTCGTTTAACGATACCGCCAAAACTCCCGACGGAGGCTTTGTTGCCGTGGTTCAGGCAAATTCCGATGACGGCAGCCTTAAAAATCTTTCGGTTAAGAGCACTCCGGCAGCTGTCGTGATTAAATATGACAAGGACGGCAGGCTGCAATGGCAGAAATATCTCCCGTCAAATAACGGTATAATATTGTCGTCCGTCGATACCGATTCTTCGGGCAATATAATAGCGGCAGGCTACTCAAAATCCACCGATCTCGGCGTGCAGAGCTACGGCGATTACGACGCTGTTATATACAAGTTAAATTCCTCGGGTGATATACAATGGATACGCTCCTTCGGCGGAAGCAAAACGGACGGCTTTTATTCCGTCAGCGCTTCTCCGGACGGCTCATATATAGCGGCAGGCATTACGTTTTCATCGGACGGTAACGCGTCGGATGCCGGCGCCGTAGGCTCTTCTAAGGCAATCATCGTAAAATACTCTTCGTCCGGCGACGTGATTTTCGTTCGTTCCTTCGGCGGAAACGGCGACACCTTCAACGATGTAAAG
>ENA-OOQP01000904-OOQP01000904.1-human-gut-metagenome-genome-assembly--contig:-NODE-904-length-12252-cov-2.604821_pt1 | contig 12252 bp, 9 predicted proteins | sample MGYA00241266_ERZ501171 | MGnify/ENA primary metagenome ERZ501171 (study PRJEB25962, sample SAMEA2042501) | human gut metagenome | biome: human gut; feature: human-associated habitat; material: faeces...
CCGCCGCTGTCTGTTTCCTCGGCGTCGGCGACTGCGACCCTAATGTCAGCTTCGGTAAAGGCGACGATTATAAAATCGATACCGAAGCCCAGTGTAAGAACGAAGGCTTTTCCAAACAGAACTGCAACTCCGTACAGACCATTGACGGCGTTTGTCCCTATAACTCCGCCTACGGACTTGGATGCAAGTGCGTGTCTAATCTGATAAGCTGTCCCGCCGGACAGGTCGGTGTTGGCGACAGTTGTGACGGCAAATATGCTTCCTGTCAATGCGACCCGGCTCTGGTCAGCTGCGCGTCAAATCAGATCGGACAAGGAGCTTCCTGCGGCGGAAAGTATCAGTCCTGCGTCTGCAAGAGCGAATATATATACAACTCTTCCAACTGTTCTTATCCGCGTTCGGTATCCGGGGACAGCTGCGGCGGCAAATATACCGACTGCGTTTGTCCGGCCGGGGTTGACGAAGGGCAATACGGCTGCGCCGAATATTATCCCTCTCCCTGTTCTTCGGTCTGCAAGGTGGCCTACTCCGACAACTGCCACATCCGCAGCGACGACCCCAACATTGCTCTGGGGTATGGCTGTATGAAATATTACGACGACTGCTCTTCCAAATGCGAACGTGCTTATACCGACATGTGCCGTGAACGTACCGCTGTCATTTCCTCCTGTCCGGACAATGCAGACTGTTCTTATTACTCCGACTGCTCCTCCAAAATCAGTTCCTGGTCCTGCAATTCCGGGTATAAGCAAGAAGGAAGCTCTTGTGTCGTGGCGGATCCCTGTGCGTCATATTATAAATGTGACGGCACGTATCAGTATTGTGCCGGAACGACCTGTCCGCAGGATTCTTCAAAATGCAGCGTTTATTGTCCTGACAACATGTATCCGTACCGCTGCTTTGATAACAGTTTTTGTAACGGTAAATATCATAGAAACGGATATTGTTCGGAACCTTGCCCGACATGTACGCGGCTTACGGATTATTCCATTGAGGAGGAACTTGACTGGGGCGGCGAATATCAAACGGACGGTTACTGTTATTTTCTCTTTTCTAACGGCCGTAAAGTAGATTATTATACGGGAGTCAGGTGGACGTCGGGAAGTTCTGACGGAAACTTTCGGGACGAATGCAACAGGATCTGCGATGAATATAAGTAATTTTGCTAACGGCAGGCTTTGGGAGCTTGTCGTTATTTGTTTTTAAAATTTGGCACGCTGTTTGCATATTAATCCTCAAATGAAATTTGTTTGAGGATTTTCTGTTATGGAACTGAATGAAATTAAAAGCCAGCTGGCCAGCTTGATGAACTTCGGCAAGATAAGCGTAAGCTCCGGAGCCGGAAGCGACGCCTTTGCTCAGATGCTCAATAACGGCACCGAGGCGGAACGGCCGGAAGTTCGTGAGAACGACCGTGCGGCCGCGGCTGCGAAGGCTGATCGTTCCGACCGCCGTGAGGTTCATTCCGCTGATAAATCCCCTGTTGCGGACAAAAAAAACAAGCCGGCAAAAAACGACAACCGGAAAGCGGACAATAAGGTTGACGCTTCTGCCGGCGGCGCTGTAGATGCGCCCCGTGAAGATGTGCAGACGCAGCAGAAAGAAGAAGTTTTCCGCCCCGAGGGCGAAAGTACTGCCGTCGAAGATGTTCCCGCTGCTGAAGTGCCGGCTGTCGATGCTGCACCGGAAAATGCCGGAGATGAAGGCGGGGAGTTGACGGTTTCCGTTCTGGTTCCTCTGGCCGATTTGTCAATGATGGGAATGATTAATGTTATCAACCCCGAAACCGGCGAAATGGTTCAGATGACCGGTGCCGAACTGGCCGCGCAGCTCGCCGGCGACGATTCGGTTCAGGTTTTGATGTCAACGCCGCAGAACGGCGAGCCGATTTTCAAAATTCAACCGGCGGACACGGCTCAAAACATGATGACTTCGCAGCCTGTTGAAACGGATGGTGCTATTGATGTCAGCGCTTTTGCCCCGGTTGATGATGCTGATGCGGTTGAGCTGAACATGGAAGCCGTCAAAGCTCAGGTTCAGGATAAGGCCGTTAAAAAAGACCTTTCGGCGCAAGGCCTTGCCGATGATTTGGCTGACGGGAAAGTCAGCGAGCAGGCGGCCAAACTTTCAGAAGTCATCGGCCGCGAAAACAAAGCCGAAGTAAAAGTTTCGGTCCATGAGGAAAAAATTGCCCAGTTAAGCGCTAAGGACCTGCTGGCAGATGCCGGAAGCGTCGACGAGGCGATAACGATTTCGTCCAAGCCTGCGGCCGTGTCGGCGCAAAACGCCGCAGAGACGTTGCAATCGCAGGGAAGTCAGCCGGCTGCCGGCAATGGTAATAATGTTCAGAATCTGAATGTTGCTCCGGCGTTTAATGCCGCGGTTTCCGCGGCGTCCGAAACCGGTGTGGCGAATATGCCGGCCGCTGCCAATGCGGAAGTCAGTTCCGCCGGTCTCGGAACAACCGCAACGGTTGCCGGCGGCGAATTCGTCCGCGCGGCCAAGGCCGATGCCGCTTCGGAAAACGGCCAGACTTCATTCCGTGACGTTTATAAGGGAATGAGCCGGGAAGTTGTCGAGCAGGTCAAGGTTAACATTACCAAATCTGCCGTTAAGGGAATTGATAAAATCGACATTTCGCTTAAGCCGGAAGATCTCGGACATATTGAGATAAAAATGCAGATCGGTAAGGACGGCAAACTGCAGGCGCATATTATTTCAACCCGCCCCGAAACCATGGAAGCGCTCCAGAAAGAGATGCAGTCTTTGGAAAAAGCATTTAACGATGCTGGTTTCCAAACCGATGAAGGGTCGCTGAGCTTCAGCTTCAGAGACGGCAATCAGGCCAACCAGAATCAGGAAAGAGAGAACGGCCTGCGCAGCTTCATCGGCGATATATTCGAAAAAGAGGCCGGCAACGACCTCTTGGGGGATGCTTTCCAGAATCAGTCCTGGAACGGCACAACCGGTCTTAACATCAGAGTTTAGGGGGAAAGACAATGACAGACGTAAACGCATTAAACGGTTACACTCAGACGGGTACCACAAATAATACCGCCTCCCAGAACCTGTCGGCGGACATGAACACCTTTCTGACCCTGTTAACCACGCAGTTGAAGTATCAGGATCCGCTTGATCCTATGGATACGGCCGAATTTACCAATCAGCTGGTTCAGTATTCCAGCGTTGAACAGGCCATTCAGACCAACCAAAAGCTGGACAGCCTTTTGAGTATGAATATTGCCAATCTCGGCGCACAGGCCGTGTCCTATATCGGCAAGGTCGCGCAGGTGCTCGGCAATGTCATGCCGCTTGAAGGCGGCAAGGCGAAAGCCACCTATACCCTGGATAAGAATGTTGTCAGTACGACGATTGTCGTCAAGGACATGAACGGCAATATCGTTTATTCCGAACAGGGAAAGGTTACTTCGGGAACTCACGAATTTACCTGGGACGGCAAGGATTCCAACGGCAATCAGCTGGAGGACGGCGCTTATAAAATTGAGGTCTCGACCAAGGTTGCCAGCGGCGAGACCGCAGCCAGCGTCGTTACCACGGTCTTTGGCCGCGTTACCGGCGTTGCCAGCGATTCCTCGGGCGTCTATGTCGGTCTCGGCGATGCCGTTACCGCAGGCCTTGGCGATATCCTGACTGTCCGCAACGACGATTATTTCAATTCGGACGACAACACCACCGAAGGCGGCGATGAGGCCGGCGACGGTGATGATGAGAATACAACCCCTCCGGAAGAAGGGGGCGACGATGACAGCGCTCTAGAAACAGCGGCGGCTGCCCTCGGTCGGGCCGCAGGCGAGGCTTTGAAGGCCGCAACCTTCGGTTTGCTTTAATAAAACTTTAGGAGAGAAAAAATGAGTATTTTTGGTGCAATGCAATCCGGTATTTCGGCTCTGGCTTCCCAGTCCAGTTCGATGGGCGCCATTTCCGACAATATCGCCAACGTAAACACCGTCGGTTATAAAAGCAATTCGGTTGCTTTTTCAACCCTGGTAACCAAACAGTCTTCCTCCAGCTTATATTCGCCGGGCGGCGTTCAATCCAAGCCCAAGCAGAGTATCAGCGCTCAGGGACTGTTGTCCGCCACTTCCAACTCGACTGACGTTGCCATCAGCGGTTCCGGCTATTTCGTCGTCAATCAGTCGGCCAATCCGGGCGAGGGCGACCTCTGGGCCTATACCCGCGCCGGCAGTTTCTCGGTTGATGAAAACGGCTATCTGAAAAACACCGGCGGTTACTATGCGCAGGCCTGGTCGCTGTTGCCTTGGGACGGCAATCCGAATGCGACGGTTGTCGACGTCAACGGCATCAAATATATGAAAGCCTATTACGATGCCTCCGGCAACACCGTTTACATCAACGACAACATCATCGACGGCACCAACCTGCGTCCGGTCAATCTGGCCAACATCGGCGGTACGGCTACCCCGACTCACCAGATAAGCCTCGGCGCCAACCTGCCTTCGGACGATCCTATTTATGATCCGACCAATGCGGCCGCCGGCGGCAAACGCAAGGTTTCGGCTCTGATTTACGACAGCCTCGGCAACGCCAGCAACATGAGTCTGGAATATACCAAAACCAGTTCCAACGGCTGGTCGATGGGCGCTTCGGTTCCGAGCGGCGCTTCCAGCGTTACGCTTTACGGCGGTCGTGAAACGAGGTCGGAAAGGATGCGGCGATACGTCGCAGGACGTTTACTATGCTGCCGGTCAGCTCGAATTTACCAAAATTCCCGAGAACGGTTCCAGCATTGCCATTACCGACGCCGGAACCGGTACGACTTACAACTTCATCTTTACCAACGGCACGGCCACCATTCCGCCGGATGCCGGCAATACCAAAAACATTGCAGTGGACATCTCGGCCGGTATTATTACGACCAGTGACTTTACCAAAGCTTTTGAAACCGCAATTAAAAACAATATGCCTTCGGCCAATCGCTTTACCGCTGACGGCAGCACCATTCAGATTGTCCAGTCTGTTGCCGGTGCCGAACTGACCATTGACGCCAGCAAAACGCTGGCCTGTGTTCAGAGCGCGTCCAATCCGGCGCAGGATACCGGCATTCCGACAGGTGTCTTTACCATTCAGGCGATTGACAATGATATCAAGAACACCGCCCGTATCGATTTTAATTCGGACAAGGCTGCGGATTATCTCAACAAGACCATTGTTCTTGACGGCAAAACCTATCACTTTGTCAATACCGATACGGTGGATGATCCTGGTGCCGGCGACTATTATGTTAACATTGCCGATGCCATCAACGGCGGCGATGTTGACGTTGCCAAGATGATGAGCATTTTCGGCGCCAAGCTGAATACGACGGCAACCGAGCCTTCCCGTTTTGTTATCAGCGGTTCTTCGCTCGAAATTCTGCCTTCTTCTACCGGCGGCGACATTACCATTGATACGACCGGCCTCGGCACGGCAATCTCCGGCGTCGTCAGAGATTCGGTAACCAACAGCTGGAAATCGATTCAGAATACGACCGCCACGCTGGCCAACCAGTTTACGGTTAACGGTACCGAAGTTGAGCAGGGCGCTGTTGTTCCGGCCGTCAGATTTAATGCCGACGGTACGCCGAAATACTTCTACGTTGACGAAATGGCCATTGAATGGGCCAACGGTGCGCAGAACATGGACGGCGACCCGGACAACGGAACCAGAATTACCCTGGATATGGGCAATGTCGGAACCAATGATGGTTTAACCAACCTGTCCGGCGACTTCCTGACCAACTATATCAATCAGGACGGTGCCAAGTTCGGCAGCTATACCGGCGTCAGCATCAGCGAAGACGGTGTCGTTACGGCCCTGTTTGACAACGGCGAAACCCGTCCGATTGCCATTCTGCCTCTGGCAACTTTTGCCAATGCCAACGGCATGGAGGCTCTGACCGGCAATACCTGGATTGAAACCGACGCTTCCGGTCAGGCGATGCTGCGGCAGGCGGGAACCAACGGTGCCGGCGAGATTACGGCTTACTCCGTGGAATCCTCCAACGTCGACCTGGCGACCGAGTTCTCGAACATGATTGTTACCCAGCGCGCTTATTCGGCGGCCACCAAGATTATTACCACGGCCGACGAAATGCTGGACGAACTCACCCGCATGACCTAGGATTTAGAATAAATCCGTTTGAAATTTCCTCCCCTAAAGTCAAGGCCGCCAAGAATGGCGGCCTTTTCTTCTGCGGGTGTCGGCTGTGAATATATGTTAATTAATCGTTTTAATCTGAATATTTTTAAGCTAATACATAAAGTAAATGGGGAATTTTATGAAAATTTATTTATGGATTGGGGAATCTGGTGAATAATTTTATACAGAGTATCAAGAATCTGTCGCCGGGACGTCTGGCGTCAATCGCTGCGATTGTCATCTTTCTGATAAGCTTTTTCGTTTATCTGGCTACCAAGCTGAACACCGGTAACTACGCCGTGTTGTATACCGATTTGGAAATGGAAGACGCCAAACAGATTGTCCAGCATCTGGAAACAGCCAACATCAAATACCGGTTGACCAAAAACGGCACGGAGATTCTGGTGCCGGAAGAAGACGTCAACAAAATGCGCATTGATACCGCGGATCTGGCCATGGCGTCCAAAGGTTCCAACGTCGGTTATGAGATTTTTGACAATACCGACGCGCTGGGTTCGACCAACTTTGTGCAGAACGTCAATTTGATCCGTGCGCTTGAGGGCGAGCTGGCCAGAACGATTCGTTCGGTGGACCACATCAAGTCGGCGCGGGTGCATCTGGTACTGCCCAAACGCGAAATGTTTTCCCGCGAAGAGCAAATGCCCACCGCTTCGGTTGTCATCAAGACCGACGGCGGCAAACTGAGCCTGGAAAGCATCCATTCCATTCAGCAGCTGATTGCCGCGGCGGTTCCGAAGCTTGACGTCAAAAACGTGTCTATCGTCGACAGCGCCGGCAATCTGCTGACCAACAATTTTGAAGACGAAGAAGCGGTAACCGTTGCCAACAACGAAGCTTTGCGTCTGGAACAGGAGCGCAAAATGTCGCTTCAGGTTCAGAACCTGCTTGAAAAAAGCGTCGGCGAGGGCAAGGTTCGGGCTCAGGTCAATCTGGACATGGATTTTGATCAGATCGTTACCAACGAGGAAATCTATGACCCCGATTCGCAGGTTGTTCGTTCGCAGGCGACCGTCACCGACAACAGCACGACAGACAATGTCGAGCAGCCGGTTTCCGTCGCGCAGAATATTCCGAACGGCGACATGGTTGCCGCCGGTACCGGCAGCGTCAGCCGAAAGTCCCGTACCGAAGAAACGGTAAATTACGAAATTTCCAAAGTCGTCCGCAACAAGGTCAAAAACAGCGGCACGATTAAACGTCTGGGCGTTGCCGTTATCGTTGACGGCATTTATGAACGAAATGCGGAAGGCAAGGTTGTTTACCGTGACCGCACGCCGGAAGAAATGGAGCAGATTCGTTCGCTGGTCAAGTCAGCGGTCGGTTTTGACGCCGAACGCGGCGATATGGTCGAAGTTGCCAATATGAAGTTTGCTTCCAACCAGCCGGAAATCGAAGAGGTCAACGAAGTTCTGATTATGGGCTTTACCAAAGACGAACTGATTCGCATTGCCGAAGGCATAGGCGTTGCAATCGTCGCAATTCTGGTTATCTTATTGGTTATCCGTCCGCTGATTAACAATGCCTTCGAAACCAATACGGCCAACGGCGAGGGCAGGCTTCTGGGCGACAATGCCGAAGAGGACAATCTGCTGCTCTCCAATTTCCTCAATGAGGAAGATGGCGAAATTGACGAACTGATTAACATGAACAAGATTGACGGCAGAATCAAAGTTTCGTCTCTCAAGAAAATTAACGACATTGTCGAAAAGAACCCCGACGCGGCGGTCAATATTATCCGCGGCTGGCTCTATTCCAGCGACGGCAATTAAGATTGGAATGATACCATGAAGCAAAACGTAATAGACGATTATAACTTACTTTCCGGTCAGCAGAAGGCGGCAATCCTGATGATGTCGCTGGACGAGGATAAGTCGGCGCAGATCTTTGCGTTGATGGACGATGAGGAAATCAAGGAGCTTTCGGTTATCATGGCCAGCCTGGGCAAGGTCAATTCCAACGTCGTTGAGCAGCTGTTTCAGGAGTTTGCCGAAAAGTCCTCCAACACCGGCACCCTCATCGGTACTTTCGAGAGTACGGAACGCCTGCTTTCCAAAACGCTGGATAAGGATCGTGTTTCCGCCATTATGGAAGAAATCAGCGGCCCTGCCGGACGTACCATGTGGGATAAGCTCGGCAATGTTAACGAGCACGTTCTGGCCAATTATCTGAAAAACGAATATCCGCAGACGATTGCGGTTATTCTCTCTAAAATTAAGGCAGAACATGCCGCGAAGGTTATCGCCCTGTTGCCGGAGAACTTTGCGATGGAAATTGTCATGCGCATGTTGCGGATGGATTCGGTGCAGAAAGAGGTGTTGGACGGTCTGGAAAAAACTCTGCGCAAGGAGTTCATGTCCAACCTGTCCAAATCGACGCGCCGCGATTCCCACGAGCTTATCGCCGACATTTTCAACTCGTTGGACCGCAATACCGAAGGTCGTTTTATGGAAGCTCTGGAAGAACGCAACCGCGAAAGCGCCGAGCGCGTCAAATCGCTTATGTTTACGTTTGAAGATTTGGTTCGTGTCGATTCTCAGGGCATTCAGGTTCTGTTGCGCAACGTCGACAAGGACAAGCTGGCAATCGCTCTCAAAGGCGCTTCCGAAACCATCAAGGATCTGTTCTTCAACAATATGTCTTCCCGCGCCGGCAAAATCATCAAGGAAGATATGGAAGCCATGGGGCCGGTTCGTCTGCGCGACGTCGAAGAGGCTCAGCAGTATATCGTTACCACGACCAAAGAGCTGTCCAATGCCGGCGAAATAGTCATCAGCGAAGGCAAGGACAACGACGAGTTGATTTATTAACGGACAGGCGTCAATGGCAGAACTCAGAAAATTTCTGTTTGATAATTTTGTTATCGAAGAAAAAAGAAAAAACAAGCCGGAGGCTGTCGAACCCGAACCGGAGATTTTGCCCGCAGTCGAAATGCAGCCGGAGGAAGAGCCTGAGGAAAAGCAGGAAGACGTAAGGGAAGCCGATTTTGAGGAGATTGTTCCCCCCGAGCCTGACGTAAAAACCTTTACCGAGGAGGAAGTCGCGGAAAAAATAAAAATCGCCGAGCAGGACGCTTACGAACGCGGGTTCAAAACCGCTCAGGAAGGTATTGAAAACGCGACGGCCGCTTTGCTTGAAAATATTAACAATCGGCTGATGACTCTGATTGCCGCTTCCGCACAGGCGGAAGAAAACGCCGAGCAAGAGGCTTTTTCGCTGGCCCGTGCCGTCGTGGAAAAACTGGTTCCGAGCCTGACCGAAGAAAATGCGGCCGGTATCGTGAAAAAATTTATCGGCGAGAATTTCAACAATTTTAAAAACGAAGCAAAATTGTCTTTCTATATTCATCCCGATATTATATCATATGCGCAGGAAACGATAGCCAAACTGGCCAACAGTTACGATTTCGAGGGCAAAATCGCCCTGCATAAGGATGCTTCGCTCGGCAAGGCCGACTGCCGCATTGAATGGGAAAACGGCGGCGTGGAAAGAAATTCTGCCGAGCTGGGCAAAAAAATAGAAGACTTGTTGGCTGTCAAGCCTGAAGGGAAGAAAAACGATGAGTGAAAATCTGGAATTGGACGAGTTGAGCGAAAGCGCCGGAATGGATGACGAGCCGGTACTCAAAAAAGACAGTCTTGACGACAATTTCGATATTCCCAGTTCGGCCAGCGACCTGGAAGCCGTTTACGATATTCCGGTCAAGGTCTCGGCCATTCTGGGCAAGACCAAAATGAAGGTCAGCCAGCTGCTCAAGCTGAACAAGGGCGCCATCATCGAGTTGGACCGCAAGGTCGGCGAGGCGATTGACATCTATGTCAACAATAATCTGGTGGCCCGCGGCGAAGTCGTCGTCGTTGACGACAAATTGGGTATTACCATGACTGAAATTGTCAAATCGGTGGCAAAATAAGGTTGAACGAAAATGGAATTGCTTATTGTCGGAACATTAGACGGACAAATCGGAGCGGCGAGCAAAATTGCCATTGCTCAGGGCGGTCACGTTTCTCTGGCTGACAAGATTGAAAGCGCTCTCGAAATATTGCGCTCCGGCAAAACCGTCGAACTGGTAATGATAGACGTCAGGCTGGATGTCCATAAGTTTATCTCCAGCCTTGAAGCCGAACGCATAAACGTTCTGGTCGTTGCCGCCGGCGTTTCGAACGACCCGGCGCTGGCCGTCAATGCCATCAAGGCCGGTGCCAAGGAATATATTCCGCTGCCCCCCGATCCGGAATTGATTGGCGCGGTTCTGGCCGCGGCTACCCGCGAGAACCACGCACTGATTTACGGCGACAAGAAAACCGAACAGGTGCTGAAACTGGCTAAGCAGATTGCGCCTTCCGAAGCCAATGTCCTTTTAACCGGAGAGTCCGGAACCGGTAAGGAAATCTTTTCGCGTTTCATTCATGACAATTCCAAGCGCGCCAACAAAAAGTTTGTTGCGGTCAACTGTGCCGCCATCCCGGAAACGCTGCTGGAATCCGAACTTTTCGGCTATGAAAAAGGCGCGTTTACCGGTGCGGTTGCCCGTCGTATCGGCAAGTTTGAAGAAGCTTCCGGCGGCACGCTGCTGCTTGATGAAATTTCCGAAATGGACATTCGTATTCAGGCCAAGCTGCTGCGCGCCATTCAGGAGAAGGAAATCGACCGCATCGTCGGCTACATCCACACCCTCGAACGCGGCCGCATCGGGGGCAAAGCGCCGATAAAAGTGGATACGCGCATTATCGCCACCTCCAACCGCAATCTGGACGAAGCGGTCAAAAACGGCTCTTTCCGTCAGGATTTGTATTATCGTCTGAATGTCGTCAATGTCAACATTCCGCCGCTGCGCGAGCGTCCGGATGATATTATCGTGCTGGCCAAGCATTTTGCCAAAAAATATTCCGAACTGAACGAAATCGATTTGAAGCCGCTTTCCGCCGGCGCCGAACAAAAGCTGTTGAATTACCTCTGGCCGGGCAATGTCCGCGAACTGGAAAATACGTTGCATCGCGCCGTGCTGCTGAGTACCGGAAACGAAATCGGCGAAGATGCGGTTATCCTTGATTCTCAGGACGCCGTTATCAATAGAAACGAAAACGTGGTTATGACCGGTGCCGAATTTGTCGGCAATACGGTAGCCAGTGTCGAGCGTAACCTGATTATCGACACGCTGAAACATACCATGGGCAACCGGACGACTGCCGCCAATATTCTCGGCATTTCCATCCGCACGCTGCGCAATAAACTCAAACAGTATCAGAACGAAGGTTTTGATATTCCGGAAATATAGGCAGGTTAAGTAACTCGGATAATGGCTAAAAAACCGCAAAATAACGCCGCAATGTTCGGTGCCAGGTCTTTTAAGGAACTGCTTGTCGCTTCGACCAAGCGGGGCGATATCCTTTTTGCCCTCGGCATTATCCTGATGCTGGTCATTTTGATTCTGCCGATGCCGGCCTGGCTGTTGGATATTGCGCTGGCGCTTTCGATTACCATGGCCTGCATTGTGCTGATGACCGCCATTTTTATTGAAAAACCGACCGAGTTCAGCGCGTTCCCGCTGGTTTTGCTGATTACCACCATGTACAGGCTGTCGCTGAACCTGGCGTCAACCAGGCTGATTTTGTCCCGGGGTTATCTGGGGCCGGATGCTGCCGGTGAAGTTATCGAGGCTTTCGGCGGTTTTATCATGGGCAACAGTTTTGTCATCGGCGTTATCGTTTTTGCCATTCTGGTCATCGTCAACTTCGTGGTCATTACCAAAGGTTCCGGCCGTATTGCCGAAGTTGCCGCACGTTTTGCCTTGGATGCCATGCCCGGCAAGCAGATGGCCATCGACGCCGACCTGTCTTCCGGACTGATTACCGAAGAAGAAGCCCGTGCCCGTCGTGAAGATTTGGCCAGGGAAAGCTCTTTTTACGGCGCTATGGACGGTGCTTCGAAATTTGTCCGCGGCGATGCGATTGCCGGCCTGATTATTACTTTTATCAATATCATTGCCGGTATTATCATCGGTATGGTACAGAACGACCTGACTTTTTCGCAGATTTTCCATAGCTCTCTCCTCCATGGAGAGTATAGAGGGAA
>ENA-OOQP01000927-OOQP01000927.1-human-gut-metagenome-genome-assembly--contig:-NODE-927-length-11992-cov-1.846863_pt1 | contig 11992 bp, 10 predicted proteins | sample MGYA00241266_ERZ501171 | MGnify/ENA primary metagenome ERZ501171 (study PRJEB25962, sample SAMEA2042501) | human gut metagenome | biome: human gut; feature: human-associated habitat; material: faeces...
AAGAATGAGAGAACATTCAAAAGAGGAACTTTGTTTCTACAGCAAAGGAACAACAGATATAGAATACTTATTCCCATTTGGATGGGGAGAATTATGGGGAATAGCAGATAGAACAGACTATGACCTAACAAGACACATGGAAGCATCAAAAGTAGATTTAACATATTTAGACCCAGAAACAAACGAAAAATATGTACCATATTGTGTAGAACCAGCAGTTGGTGTAGATAGAATTTTCTTAACAGTATTATGTGATGCTTATGATGAGGAAGAAGTTGGAGAAGGTGATGTAAGAACAGTGTTACATCTACATCCATCAATTGCACCATACAAAGCAGCAGTACTTCCACTATCTAAAAAACTAAGTGAAAAAGCAACAGAAGTATTTGAAAAACTATCTAAAAAATATATGTGTGAATATGATGAGGCAGGAAGTATAGGAAAAAGATATAGAAGAGAAGATGAAATTGGAACACCATATTGTATAACAATAGACTTTGAAACAGAAAACGATAACTCTGTAACAATAAGAGATAGAGATACAATGGAACAAGTAAGAGTAAAAATTGATGAGTTAGAAAATTGGCTAGAGGAAAAAATAAATAAATAGTACCACAGAAACGAATTGAAAGAACAAAGCAGTTTTGATTGCTTTGTTCTTTTGCTTGTGATATTATTTATATGAATAATTTTTAGGAGGAAAAAATGGCACATAATTGGACACCAAATCAATTACAAGCAATAAATAAAATTGGAAGCAATATTTTAGTCGCAGCAGCAGCACGGAAGTGGAAAAACAACAGTTTTAGTAGAAAGAATGATAAATAAAATAATTAAAGAAAAAATAGATATAAATCAGCTTTTAATAGTAACATTTACAAATGCCGCAGCTTCTGAAATGAGAGAAAAAATACTAGAAGCAATTTACAAAAAAATAGAAGAAGAACCAGAAAATAAAAATTTACAAAAACAAATTGTTTTATTAAATGATGCCAATATTTCCACAATACACTCATTTTGCCTAGAAGTTATAAAAAATTATTTTTATGAAATAGGAATATCACCAAACTTTAGAATTGGAGATAATGCAGAAATAAAGCTTTTAAAACAAGAAACATTAGAAGAGGTATTTGAAGAGCTTTATGAAGAAGAAAACAAAGATTTTATAAAACTTGTAGATACATATTGTGGTTATAGAAATGATAACCAATTAAGAGAATTAGTGCTAAAAATATACAATTATTCTCAAAGTATGCCATTTCCAATGGAATGGATTAGTGAAAATGTAGATAAATTTAATATAACAAACAAAAACGATTTTTCCCAAACAGAATGGGGAAAATTATTAATAAAAAATTTTAAAGAAGAAGCTCAAAGTGCAGCAACTGCATTAAAAACAGTAAAAAATGAATTAAAAGAAGATAGTGAGCTAGAAAAGTACTATATAACAATACTAGAAGATATAGAAAAAATAGAAAAATTATTAAAGCAAGATTCATGGGATGATATCTATAATTTAATTTGCAATTTACAATTTGAAAAATGGCCTATTTCTAGAAAAATACAATCAGAGCTAAAAGACAAAAGCAAGCAAATACGCGATAAAGTAGAAAAACCAATTAAAGATTTTAGAGATACAATATTTATATATAAATCAAAAGAAGCTATTGAAGATATATATGATATGTATAAAATATTAAATATACTAGAAAAAGTAATATTAAAATTTTCTAATAAATATCAAGAGAATAAAAAAGAAAAGAATATAATAGATTTTAGTGATATAGAACATTTTGCATTAAAGATTCTAGTAAAAAAAGATGAAAACGATAATTACATACCAACAGAAGTTGCAAAAATCTATAAAGAAAAATTTAAAGAAATAGCAATAGATGAATATCAAGATAGTAATTTGGTTCAAGAATATATATTAACTACAATTTCTAATGGAAAAAATATTTTTATGGTTGGAGATGTAAAACAAAGTATATATAAATTTAGACAAGCAAGACCAGAACTATTTTTGCAAAAATACAATAGCTATAAAATGCCAGATGAAGCTACAAATGAATGCAAAGAAAACACTAAAATACAGCTATTTCAAAACTTTAGAAGTAGAAGTAGTGTGCTAGATATAACAAATTTAGTTTTTGATAATATTATGAGCATGGATTTGGGAGGAATAGAATATAACGAAAAAGAATAATTAAACAAGGGAGCAGAATTTAAGGAAGCGACACAAGAATTAAATGTTGCAGGCAAAGCAGAATTAAATATAATAGATTTAAAAAAAGAAGATGAGGAAAAAGAGGAAGAAACAGAAGAAAAAATATTAGAAAAAAGTGAGATGGAAGCAAAAGCTGTTGCAAATAGAATAAGAAAACTATTTGAAGACAATTATTGTGTATATGATAAAAAAGAAGGATATAGAAAAGCAACATTTAAAGATATTGTAATACTTTTAAGAACTACATCAGATACTGCAAAAGTATATGAAAAAGAATTAACTCAAAATGGATTTCCAACTTTTACAGACACAGGATCTAATTATTTTGAAACAGAAGAAATACAAATAATTCTATCAGTTCTAAAAATAATAGACAATCCGAATAATGATATTCCATTAGTTACAGTTTTAAGATCACCAATAGGAGGATTTACAGATAATGAATTAATTGAAATAAGATTAGAAGAAAGAAATGGACTGTTTTATCAAGCTCTAGAAACAACAAAGGAAAAATCTCAAAATCTAGAATTAAAAAACAAAGTAAATAAATTTTTAAATATGTTAAACGATTGGCAACTGAAACAAGAGTATCTAAGCCTGGATGAGCTTATTTGGTATATATATGAAAGTACTAATTATTATAACTTTGTAAGTAGTAAACCAAATGGAGAATTAAAAACAGCTAATCTAAAATTACTTTTCGAAAAAGCAAAAGACTATGAAAAGGCAAGCTTTAAAGGATTATATAATTTTATAAATTACATAGACAAAATAAGCAAAGGCTCAGATGACATGGGTTCTGCAAAACTTATTCGGAGAAAATGAGAATGTAATTAGAATAATGAGCGTTCATAAGAGTAAAGGGTTAGAATTCCCAATAGTATTTTTAAGTGGAGCTGGCAAACAATTTAATATGCAAGACTTAAATGAACAAATACTATTAGACCAAGATATGGGATTTGGACCTAAATATATAAATTTTGAAAGAAAAATAGAATACAATACAATAGCAAAAGAAGCAATAAAAATAAAATCAAAAACAGAACTACTATCTGAAGAAATGAGACTTTTGTATGTTGCGTTAACAAGAGCAAAAGAAAAAATAATAATAACGGGTGTAGAAAAGGATTTACAAAAAGCATTAGAAAACAAGCAAAAAGAGCTAGATATGTATGGCGGCGCACAGAAAATTCCTTTAAATTTGGTAAAAAAATCAAAAACATATTTAGATTGGCTAGAATATGTATATCTATTTAACAAAGAAAAGAACATAATAGAATTCAATAAAATTGTGCTAGAAAACGAAAAAACTAAAGAAGAAAATGATAATAAAAAAGAAAAGAAAATAGATGTAATAAAAGATATATCTAAAGAACAAAAAGAAGAAGTAAACAAAAAATTAACATGGAAATATAAATATATAGAGAGTACAAAAATAGAGGGAAAGACGTCTGTAAGTGCAATTGCAAAATATGGTGAAAAGAATATACAGATAGTAGAAAAACCAAAATTCATGCAAAACATAGAAATACTAAACAAAGCGGAAATTGGTACATTAATGCATTTGATTTTGCAAAAATTAGACTTTAGAGAAAACTATAATGAGAAGACATTAAATGACTTAATACAAAAATTAATATATCTAAACATAGTTACAGAAAAACAATCTCAATATATAGATAAGAAAAGATTATTAGAATTTACTAAAACAGAATTATTTAAAGAAATACAGAATGCCAAAGAGATATATAAAGAACAACCATTCCACATGAGCGTTATAGACGAAAATACAAAAGAAAGTATACTTATACAAGGTATAATCGACTTGTATTATATAAATCAAAATAATGAAATTGTACTAATAGATTATAAAACAGATTATGTGGAAAAAAATAATGAACAAGAACTTATAGAAAAATACAAGCCTCAATTGAAGATTTATAAAAAAGCAATAGAAGAGGCTTTGAATAAAAATGTAGAAAAAGTATATATATATTCTGTTTATTTAAATAAAGAAATCCTAGTAAAATAACCTGTCCTTTACAAAATTACTAAATTATATTATAATTATTAAAGAAAAATAAAAGGAGCAAATATTATGGCAAAAATGAAGAAGTTTTTTAAGTATTTAATATGGCTTATATTATTATACTTGCTTGTAAATGGATTAACATATGTTGCCACAAAAGATAATTATAAAGAATTGAATAATTTTACTATAGCAACAGAGTCGCCAAAAATAGAAGTAACAGAAAGTAAATCTACATATACTCATGGATATATAAAAGGACAAGTAACAAATGATACAGGAAAACACATACCGAAAACATATCTCCAATTGGATTTCTACGATAAAGATGGTACTTGGTTAGGAAAAGAGACTAAAGAATTGGAGAGTTTTAACCTAAATGAAACAATAAAATTTGATATTAATTATGCATATACAAATGTAAATAGAATTAGACTTAGTGTTACAGATGAAATAGTTGAAGCTCCAAAAACAAAAGCTCAAAAAACAGTAGAGAAATGGTGGCCAATTGCAGGAATAATTACTCTTATATATGTCTTACCATAGAACTAAAAAAGAAAATAATAAAAAATAGCAAAATGTTTAAAAAACATTTGCTATTTTTATTTATTTGTAATATAATTGCAACATAAGTGTAACAATAATGAAATAATAACATGAAAGGATAGATGTATACATGTTTGGTTTTGGACAAGATATAGGTATTGACTTGGGAACAGCAACAGTAATTGCATATGTTAAAGGTAAAGGAATTGTTTTAAGAGAACCATCAGTTGTAGCAGTAGACAGCAATACAAGAGAAGTTTTAGCAGTAGGACAAGAAGCAAGAAGAATGCTTGGAAGAACACCAGGTAATATAGTTGCAACAAGACCTTTGAAAGATGGAGTAATTTCTGATTATACAGTTACAGAAAAAATGCTTAAATATTTTATAAATAAAATATGTGGTAAATTTATATTTGCACCTAGAATTATGATATGTATACCTTCACAAGTTACAGAAGTAGAAAAGAAAGCAGTTATAGATGCAGCATCACAAGCAGGTGCAAGAAAAGTATATTTAATTGAAGAACCAATAGCAGCAGCTATTGGAGCAGGAATAGATATATCAAAACCATGTGGAAATATGGTAGTTGATATTGGTGGAGGAACAACAGATGTAGCAGTAATATCACTTGGAGGTTCTGTTGTTAGCACATCTATAAAAGTAGCAGGAGATAAATTTGACGAAGCAATAGTTAAATATATAAAGAAAAAACATAATATGATGATTGGTGAAAGAACAGCAGAAGACTTGAAAGTAAATATTGGATGCGTATATCCAAAAATACAAGATACAGAAATGGATATAAGAGGAAGAGACCTAATAACAGGACTTCCAAAAACAATAACAATAAAATCAAGTGAAATGATGGAAGCATTAGCAGAACCAGCCATGATGATTGTAGATGCGGTACATTCAACACTAGAAAGAACACCACCAGAACTTGCAGCAGATATAAGTGATAGAGGAATATATATGACTGGTGGAGGATGTCTAGTAGATGGATTGGACAAGCTTTTACAAGAACAAACAGGAATAAATGTAATGATTGCAGAAGATGCTGTAAGTTGCGTAGCATTAGGAACAGGAAAAGCTTTAGATAACTTAGATGCATTAGACGGAAAAACAAAAAGATAAAAAATAACCCCTCTTTAATATAGATTAATAAAAAAAATGAATAGTGAAAAATAACTATTCATTTTTTAGTAAACAAATTATAATTAGTTATAAAGTTTAGGAGAATATAATATGAAAAAAGTAGCTTTTTATACGTTGCGGTTGCAAGGTAAATCAATATGAAACAAATGCCATGGCAGAACAATTTATAGATAATAATTATGAAATTGTAAATTTTGAAGAATTTGCAGATGTATATATAATAAACACATGTACTGTAACAAATATGTCTGATAGAAAATCAAGGCAAATAATAAGAAGGGCAAAACAAATAAATCCAAATAGTATATTAGTTGCAACTGGATGCTATGCACAAACAGCAAAGGAAGAACTAGAAAAAATTACTGACATAGATTTAATTGTAGGAAATACTGAGAAAAAAGACATTGTAAAAATAGTGGAAGAATATAGAGATAATAAAAATCGTGAAAGAGTAAAAATGTCTGACATAAACAAGCAAAAAGAGTTCGTCGATTTTGGAAGCGTTACATATACAGAAAAAACAAGAGCAGTAATAAAAGTACAAGATGGATGCAATAATTTTTGCTCATATTGCATAATTCCATATGCAAAAGGAAGAGTAAGGAGCAGAAAATTAGAAAGTGTAGTAAAAGAAATTACCGAAATTGCGGCAAAGGGAATAAAAGAAGTTGTAATAACTGGAATACATGTTGCATCATATGGTATTGATTTTGATAACAATACTAGATTGATAGATTTACTAGAAGCGATACAAAAAATAGACGGAATAAAAAGAATAAGACTTGGCTCACTAGAACCAAACATAATAACAGAAGAATTTGTGAACAGGTTAAAAAAAGTAACAAAAATGTGTGATCATTTTCATTTGTCTTTGCAAAGCGGGTGTGATGAGACTTTAAAAAGAATGAATAGAAAATATACAGCTGAAACATTTGAAAAAGAAGTAAATTTATTAAGAAAAACTTTTCCAGACGTTGCACTTACAACAGATGTAATAGTAGGATTTCCAGGAGAAACTGAGGAAGAATTCAACGAAACATATAAATATTTAAGTAAGATTAGATTTACAAAATTACATGTATTTAAATATTCACCAAGAAAAGGAACTGTTGCTGCAAAGATGAAAAATCAAATAGATAGTACAGTTAAAGAGAAAAGGAGCCATAAGCTAATAGAATTATCTAATGAATGCGAAATAGAATTCTTAGATAGAGAAAGAACTAAAAGTTCTATTTGAAAAACAAGATGGAGAATATATAAAAGGACACACAACAAATTATTTGGTTGTTAAAGCGAAAGAAACCGAATTAGAAAATCAAATAAAAGACGTAAAAATTGTTTCAAGAGATAATCTAGAATTAATTGGAGAAATGTAACAAAACTGTAACAATTTTGCAACGTAAATATAATATTTTTTTGACAAAAATGTCTTGATAAAAAAATGTATTTATAGTATAAAATGTATATAAGAATTGTTCGAAAATAAAATTGTATATAAATATGAATAGTTCTACGTTACAAAAGAGTGGTATGAAATACATATCAATAAAGGAGGAGAAACGAAATGGGAGAAAATCCATTAAATGAAGGAGTAAACGAAATAGAAAATGGTGCTGTAAAAAACATTGCAGATGCTTTAAAAAATGCAAGTGTTAATTCAGTAGAAGGAACAATAGGAGAAAGTGAAAGCGGAGAAAATAACGCAAGCGGATCAATAGGAAGCGAATTTAAAGTAGCTAGAACTAATTTACCAGAAAAAACAGGATTCTGGACAAAAGTAAAAAATGCTTTATTGTATGATGTTGAAGTTGAATTAACTCCATATCAACAAAAAGTAGAAGATGAAATAAATGATTTCTTACATCAAGAAGTAACATGGCAATCATTTAAAAACTTCTTATTTAAAGAAGTTCCAATTACATATAAAGGAAAAAGAATATTCTAATTTAAAAGTATAAAAAAGTTAAAAAGAACACTTGAAAAGTGTTCTTTTTTGATATACAATTGCACTGTTAAAATATAAAAAGTAGGGAATAATAAAACATAATAGAATAACTTATTTAATAATATTTAAATGAGAAAACTATGTATATTACCTACAAAAAGGAGAGGATTTAAATGGCAGTTAAAGTAGCTATTAATGGTTTTGGACGTATAGGACGTCTTGCATTTAGACAAATGTTTGGAGCAGAAGGATATGAAATTGTTGCAATAAACGATTTAACAAGTCCTAAAATGTTAGCTCACTTATTAAAATATGACTCAGCACAAAAAAGATATGAAAAAGCTGATACAGTAGTTGCAGGAGAAGATTCAATAACAGTAGACGGAAAAACAATAAAAATATATGCAGAAAAAGATGCAATAAATCTTCCATGGGGAGAATTAGGAGTAGATGTTGTATTAGAATGTACAGGATTCTACACAACTAAAGAAAAAGCAGAAGCTCATATAAAAGCAGGAGCAAAAAAAGTAGTTATATCTGCACCAGCAGGTAAAGACTTACCAACAGTAGTATTCGGAGTAAATGAAAATATATTAAAAGCAGAAGATACAGTTATATCAGCAGCATCATGTACAACAAACTGCTTAGCACCAATGGCAAAAGCATTAAATGATTTTGCACCTATTCAATCAGGAATAATGACAACAGTTCATGCATACACAGGTGACCAAATGCTATTAGACGGACCACACAGAAAAGGTGATTTAAGAAGAGCAAGAGCAGGAGCTATAAATATAGTACCTAACTCAACAGGTGCTGCAAAAGCAATAGGATTAGTTATTCCAGAATTAAATGGAAAATTAATAGGATCTGCACAAAGAGTTCCAGTTCCAACAGGATCTACAACAATACTTATAGCAGTTGTTAAAGGAGAAGACATTACAGTAGAAAAAATAAATGAAGCAATGAAAAATGCTTCAAGTGCATCATTTGGATATACAGAAGAACCATTAGTATCTTCTGATATAATAGGAATTACTTATGGATCTTTATTTGATGCAACACAAACAATGGTAACAGAAGTAGAAAGAGGATTATATCAAGTTCAAGTAGTAGCTTGGTATGATAATGAAAATTCTTACACAAGTCAAATGGTAAGAACAATAAAATACTTTGCAGAATTATAATTAATAAAATATAAGGACGAATGAGAATGTAGGGGCGAACTGCGTTCGCCCAAGATGAATGGGCGAACGCAGTTCGCCCCTACAATTGAAAGGAATGAATTAATCATGAACAAAAAAACAGTTAAAGATATAGATGTAAATGGTAAAAAAGTATTAGTAAGATGCGACTTTAATGTTCCAATAGATAGCGAAACAGGAAAGATTACAGATAATAGAAGAATTAGAGCAGCACTTCCTACAATACAATATTTACTAGATCATAATGCAAAAGTTATACTTTGCTCACATTTAGGAAGACCAAAAGGAGAATTTAATTTAAAATATTCTTTAAAACCAGTAGCAGAAGAACTTTCTAAATTATTAAACAAAGATGTAAAACTTGCAAAAGATGTTATAGGAGAAAGTGCAAAAGAACTTACATCTAATATGAAAGAAGGAGACATTGTATTACTAGAAAATGTAAGATTTCACAAAGAAGAAGAACAAAATGATCCAGAATATTCAAAAGCTCTAGCAAGCATGGCAGAAATATATGTAAATGATGCGTTCGGAACAGCTCATAGGGCGCATAGCTCAACAACTGGAGTTGCAGATTATTTGCCAGCAGTATCAGGATTCTTAATTGAAAAAGAATTAGAGTTTTTAGGAGGAGCATTAGAGAATCCTAAGCATCCATTTGTAGCAATACTTGGAGGAGCAAAAGTTTCAGATAAAATTGGAGTAATAGAAAATTTATTAGATAAAGTAGATACTTTGATAATTGGTGGAGGAATGGCATACACATTTTATAAAGCACAAGGTCATCACATAGGAACATCAATTTGCGAAGAAGATAAATTAGATTTAGCAAAAAGCATTTTAGAAAAAGCACAAGAAAAAGGAGTAAAACTATTACTTCCTGTAGATAACCATGTATCTTCTGAATATTCAAACAATGGAGAAGAAAAAATGGTTGATTCAACAGAAATTCCAGATGGATTTATGGGATTAGACATAGGGCCAAAAACAATAGAAAAATTTGAAGAAGCAGTAAAAGATGCGAAAACAGTAGTATGGAATGGACCACTTGGAGTTTGTGAATTTGATAAATTTGCAACAGGAACAAAAGCAGTTGCGACAATGCTTTCTAAATTAGATGCAATAACAATAATAGGTGGAGGAGACTCTGCAGCAGCAATAGAAAAATTAGGATTAGCAGATAAAATGACACATATTTCAACAGGAGGAGGAGCATCACTAGAATTCCTAGAAGGAAAGACTTTGCCAGGTATTGCATGCTTACAAGACAAAGAGTAAAAAACAAATGAAAATGTACAATCTACTAATTTTGATTTTATATGTAGGGGCGTATTGCATACGCACAAAATGAAATGAAAAAATTAATATTGTATAGGCGGATTTTGTTTCCGCTAAAAAAGGAGAAAAGTATGAGAAAAAAAGTAATCGCAGGAAATTGGAAGATGAACAAACTCCCAAATGAAGCAATAGATTTTATTATAGAGCTTGAACCATTAGTAAAAAATACAGAAAACGAAGTAGTTATATGTGTACCATATACAGATTTATTCTATTGCTTAATGCATGCACAAGGAACTAACATAAAAATAGGTGCACAAAATATGAATGCAGAAGAAAAAGGAGCATATACAGGAGAAGTTTCAGGTGAAATGCTAAAAGCAATTGGTGTAGAATATGTTATAATAGGACACTCAGAAAGAAGAGCATATTATAATGAAACAGATGAAAGTGTTAATAAAAAGCTAAAAAAAGCATTAAGCTTAGGGTTAAAACCAATAGTTTGCGTAGGAGAAAGCTTAGAAGAAAGAGAAGCTGGAAATGCAAAAGAAATAGTTACAACTCAAACAAAACTTGCATTAGATGGCTTATCTAACGAAGAAGTAGAAAAAACTATAATTGCATATGAGCCAATTTGGGCAATAGGAACAGGAAAAACAGCAACAAAAGAAGATGCAAATGAAACAATTAAATGGATTAGAGAAGAAATTGAAAAAATATATGGAAATTCTGTATCAGATAGTGTTATAATACAATACGGTGGAAGTGTAAAATCTTCAAATGCAAAAGAACTATTTGAAATGTCTGATATAGATGGTGGCCTAGTGGGCGGAGCAAGTCTAAAAGCAGACGAATTCGCAAAAATAGTAAATTACAAATAAAATATTGCATACGCCACTATAAATACAAACAAGAGAAACGGGGAAAATATGATGGATAAAAAATTAACAATGCTTATGATACTAGATGGATTTGGAATAAATGAAAACGAAAAAGGAAATGCAGTAAAACTTGCAAAAACACCAGTATTAGACAAATTAATGAAACAAAATCCAACAACAGTAATAAAGACTAGTGGATTAGATGTAGGATTACCTGAAGGACAAATGGGAAATTCAGAAGTAGGACATACAAACATAGGAGCAGGTAGAATTGTTTACCAAGAATTAACAAGAATTACAAAATCAATTGAGGATGGTGACTTCTTTAGTAATCCAGAATTAGTTGCTGCAATAGAAAACTGCAAAGAGAATCATACCAAATTACATATAATGGGACTATTATCAGATGGTGGTGTGCATAGCCACATAAGACATTTATATGGATTATTAGAACTTGCAAAAAGAAAAGACTTTGAAGATGTATATGTTCATTGTTTCCTAGATGGAAGAGATACTCCACCTGCATCTGGAGAAGGATACATAGCAGAACTAGAAAAGAAAATGCAAGAAAAAGGTGTTGGGAAAATTGCAACAATATCAGGAAGATATTATGCAATGGATAGAGATAACCGTTGGGACAGAGTAGAAAAAGCATATAAGGCATTAGTAAAAGGAGAGGGAATAAAAGCAAATTCTGCAATAGCTGGAATAGAAGAATCTTATCA
>ENA-OOQP01000930-OOQP01000930.1-human-gut-metagenome-genome-assembly--contig:-NODE-930-length-11955-cov-1.924790_pt1 | contig 11955 bp, 10 predicted proteins | sample MGYA00241266_ERZ501171 | MGnify/ENA primary metagenome ERZ501171 (study PRJEB25962, sample SAMEA2042501) | human gut metagenome | biome: human gut; feature: human-associated habitat; material: faeces...
TTTTTTTACAGCCCCTTTATTCCTCTTCTGAATTATAAACTCCGATAATAAAGTTTGATAAAAATAATACTAAGAAGGTTGTAATTACAATAAAACGATATTGATATTTTTGAGTTTTTACAATATCTAAAACATTGAAATATGAAAATGGATTAATATATTTTAAAAATGTTATATTAAATGCTTGTGACAGAATATTTATAAATTCAAATATAAATATTGTAATAATAGAAGGAGCGATAAAGCTTCTTTTTTTATTGATGAAAAGTCCAATTAAAGCTCCAAAAAGTAAGAATACAAGTTCCAGTAAAAAAATAGAAGAATCAATATAAAACATAATTTTAAAATTATATTTTTCTTTTATTATGATAATAAAAATAAAAGCTACAATATGATAAATAAGAGTAGAAGCTAAAAGAAGAACAAAGCATGCAAGTATTTTTTGTTTAATAATGCTTACTTTATTAATTGGCTTTTTAAAATAGAAAGCATCAGCATCATCTTTTTTATCTTTTAAAATGCAAAAGAATCCTATAAAACTAGCAAATAGAGCGGCGATTATTAAAATAAAGTTTACTAATATAGCATAAAAATCATAAAAACTATAATTGCCATCAGTTTTAATTCCAAGTCCCTTAATTACAAATGATGGGAGATTATTTATAAAGCTTAAAAAGTTATCCTGTTTGTAAAAAGCACATTTGTATGCGATAAGTCCTAAAACTAGAATTATAAACATTATAGCAGTAAAAATTACCGAGGTCTTAAGACTTCTTTTCAAATCAAATTTAAAAATCATATTAAACACCTAATTGATAAATATCTTGCGGATAAATTTTTAGGCTATTAAGCTTTATTTTATTTAGTTTTGTAAGCAATGAATTAATATTACCATCATATTTAAATGCTACATTATTATTTGTAATAATGATATCATAGGCTTCGATATCATTTAAAAAATCTTTTATTTCTATATTAGAATCATATTCAAATGAAACAGATATTTTATTTTTTTTATTCTTTTTAAATTCACTTAATCCTTCATTAGTAAGTAAATAAATATGATCTGCAATATCAAGCTCATCATATTTTAAATTAGTTAAAATAACTGAAAAACCATTATCTTTAAGCTTAGTAATACATTTTATAATTTTAACTACGTTAATATTTGAAATATTACTAAAAGGATCTTCTAGGATTAAAACCTCTGGTTCAAAAAAAATCGAATCGATAAAATTAATGATTTTCTTTTCTTCATAGGATAAGACTTTTATTTTTAAGTCTTTATCTAAGTTAAAAAAATTAAGTAAAGCTTCAAAGTTATTATTATAATCACCTTGATAAAATTTAGCACTATATTTAAAGTATTCTTCAATTGTCATATGCTTAAATGATGGAAGAGAGCTTGGCATATAGCCTAAGAAATTTAAAATATACTCTCTTTGTTTTTCAAGCTTATGTTCATAATAGGAAACTCCGGTATTTTTAGATTTTAGCATTTTAAGAATTAAAGAATGAATAAGGCTACTATCAGGTGATAAAATAACTGTGATTTCATTTGCATAGGCCTTAAATGAAATTTCTTGATTAACTTTTCTTAGATGCTGCTTAGATACATTTACTGCGATTCGCTCCATAATAATCACCTTTGCTATATTATAACAAAAACAAAAAAATTAAACAACATTATTAAAAGAATGCAAATTGTGGTAGAATATAGATAGTTTTGAAAATAGGTGATTTTATGAACGATAAAGAAAGAATGGAAGAATTAGTTAAAATTCTTGATAAGGCTAATAATGATTATTATGTTTTAGATGCTCCTACAATGGAGGATTATGAATATGATAAGCTTATGGTAGAACTTACTAAGCTTGAGGAGCTTCATCCTGAATACAAGGATCCAAATTCACCAACCTCAAGAGTTGGAGGAGAGGCTTTAAAAAAGTTTGAATCGGTTACACATGATGTACCAATGATGAGCTTGGCAGATGCTTTTAGCTATGATGAGCTTAGAGAATTTGATCAAAGAGTTCGTAAAATATGCCCCGATGCTTGTTATGTATGTGAGCTTAAAATTGATGGTCTTTCTGTATCATTAAAATACGAAAATGGACGTCTTCAAAGAGCTGCTACTAGAGGTAATGGTGTAAAGGGCGAAAATATTACAAGCAATGCTAAAACGATTAAGTCTATTCCATTAAGTTTAAATGTACCACTTACTGCTGAGGTAAGAGGTGAGATTTTTATGCCTAAAAAAAGCTTAATTAAGCTTAATTTAGAGCGTGAGGAAAATGAAGAGGAGCTATTTGCTAATTGTCGTAATGCTGCTGCGGGGTCTATTCGTCAGCTAGATCCTAAAGTGACTGCTAAAAGAAATCTTGATGTATTTCTTTATTATGCTACTTCTGGTGTTAATGTTAATAATCAATATGATGCATTATGTAAAATGAAAGAACTAGGTTTTAAGGTCAATCCAAATTTTAGGTTATGTAAAAATATTGATGAGGTAATTGCTTATATTGAACAAATGGGTCAAAAACGTGATCTACTTCCCTATGATATTGATGGTATTGTATTAAAGGTAAATGATTTTAAAGAGTATGATGAAATTGGTGTAACTGCTAAATATCCTAAATGGGCAATTGCCTATAAATTCCCACCTGTTGAGGTTCATACAAAGCTTAATGATATAATCTTTCAAGTAGGTAGAACCGGAAATATTACACCTGTAGCTTGCTTTAAGCCTGTATTAGTTCAAGGATCTGTTATTGCAAGAGCAACCCTTCATAATGAGGATTTTATTAAGGAAAGAGATATTCATATTAATGATACAATTGTAATTCGTAAGGCTGGAGATGTTATTCCGGAGGTTGTTAAAGCTATACCAGAAGAACGAGGTAAAGACGCAAAGCCTTTTTTGATGATTAAGGAATGTCCTTGTTGTCATATGCCTTTAGAGCGTAAGCCTGGTGAGGCTGATTATTATTGCGTTAATCCTTTATGTGATGAAAAAAGAATAAATAGTCTTATTCATTTTGCATCTAAGCCTGCCTATGATATTGATACATTAGGAGAAAAGCTTGTAAGAAGCTTATATGAAAACAAATTAATTCAAGATATTCCCGATATTTTTACGCTTAAGGACCATAGACTTGAGCTTGAGGCCCTAGAAAGAATGGGAAAGAAGAGTATTGATAAGCTATTAAATGCGATTGAAGAATCTAAGAAGCAGGATTTATCTCGTTTAATTTTCGGACTTGGCATTAGGCATTGTGGTGCTAAGGTTTCAAGAATCTTGGCTAATCATTATAAATCAATGGATGCGATTATAGAATCAGGATATGAAAATATGCGTCAAATTGATGATATAGGAGAGGTAATTGCTTCGGAAATTGATAGTTATTTTAAGAATGAAAGTAATATTAACCTTATTACTCGTCTTAAAGAATTAGGTCTTAAAATGACCGAAAATGTTCAGGAGATTAAAGAGTCTTATTTTACGGGTAAAAAGGTTGTTTTAACGGGTTCTTTAGCTCATTTTGAAAGAAGTGAGGCTAAAAAAATTATTGAGTCACTTGGTGGAAAAGCAGTAGATAGCGTTTCTAAAAATACAAATATTGTTATTGCCGGTGAGGCGGCTGGCTCTAAACTTTTAAAGGCTCGTGAGCTTGGCATTGAAATAATGGATGAGGACGCCTTTATAGCGATTATTGAGGACTCGAAGGAGTGATTTTATGGATAAATTAATAATAAAGGGTGCAAGAGAAAATAATTTAAAAAATATTTCCTTAGAATTACCTAAAAATAAACTTGTTGTTTTAACAGGACTTTCTGGAAGTGGAAAATCCTCACTTGCCTTTGATACAATTTTTAAAGAGGGTGAAAGACGCTTTATTGAATCATTATCACCATATGCTAGACAGTTTTTAGGTGGTAGTGAAAAGCCTGATGTTGATGCGATTGAAGGTTTATCACCTGCTATTGCAATTGATCAAAAAACCACATCGCATAATCCACGCTCTACAGTAGGAACAGTAACAGAAATATACGACTATTTACGTTTATTATTTGCACGTGTTGGTGTACCATATTGTCCTAATCACCATATTCCTATTCAGGGTGATACTAAAGAGGAAATGGTAAAAAAGGTTTTAGCACTAAAAGAGGGCTCTAAGGTGTGGGTGATGGCACCAGTTATTATGCATTCTAAGGGTGAGCATAAGGCCGTTTTTGAAAAATATTTGCATGAAGGCTTTATTAGAGCGCGGGTTGATGGGGAAATTGTTTCTCTTGAAGATGAAATCAAACTTGATAAAAATAAAGAGCATGATATTGATATTGTTGTATCTCGTTTTGTCATGAAAGATGGAATAAGAGATAGAGTTAGTGAAGCCTTAGAAATTGCCTTAAAATTCTCAGGTGGTTTTGTTAAAGTAATGTATGATGATAATGAATTATTCTTATCAGAGCATTATGCTTGTAAGGAATGTGGCTTTACAATGCCTAAAATTGAACCTAGATTATTTTCTTTCAATTCACCTTTAGGAGCTTGTCCAGAATGTAATGGCCTAGGACATCGTCTTGAGGTATCTGAGGATTTAGTCGTAGATCCTGATAAATCAATTGAGGATGGGGCGATTCTTCCTTATAAGAATCAGGAAAAGGATAATTTAACTAATGCCGAGCTTAAGCAAACATGTGAGCATTATAAAATTGATATGAAGGCTAAGTTTGTTGATTTACCTCTGAAGCAAAGAAAAATCGTTCTTTATGGCTCACCTGATAAAATTGATTTTAAGATGAAATCATCAAGTGGTCGTGTTCATGATAAGATTGATTATTATGAGGGTGTAATTACTAATTTCCGTCGTCGCTATCTTGAAACAAATTCTGATTGGATTAGAGATTGGATTGAAACCTACATGGTTGAATGCGAATGTCAAACCTGTCATGGAGCACGTTTAAATAAGGCAGTACTTTCTATTTTAATTGATGGTAAATCAATTGATGATTTATGTCAAATGTCTATTGAGGACTTATATAAATTCTTTGATACAATTAAACTTAGTAAAACTGATGAACAAATTGCACATCAGTGTATCAAGGAAATTAAGGATCGTCTTCATTTTTTGGAAAATGTTGGTCTTGAATATTTAACACTTGCACGTGGAGCAGATACATTATCAGGAGGCGAGGCTCAAAGAATTAGACTTGCAACCCAAATAGGCTCACAGCTAACGGGTGTTCTTTACGTCCTTGATGAGCCTTCAATTGGTCTTCATCAAAGAGATAATCAACGACTTATTGATACACTTAAAGAAATGCGTGATTTAGAAAATACCTTAATTGTTGTTGAACATGATAGTGATACAATGCTTCAATCAGATTATCTTGTTGATATTGGCCCAGGAGCTGGTGACCTTGGAGGAGAGGTAGTAGCTGCTGGTACACCTAGTGAGGTTATGGCTAATCCTAATAGTATTACGGGGCTTTATTTAAGTGGTAAAAAGAAAATTGAGCTTCCTAAGGAAAGGTATAAGGGTAATGGTAAATTTATTGAGATTAAAGGGGCAGAGGCGCATAATCTTAAAAAGGTGAATGCTAAAATTCCTCTAGGAACTTTAACTTTAGTAACAGGAGTTTCCGGAAGCGGAAAATCATCGCTTGTTAATGAGGTTTTATATAAGAATTTATATGTTAAGCTTTATAAGGCTAAAAAGGTTTATCCTGGAAAATGTAAGGAAATAAAGGGCCTTGAAAATATTGACCGTGTAATTCAAATTTCTCAATCGCCCATTGGCCGTACACCAAGATCAAATCCAGCTACCTATACAGGTGTTTTTGATGACATTAGAGATTTATTTAGTCAAACAAATGTTGCCAAAATGCGAGGCTATGATAAGGGAAGATTTTCCTTTAATATTAAGGGTGGACGTTGTGAATCATGCTGGGGTGATGGCGTAAAACGTATTTCAATGCAGTTTTTACCAGATGTTTATGTGCCTTGTGAGGCTTGTAATGGTACAAGATATAATAGTGAAACACTTGATTGTACATTCAAGGGTAAAAATATCGCTGAGGTTTTGGATATGACAGTTAAAGAGGCTTATGAATTTTTTGATACTATTCCTAAGATTAAATCTAAGCTTCAAACAATGCTTGATGTTGGTCTTGGTTATATTAAGCTTGGTCAATCATCTACAACTTTGTCTGGTGGTGAGGCTCAGCGTGTCAAGCTTGCTTATGAGCTTCATTCTAAAATAACCCCAAAAACATTATATGTAATGGATGAACCAACAACGGGTCTTCATATTGATGATATTGATAGACTAATGAAGGTTATCTTAAGAATGCGCAATCAGGGGGCTACAATTGTTATTATTGAACATAATCTTGATGTAATAAAGCTAGCAGATTATATTATTGATATTGGTCCTGAGGGAGGATGTCGTGGTGGTGAAATATTATATCAAGGAGCACCTGAGGGTTTAGCTAAGAATGAATTAAGCTATACAGGTAAGTATTTAAAGGAGTATTTGAAGTAAAATGAGTTTAAAAAGACTTGCAATTCCTGCGATTGGCTTTATCGCAGCTGTTATTTGTTTTGCGGTGCATAGTATTGTTGATTGCTTTAGCTTTTTGACAATGGTTCAATCAGTAGGCTCCCATGCTTTACTATTTTTAATACCTTTATATGAAATATTATTTAAGAAAAAATTTCCTCTTGTATTGACTGGTATTATTACTTTTCATATATTTTGCTGTGTTGTACTTGGCTCAGTCTTTAATTTTTATGATTTAATTAGTTGGTGGGATATATATTTACATGGCTTCTTTGGACTTGTAATTAGCTTTATTGCGTATTATTTCTTTGTCATATGTCATGGAAAAAAGACTAATGAGTTTTTAATGTCTACCTATGTTGTTGGCTTTGGTATGGGCTTTGGTGCTTTATGGGAAATATTTGAATATTTAGGTGATACCTGGTTTGATCTTGATTCTCAAAGAGTGCAGGAATCAATTGGTCTTGGTAAAAGTCCTGTTGCGGATACAATGGAGGATTTAATGATTACACTCGTAGGAATTGCGGTTTTCTTTATCATTTATATCATTGATAAGAAAAGAAACTCAAAATTAATGAATTCAATTGCAAAGGAGATTGAAGAAAAATAGTGATATTTCTAAGCGATTTATATAAAATGCCACATATAAGTTATATTATACTAAATATAATCATTTTAATTTTAACGATTATTCTTTGTGGTAAAGGTTTTCTTAAAGGAAAACAATTAATTATAAAAATTGCGGGGATTATACTTTTTGTTTTGGTTATTGTAAATCGATTTTCAATTACGATTTATGATAATGTTATTGCATCAAAAGATGCAAGCTGGTGGGAATTGCTTCCAAATTCGATTTGTGGATTATCCAGTTTATTGTTAGCTTTAGCGATTATTTTGGGCAAAGAAGATAATTGGATTTTAAATTCAGCTTCGTATCTAGGCTTTTTTGGAAGTGCCATTGTTATTTTTTATCCTGATTTTTTAATAACACAACCATTCTTTTCTATAAGATCAATTACGGGACTCCTTCATCATTCATTGATGAATTTGCTTATTATTGTAATGATGATAACGGGCTATATAAAGCCATCTCGTACTAAATTTAAGTATTTAATTATTATGATGGCTTTTTATATGACTTACGGTATCTTTTTAATAGATGCTCTTGGTATTGATAATGCTATGCAAATAGGTAAGCCTTTAATTAAAAATGCACCTATTTTAACTTCATGGTATGTTGTCTTTTTAGCAACTGCAGTGGTTACTTATTTGTATGAATGGTTATTTGATTTTTTTAGACAAAAAAGTAAAAAAAATAGTCTTTTTAGATAATATTATGCTATACTATAGTTAGTAGGAGGAAAGAGAAATGAAGGATTTAATTAAAGCTATTGATGGACTTCCTAAAATCGTTCGTTTTTTAGGTACACTAATTTGGGGAATTTTAACGAATATCTATCGTTTATGTCGTTCAATTGCCAAGCAAGATGTATTAGGAGTCGTTTTAGCAATCATTTTATTGCTATGCGGTGGATTCTTTATTTTTTGGATTATTGACCTTGTTTGCATCTTACTTGATAAACCAATTTGGTGGATTGATTAAGAAAAAGCCTTCGGGCTTTTTTTATTTGTTTAATTGTGGTAAAATAGGCACATATAAGCTGGTGATTAGATGAAAAAATATATCCTTACAATAGATCAAGGTACAACCTCAACAAGAGCTATTTTATTTGACCATAAGGCTAATACAATTGGTATTTATCAAATGGAATTTACCCAGATATGCCCTAAAAGTGGTTATGTTGAGCATAATGCGGATGAAATATATCAAACGGTTTTAGAATGTATTAAAAATGTAATTATAAATGCATCTATTGAACCGGAAGAAATAGATTCAATTGCAATTACAAATCAAAGAGAAACAACCGTAGCCTTTGGATTTGATGGGCATCCTTTGGCTAACGCTATTTGTTGGCAATCAAGGCAAAGTCAAAAAATATGTGATGATTTAATCGCAAGAGGCTATGAAGATATGATATATCAAAAAACAGGTCTTCATATTAATCCTTATTTTTCAGCATCTAAGATAAGATATTTAATTGATAACAATCAAAATATTAAGGATTTATACGATGCTGGTAAGGTTTTGTTTGGTACTATGGATACCTATATTTTATATAGATTAACAAATGGTGCATCATTTAAAACGGATGCGACTAATGCTTCTAGAACAATGCTTTATAATATTCATACGCTATCCTATGATGATGAGCTTTTAGGATTGTTTAATATAAAAAAGGAAAGTTTACCGCTTGTAATGAATTCTGCTGATAATTTTGGATATGCTAATATTAATGGTGTAAAGATTCCTGTTTGTGCAATGATGGGTGATCAGCAAGCTTCACTTTTTGGGCATTGTGCGTTTAATCAAGGTGAGATAAAAAACACCTATGGAACAGGTTGCTTTATGCTTCTAAATGTGGGCTCTAAGCCTATTATGGCCAAAAATGGTCTTTTAACGACTTTGGCATCATTAATTGATGGTAAACCGACATATGCCTTGGAAGGATCTGTTTTTATTGCTGGGGCAGCGGTAAAATGGTTAAGAGATTCTTTGAAAATAATTGAAAATTCAAAGGAAACAGATGAAAGAGCACGCAAGTCTCATAACAATGAGTTGATTATAGTCCCATCATTTGTGGGAATGGGAACTCCCTATTGGGATAATGATGTAAGAGGTGCGATGTTTGGCTTAACGCTTGACACTAATCAGGACGATATTATTAAGGCTACACTAGAATCAATTGCTTATGAGTCTTTGGATGTATTTAATGTCATGGCAAGTGAAGCAAATATAAATAAACTATCTCTTTCAGTTGATGGTGGGGCTTCATTTAATGATTATCTATTACAATTTCAGGCTGATATTTTACAAAGCGTAATTAAGCGTCCTCGTCAGGTAGAAACAACAGCACTTGGAGCTTGCTACATGTCTGGTCTTTATACTGGATTTTTTAAAAATTATGATGAGGTTAGGAATTTAAATCAAACAATTAAAATGTTCTATCCCATTATGTCTAAAGAAGAAAAGAATAAAAAATATGCTAGATGGAAGCTAGCAATTGAGGCGTGTCGTGTTTTTAAATAGATTATTAGGTTATGATATGTTATAATTGAATCAACGAAAAGGTAGTAATTATGAAAAAAGATGAAAAAAAATTAGAAGATAAAGAAAAAGAAAATGATGAATTAATGTCTGATCTTGAGCAACTTCAAAAAGAAGTTGAAAATTCATCAAATATGTCTGATCTTGAAAAGGAACAAGTAGCTAGGCTTATTAAAGCAATAGGCATAAAGGCCAAAAGAGGACCTAATGTTTTAGCAAGAATAGGAGCCTTTATTATAACCATAATATTTAATTTTATTGCTTTTTATTTAGCATATGGTGTTCTTTATAAGTATATAGCAGTATCAAGGCTTAATGCATTATATTTAATAGCTGGACTTAGTGTCTTAAAGTCTTTAATAAGGATGCTTACTGTTTGTATTAAATCTACATATAAAAGATTAGAATTTTCAATTTATGTATATATTACTTTAGTTTTGGGAACATATTTATTTTCTAATTTGAAAATTATGATGAGCTTTAATTCGTTTATTGATATAATTATATTTTATTTGCTCGCTCAAGCTCTTTTTGAGATGATGAGCATCACATATACTAAAATTAATTTGATGAGAATGGTGAGGTAATAAGATGTCTATTAAGGTAAAAAAATTAGTTAAGGATTTAAATTTAGAGTTAGTAGCAGGACAAGATGGCAAGGATAATACTATTGCTGATCAAAATGTAGAAAGACCAGGTCTTGAATTTGCCGGGTTTTATGATTTTTTCCAAGCCGGACGTGTGTTTTTAATTGGAAGTAAAGAGATTTCATTCTTAAATAAGCTTGATTTAGAGGTTGCTAAAACAAGGGTTAAATATATTTTTCGCAAGCAACCTCCTTGCATTATTTGCTCAGTAAATGTTCAAATTCCAAATTACTTTGTTGAACTTGGAAACGAATACAAAACACCGGTTTTAAAATCTAATTTACGTACAACTGCTATTTCTTCTAAACTATATAATTATTTGCAAGCTACTTTAGCTGAAAGACAAACTATTCATGGCGTTTTAATGGATATAAATGGTATGGGTACTTTGATAATGGGTAAAAGTGGTATTGGTAAATCAGAAACTGCTCTTGAGTTAATAAGACGAGGTCATCAGCTTATTTCGGATGACCGTGTTGATATATATGAAGAAGAACCAGGATCATTAATTGGAACTGCACCTAAAATACTTGAACGATATATAGAAATAAGAGGAATTGGTATCGTTGATGTTGTGCGTTTATTTGGTGCTGGAGCTTTTCGTGAATCTAAAAAAATTAAGCTTGTTGTTGAACTTGAAAAATGGGAGGATGGAAAATATTATGATCGTTTAGGACTTGAAACCCAAACAACCAAATATTTTAATACGGAAATTCCTAAGGTAGTTATTCCTGTACTTGCTGGAAGAAATACAGCTTTATTAGTTGAAAGTGCAGCATTAAATGAAAAACTTAAATATTTTGGTATAAATTCTGCTCGTGAATTTACAGAATCAGTAAATGCACTTGCGCGTGGACAAGGAGAGGATGAATAATGGCATTATTTGATGCAGGTTTATCTATATTTGGAATTAGATTATATGCACTTTGTATTCTTTTAGGAATTATTGTTGGTGTATATATGATGATTAAAGAAGGAAAAAGATTAGGTATATATTCCGATTTCATCTATTATGGTGTAATTATTACTGTCCCTCTTGCCATAGTAGGTGCTAGATTGTGGTACGTTTTATTTAACCTAGATGAGGGCTGGACATTTTCTAAAATAATTGGGCTTGATGGTGGCCTTGCAGGCCTTGCCATACAGGGTGGAGTTATTGTGGCGATGATTGTTATATATTTTTGGTGTAGACACAAAAATATGGCCTTGTACAAGGTAATTGATATTGTAGCTCCAGCTTTACTCATTGCTCAAGTCTTTGGACGTTGGGGAAATTTCTTTAATAAAGAACTATATGGACCAGAAATAAAAAATGTAACATTATTTAAAGCCTTACTTCCAAGATTCATTACTGATAATATGTATATCTTAGGTAAATATCGTCACCCTACATTTTTATATGAGGGTTCCCTAAATTTATTAGGGGCTATTATCATGCTTATTTTAAGAAGAAAATTTACTAAATTAAAATCAGGCGATTTAATTGGTGGATACCTAGTTTGGTATGGTGTAGTAAGAATTATTACTGAAACGTTAAGATCAAAATCAGGAGCTAATGAAGTTTTAATGCTCGGGG
>ENA-OOQP01000933-OOQP01000933.1-human-gut-metagenome-genome-assembly--contig:-NODE-933-length-11931-cov-2.747474_pt1 | contig 11931 bp, 6 predicted proteins | sample MGYA00241266_ERZ501171 | MGnify/ENA primary metagenome ERZ501171 (study PRJEB25962, sample SAMEA2042501) | human gut metagenome | biome: human gut; feature: human-associated habitat; material: faeces...
GTTCTTTATGGAAAGCTTGCCTTCAGAGTCAAAGTAATAAAAGCCCGGATTCAACACTGTTCCGCTTACAAACTGTGCGCTGAGATAGATTCTGCAATTCTTCGCATACTTATGAGCATCGTTGATGAAGTAGTAGTTGCCATTGTATTCGATAAGCTGATAGCAACTCTGCCTTACTCCATTGAGATAGAAATAACCATCTTCATTAGGTCCGTTCTTTATGGAAAGCTTGCCTTCAGAGTCAAAGTAATAAAAGCCCGGATTCAACCCTGTTCCCGAAACAAAAGCGCCTCCCAAATAAATAACTATATTTCGTGCGTACTTATCATTATCATTGATAAAATAATATTCGTCATTAAATCCTATAAGCTTATAACATTTTTGCTTTAGACCATTAAGGTAGAAATATCCGTTTCTATTTGGTCCGTCATTATATATCGGGGGGTTTATCATCTTCCCATCATGACCAAACTGATAGAAGCCCGGCATAAGAAGCTGGTTGGTACGGGTAATCTCATAATTGCCGGTCACAGCAGTACACCCACTGTCAATATAATAATAGTCATCGCCTTCTTTCACAAGGCCCGCAGCAAAAGGTGCCCCGTCTTTTAAATATGTGGTTGTTTTTCTACAAACGAAGATTCCTGTATAATTGGTTTTATAAATGCCTACGAGAACTCCTTCATCAGTAAATTCATAAAGCGTAGATATACCACCTGATGTTGTCAGAACAGCCAGACCCTCATAGCGGTGACCGTTTCTATCGAATGCATATGTTTCACCATGAATTGTTGCCCAAATGTAATTTGAAAGCTGGCTTCTACCTTCAAGATAATAGTAGGAGGGACCGTAATAATAACGCGTTCCGACACCGTCGTTTTTCCAAACTCCTTCCACCAATCCTTTGTCAAAATTATATTCAATGCCACCTATCGTATGTTTGCCGTCTATGCCGGCATAATTATCGTTTTCATCAAAGTAATACCAATTACCATTGACTGTCTGCCAGCCTCCGAGCAGTTTTCCGTTAATCGTGTAATAGTTCTTGCCGTTGGCAATTTGGAGCCCCGTCCCCTTAAGCTTACTTCCGCAGTCGCAGCATAAGGTATTTCCTACAACTTTGTAAACATGTCCTGTAGCGGGAATCGTTGTGCCCCATTCAACAACAGAATTGCATTTTTCGCAGAATGTTCTGCCGGTGTATCCGTTTTCAACGCAAGTTGGCTGTTTGTCAACAATAGCAACAGGTGTGTGAACATGGGTTGTCCCATGCTCTGCAAAATATGCTTTATCAATTCCGTCTTTGTGGGTATACATTTCAGTGTCAACATGGAATTCCTCATTGGAGAAAGTACTGGTCGTGCCGTCAACATGAGTAATAAGACCCATATCGACATCAAGCTTCATATCCTGAGGCCAGAATTCATATGTCGTCCAGTATGTCTCTGCAGTATAACCCGGAACAAGAATATCCGTATCAAAATAAATAATGCGAATTGGAATCTTCGCCAGCACTGCGGCTCCGGTCTGGGTATTGTCACCGGTACGCGTAATAGTGATAGTGGCTGTATTTGTTTCGGCAGCTATGGTATACTCTGCCGTGAAGCCTTCAGCAAGCTCCATGTGTTCAAGTTCCCAATGGTTTACATTATTCAGATCAATTACGGTAGAAACAGTTTGAATTGTTTCAATCGAATTTGCCTCAAGATTCATCCAGTAAATAGAACCGAAGGGAATTCTGTCAAGCGTCGTATCGGCAGGAACAAATTTCAATGTAGAATCGCTCGTGCCGGCTTCAACCTTGACTATACGTATGACAACAGACTTGTTGCCTGCATTATCACAGATTTCAAATTTCACACGGTGATATCCATCTGCCACGGCAATATCGGTTGCAGAAAGAACGCCCCCTGATAAAGAAGAAGGAACTTCAACGCCATCGATATATACTTTAGCCGAATTAGGATTCAATCCAGAAGCATTATAAAGCGGAACCTCATTCTTATTGGCGTCAAGCTTTGTGGAAGCATCCGCAACCTCTGCCGAAAGATTAAGAATATTGCTTGTCGTAACAACAACATCGCGCTTAATAAGTGCGGTGGTTCCATCAAGATAAATCTTGCCTATTTCAGGGTTTTCTCTGTCATCAACAGCCTCTGAATAGTCTACCGTAAAGTTATCAAGATAGTATGTATACGGACCGTTTATTGAGCCGTTTTCCTGCCAAAGCTTATTATTGATTGCTTTATGAAAAACAAAGGCAAGGAAAAATTCACCTTTTTCACCGGATGCACCGTCGCTGGGGTCTTTATCAAACTGCTGAGATGCTTTCAGTGCAACTTTTTCAAATGCGCTGATATCCATAGACAGATAGTGCCAACCGGACTCATCAATATTGTAGTAAACATTCTCGGATTCCATCAAGCTGACAACATTTTCAGTATCAAATATGCCATCTCCGTTGGAGTCTGTCATGTAGTGTGCCTGCACCCAGCACTGTATGTTGTCCTCCGGCACATAAAGCCAGAATCCAAAGGAACGTGCATTTTCAAGTATAAGTGCTTCACCGTCTACACCAAGTCGGATCCACGCATACTGTTTAGAGTGTGAATCTTTTGAATGTATGCCGTTAGTTTCAAGGCGCATAGAGTAGTTGCCATCATGAACCTGACCGTTTGTACGATCTGCCAGTGACAGTCTGAGATCATAATCCCAATGAGTACCCTTTCTATTATTGATGACATTCCATTCATCAATATCTGTCTGACCGCCTTCAAAGTCCCAAATAACATGAGACGCCCGCCCCAACTTGAGCTCAACAGTTGTTGTCGGCTTTGTACCCATATTAAGGGTTGCTGAAAGCGTACCGGTGGTAACCGCGGGAGCATTCTCTTCGTCTATGGCTATAAAACTGAGTCCTTCAAAAGTGCCAAGCTGAGCATTGTCCGTGGCAAATGTTATGTCATTCTCACCGAGACCAATTTCAAAATTGACACCGCCTATGTTTGCCGTTGCCTTCAGTGGGATTCTTGCAGTCTTTCCGAACGGAATGGTTACGACAGGTTGCTCAAAGAAGATTCTGTCCGGAACAGCAATTGTGATCTGACGTTCGCCAACGACTTCGTTATTGTATATCATCTGAGCGGTTACCGTTCCGACTGTACCGTTAGATGTGAAAACGCCGTTCGCTATAGTGCCCATTCCGTCCTCTTTTACCCGCCACTGAACATCATCGGGAATTTCGACCTTTGTTCCGACGGCATCGGTACCGAGGGCTTCAAACGATACAGTGCTTCCCGGAGTATAGTAATTATATTCGGATTCAATCGTTGCACGCACGAATGTTCCGTCTGCGGGAGCCGTTGAAATAACAAGGAATGTATTTGTTGTCGGTCTTTCACCACCGTCAGAAAGTGAGCAATTGACTTTAAGATCCTCGCCGGGGCGCTGTGTGCAAAACGTAGTAGAGCCTCCGCCATCACAGTTGGCGGCATAGATACAGCCCATCTTAATCATATAGTCGCCCATTTCATGCATGGTAAAGCCTGTGGAGTAAGGAGCCTGCTCGCCATCGGAAACAGAAAGAATAATTTCTCCTTCTGCTGTAATGCCCACAAAGGTTCTTGATGCAACGCCGCTACCATGATCAACGCCATACTGATTGACAGGCTTTCCGTTTTCATCCGGCCTTACAAGGAAAGACCAAACAGAAAGTGCATTTTCTTCCCAACCGGTAAGAGGATCGCTCATATAGCGCATCTGCACCTTCGGCATATCATCAGGCCTCTTTTCGCCTGTTAAGGGATGATAGTCGTAGTTAATAACAACTACAGCATAGCTTCCGCTCATCAATCCAAGCTTGCCTTGGCTGTTTTCGTAGTAGTAACCATTCAGAATGTTGTATCCTAATGGCTCGCCAATAAGCTCAGGATGTGCCTTGTAGTACGCGCTGTCGTACCAGCTCAGCATAGCATTAGTTGCGGCAACAACATTGCCGTAACCGAGCTTTTCAGCATTCAGAGCCTGCGCCGATGTTGATTCGGTTCCATAGTTGCCTGCCGTCGGGATCATACCTTTATAACCCGGAATGACTTTTGTATATGGATTGTTCATATCAATCTTAACTGTATGAACAACCTGTCTCCGCGTTCCGTCGGCGTTATTCAGTACAACTTCAGTTTCCTCAATACCAGGCGCAAGATCCCAGTCTCTTTTTGAAATCAACTGATAGTAGTTTGTGCCGCCATAATTGTCATCGTATTTTATGCTTGCTGCTATGGTGCTCAGCGGCAACATCATAACAAGCATTATTATAGCAAGTGACAATGCGATGAATTTGGCTAAATTGCTGGTTTTCATTTCTTTCTCCTTAAATTAAATTTTATTTATATAAATAGTCCAGGACTACTCATATTGCAAATTATAGACGATATGCCTTAAAGCTGTGATGCGTCTTTCTGTTTACTCTCTACTATATGACCTTTTTCGACAAAAGCATTCCGAGTGCAAATACACCTTTTTTCTGCAAGTTTTCATCCGTTTTTAAGAGGTGTTAGAATAGGTTTTCTTAATTCGCGTCTTATTATGTGGAAGCGCATACCGTTTTCTTTTTATTTTTTATATTCCAAATCACTCTCCTGGCCGAGTTGCTTTTTTAACCCCCGAAAAGAGCATCACAAACATTATTGTTCATCGCTTCGTTTTAACGCTGAAATCAAGTTCCTTAATTTCAATTGCACCTTCTTTGAATCATGATATGCCATTGCAAATTCACGAATCTGCGAAGCACGATGTCCAAACTCATTATAATCATTTAAAAACGCAAATAGTTCATCTTTTACAGACACTGGTTTGTCAATTACGCAGACTCCTTGGATTTGCTTAAAATACTTTATCGACGCAAGCTCCCCAGGGCCAATTGCGAGTATTGAACTGCCACATTGCAAATAATCTGCTATTTTTGTTGAAAACGAATATTTAGTTTTCAATATCTCCTCCTTTTCGAACGACTCAACATAAAGAACGACATCAGCAGTTGACAATCGTTTTTTAATTATTCCGTAGTCGCACTTACCCATATATTTTGTGCAACACTTATTTCCGAAGTGATTATGTATTCGTGAATTAGAAATCTCTGTATTGCTATATATTTCAAAACAGATATCCATCTTTTTTTGCGCCGAATACTCTTCAATACAAGCTGATACGGTATCAATAACATTAAATCTTCCATAAAGCAAATTTCCCGCATAAACAATCGATATCGAATTGTGCATCGGCGTTGTTCTGACTGCATTCACAAAGTCGCATCCTTTATATAGTGGTGTCGCATTGCATCCAAAATTCAGATTATAATAATTACAAATTTCTTTTGAACATCCAATAACACACGATGACTCAGCGAGAATATACTTTAAATTATTAATTTTACTTATTGAATTATTTTGTAAATATCCTGTGTACTCATCATCGGCAATCCATGATAGCAATGGTATATTATACTCTTCACGCAAAAATTTAATTGTGAGATAATATTGAGGTGCCGCTTTAACAAATGAAAAAATCAAATCGGGTGAGAATGATTCCACAAACTTCCTTAAATTTCTATTGATCCACCTTTTGCTTTCCCAAACACGCTCAGAAACACGGTGCGCTAAGCTTATATTGTAATTGTGTATCATTGCAATCATTTTTTCATCAATGTCCTTGCCTCTAACAATATCGCATTGATATCCGATGTGGAACTGTCTGCCAATTTTTCTTGGTGATAACCAGTGCTTTATGACATCTTTCTCTGTTACTTGATAGTACTCTTCACAGAATGTATTATTTGGTTTGCCGGAGCGAAAAAATATATTGGCAAATTTTACGTCTGAGATTCCACTAAAAAAATTTGATATAGTATTCCCAATGGAATTGGTTTCATCCAATGCATGTCTTGAAATAACCAGTATTTTCATTGTTTTTTACCTGCCCTGTCTACAAATTGCCAAGCAAACATGCTCTGAAAAATGCATTGAATTGTTGCTTTCAATCAAAAAAGCTTTCGAATTGTCTGAAATGCATCTTATTATGTTCTTTTCTTTTTCCCACGCACTGCTTATAGAAAACTCATTATGAAAATAATAATCAATTGTTCGCACACTGGGGGAATAATAATAACCCAAAGAGTAACGATTAAGCAGCTCAATTCTTTCGGTACAATCATCCACTGTTTCTGTTTTTTCGCAGTTTCCTTTTTGTAAAAATATAACTGCATTTATTTCATACTGATGGCATTTATCTATCGAAACCCTTTCTATTTTCAAAGATTTATCTTTGTAATTGCGGTAGAGCGCAGTGTATGGTGCTCCCCATATAAATCGACCATCCGTTATTGCCATATCTTCACAAACTATTTCTGCATTATAATCTCTTTTAAGTTGCAGAACAGTTAGGCTCTTTCCTGTATTCGGAGGAGCCATAAAAACAATGGTTTTCCCGTCTTGAAACCTTACAGACGAGCAATATAGGGGAGCAAGCCCATCTTGTAATAGCAAAATGGATATTAAATCAAACATAATATATGAAATCGGATGTACGTTCATCAGTTTTATCGGAACAAACTTCAAATACGAACGTCCGACAATTGCTTTGATGGTTTTATTGCATACTTCAACACAACATCTTAGTTTAAAAGCCTTTGCAATTGTCTGCTCAAATAGAAAACCAGGTTTGTCCTTTGAAACTCTGAAGTGACGAAACTCCTTATCATAGCTTTTTTTATCAATATCATCAAAAACTTTATCGTCACGTCTTTCTTCTATGATAACTTTATATTTGCATTTGTCAAAAACAGACTCATTTACAGCAAAAGCGCATTGTCCAAATCCCCATCGAAACCCCTTGATGTTTGTTTTTATGCCGATTACACCTGGAATCTGTTCATAGTATAAAAAGGAGTTCAATGACATCTTATTTCCCAATATATAGCAAAGCGCTGTATATGCCTTTCATTTGATCAATAATTATGTTTGCCGAGAACTTTTCCGCACTCTTTATGCAACCATGTTTTAATTTGTCATAATAGTTGCGAGAAGAAATCAGTTTTGTTATACTGGATTTGTAATCATCAACCGTATAACAAACAATCGCATTCTCCCCCTCCACGGCGTATGCTCTTGTGCCTCTATTATCTGCACAGATAAGTGGCAAGCCGGCAGCCATCCCTTCAATCGCCGCAAGGCCCAGCCCTTCTCTTATCGAAGGAAAAATATCCACATCCGCCGTCTTATATAGCTCCGCAACATCGTTACGATATCCAAGCAAATGTACCTGTTCGGCTACGCCAAGCCGATTTGCAAGGTCAATCAATTCATCATGCAAATCGCCTTTCCCTGCAATCATGTAATGAATATTGCTATCATTCAACTGTGCCAATGCCCTTATAACAATCTGATGGTTTTTATTTGCATTTAACTCGCCAACAGAAAGTAACAAAAATGCATTTTCCGGAATGCCGAGTTCTTTTCTTTTTGCTGTGCGATCAACAACTGTATTTCTGAATTTATCAACATCAATTCCGACGCCGGGCACATATTCAGTTTTTTTGGCTTTCATTTTCTTTTTTGCCAAAGCATAATCTTCCTGATTTATTGTAATGAGTACATCGGTAAAACGGGAACAATATTTTTCAATAGGATAATAGACAAGCCAATTCTTAAGCGGTGCGCCTTGGTAAAAATGAAATCCGTGTGCCGTATATATTACTTTTAATCCGTTTTTACGAAAGCTCTTGCAGGCAAGTCTTGCGCAAACGCCGGCAACAGGGGTATGGCAGTGGACGATATCGTAATGATTCTCAGAAACGATTTTCTTCAGTTCTTTAACAGCTTCAAGATTGCTTTTGCTTAACGGTGAGCGCACACAGTCGATATGATAGACTTTGCACCCTAACTTCCAAAAAAAGTCATCGACTTTATATTCGTCTTCATTACAGGCAATATCGACTGCATGACCCTCTTTAATTAGCTCGCCGACAAGAGCTTTGAAAAAATTCATCGTCATGCCGACAGTTGTTACATATAAAATTTTCATTTTAATCTCCTCACAGGAGTACCGGCATATGTCCCGCTTTCGGTAATATCATGAATGACAACCGCACCTGCACCGACAATGCAACTATCACATATATCAACATTATTTTTTACGGACGCACCGATTCCGACATGCGTGCATCTGCCAATATGAACCGCACCTCCAAGAGCTACTCTCGGAGAAAGATGTACATAGTCATCAATACTATTATCGTGTTCAATAACAGCCCCCGTGTTTATAATACAATGATTTCCTATAGAGGTGCAAACATTTACAACAGCACCCGCCATAACAACCGTACCTTTTCCAATGGTAACATCCGCGGCAATTTGCGCTGATGGGTGAATCAAGGTAGTCCAATCGGCATTATGCTTTTCTGCTACCTCTTTTCTTACAATATTATTTCCGATGCCGATTACAAAATCCGTATCGCCGTCATTTTCGCGTTCAATGTCATCGCAGGTACCTATAATCGGGAAATTCATGCAAATACCTGATGCATGGTCATCAAGGAAACAAATATCGGTATATCCGTTTTTCTCTGCAATGTCGGCTATTACCTTTCCGTGACCACCGGCACCTATAATAACGAGTCTATTCATGATTTATCACTTTCATTTCCTTTTCTACGCCCATAAATTCCTCCATCGTTACAGATGTACCGGAGGTAATGCCTTCACGCTTTAATACAACAGATATAGTCTTAAAAATAATTTTTACGTCAAGCCAAAAAGAAAGATTGTCTACGTAATAAACATCCTTTTCAAACTTTTCTTCCCATGTCAGCAAGTTGCGTCCATACGCCTGAGCATAACCGGTTAGTCCGGGACGCACTTCATGTCGGCGACGCTGTCTTGCAGAATATCTGGGAAGATAGGCAACGAGCAATGGACGAGGACCGACAATTGCCATATCTCCTTTTACGATATTGACAAGCTCACCGAGTTCGTCAAGTGAAGTTTTCCGAAGGAACTTTCCGTATCCGTTAAGTCTTTCGGCGTCTGGAAGCAAATTTCCGTCTTTGTCTCGCTTATTGCTCATTGTTCTGAACTTGATAAGACGAAATATCTTCTCTTTGCCATCCTTACCTTTCTTCCCGGGACGGGGTTGTACAAAAAACGGATTTCCGCGCATTGCAATCACACCGACAACAGTCAGAATCAAAAGAATCGGTGACAGCACAATCAGTGCAAGCAAAGACAGTGTGAAATCAAAAAATCTTTTCCAAAACTTCGCATACATATATGTAACCCCTTGACAAATTTAATTGAAGCAACTCTTGATTATCTCAATCACCTTTGCCTGATCTTCCTCAGTCATCTTGTTATCGCTCGGCAGACAGCAGCCGCGTTCAAAAATATCCGCACCAATATCGGTTGCACCGCCTGCAATATAAGCATTCGTGCGGCAGCGGAGAGTTCCTTTACGACCGATCGCCTCGTGCATACGGTACATCGGCTGCATATGCATAGGCTTCCATATCGGTCTGCCCTCGGCGTTAAGACTTGCAAGCGTCTCCAAGATCTCGGTCGGGCAGGTCTTGCCTTTTTCATGTATGTAGAGAGCTTTGGAATCGTCTCTGACTTGTTTGCACATATACTCCTTATCAATAATCAGAGCGGACAGCCAATAATTCGGCTCTGCCCCGTCGATAATCGGGTTCATGTGGACAGGCAGATCTTTCAGTCCGTCGCGGTATCTCTCATAAATCGCTTTTTTCTGCGCAATATGTTCTTCCAAATGCGGATACTGTCCGCGGATAACGCCGGCAACCACATTGCTCATGCGGTAGTTGTATCCGACTTCTTCATGCTGATACCAAGGAGCATTTTCACGCGCCTGTGTAGACCACTTGCGCACCTTGTTTGCCACCTCAATATCGTTGGTAAGTAAGCAGCCTCCGGCGGAACCGGTGATTATCTTATTTCCGTTATAGCTGATAGCGGAGTAATCCCCGAACGAACCGCACTGTTTGCCGTTCAGCGTAGCCCCCATTGCCTCGGCGGCATCCTCAATCAAAAGTGCGCCGTGCTTTTCGCAGATCTGCTTGATTAAATCAATGCGTCCGGGAAAACCGTACAGTTCGGCACAAACGACAAGTTTTACATCGGGATACATCTCAAATGCCTTCTCAAGCGCCACAGGATCCATATTCCACGATTCGGCTTCGGTATCGATAAACACCGGAATACCGCCCTCGTAAACAACGGGATTGAGTGTTGCGTCAAAGGTCATATCCGAGCAGAATACGCGCTTGCCTTCCAATGCGCCATGGCTGATGGCAGGCTTGCCGTACAGCTTTTCTCCTGCGGATTTCACACAAAGATGAAGTGCTGCCGTACAGCACGAAAGCCCCACTGCATATTTCATCTCGGCTTTTTCGGCGGCAATCCGCTCAACTTCGTTGATGTTTGCGCCGACCGTGGACATCCAATTCGTTTCATATGCCTCGGTCATATATTTCAGCTCCTCGCCATGCATTGTCGGCGTAGCGAGCCATACTTTTTTCTCAAATGGTTTGATAGTTGAATTGTACATCTTTATCCTTTCAATGCTCCTGCCGTGCTTTTCACTGCTCTCACCGCGCTCCGCCGCGGTATTAAAAAGAGCAAGTGTATCATGAAGCTCTGTACTTCACTACACAAAAAAACAATATATAGCTATACTTCCCGCATATATATATAATATAATACTACAATAGAATGGTTTTGTCAATAGCCAATCGTAATTTGCTATGCCGCAAATCAAAAACTGCCAATATTTCAAATTCGGTCGTGACTTTGCGGAGCTTTCAAATATTCAATGGTTTTTGCACAAAATTCGTTGTCAATTTATTGTCAAAATATCGGAGGTAAAAAGATGGCAAGAAGAGGAGAAAATATATTCAGACGCAAGGACGGACGGTGGGAGGCTCGCGTGTTTGAGCACCGCGAAAACGGAAACAAGATCTATCGTTCTCTTTACGGCAAAAGCTACACGGAAGTGAAGGCAAAAAAAGAAGAATATTATGGCACAGTATATCAGGCCGCAACACCTGCCGCAAAGAAACTTGCGACATTCGCACATCTGGCGGAATGTTGGCTGTCTGCAGTCAGAGGAACGGTCAAAGAGTCTTCATATACACGCTATTATCGCAATGTGCATAGTTACCTTGTTCCGGCAATAGGCAAGTACGCAATATCCGGAATCGACAGTGCTCTTGTCGGATGCATGAAAGACGAAATGTTGTCCCATGGCGGAAAACGCGGTAAAGGTTTATCCGAAAAAACTGTTTCGGATATCTTTTCCACGCTGAAAATGATTTTATTACATGCATCGGAGCAAGGTTATTCTGCTATGAATATTGCCTTCATACATAGTCCGAGAAGAAAAAAGAAAGAGCCGACTGTCATCCCGAAAGATAAACTGGAGCTGCTGGAAGAAGCATTGCTGAATTCCGATGAAAATATATGTCTCGGCATTCTGCTTGCCTTACATACCGGCATTCGCAACGGTGAACTTTGCGGGCTGCGTTGGGAAGATTTCAATTTCCGGTCATCAACAGTACAGATTCGGCGGACTGTGGAAAGAATTACCGATCTCGCGCCGCTTTCAAAAAGCAAAACGAAAGTAATCATCAGTGAACCGAAGACCGATACCTCACGACGGGATATACCTCTTCCGAGAGCATTGTGCCGTTATCTGAAGGAGCATTGCAAAGAGGGCGGTAATTATCTTCTCACAGGAACGGACAAGCCATCGGAACCGCATACCTTATATATAAGATATGAAAGATTTCTGAAAAGAAACGGTTTCGAACAGTATACATTTCATGCTTTGCGACATACATTCGCCACCCGTGGTACTGAATCCGGA
>ENA-OOQP01000937-OOQP01000937.1-human-gut-metagenome-genome-assembly--contig:-NODE-937-length-11894-cov-17.417687_pt1 | contig 11894 bp, 10 predicted proteins | sample MGYA00241266_ERZ501171 | MGnify/ENA primary metagenome ERZ501171 (study PRJEB25962, sample SAMEA2042501) | human gut metagenome | biome: human gut; feature: human-associated habitat; material: faeces...
CTTAATATAAGTTATTGATTTACAGACGATTAAATGGTAATTTAACGCAGTATTGCTATATTCTCAGGCTCATAAATAGGCCTGCCGTCTTCAGCTATTCCGGTACGCTTGGCACCTAAAAGCAGATAGCCACCGCACAGACCTGGCTCGTTGGCAAAAACACAAACCGTTTCCATCATGCTCTTGCCAACAGCCGATGCCGACTTGGCCTCTATTCTTCTATTTTCATCAAAGCTATTTAGCTCTGCAAATAATTCCTTCGCTGTTCTCATTTTCTTAATTATATTTAGGTAAGGAGACGTCATTTGTCATCCTCTTTGCCTATTCGCCGGTAAAGTTAATCACAAACTTACAAACAAAAGATGGATTTTTTCGCTTTATCCCTCTCATTTTCAGATATAATTAGTATCTTTGTGGCGTTTTAATTGGAGGACAAAGATATGAGTTTAAAATTAATTGATAGGGAGGAGAAAAAAGGACTTGCCAAACTATGGGAAGACATAGATATCTGGTGGTATTGCCATGTAACAGACAAATACCGCTCTGTATGTTACTGGTTCAGAATATGCTGTAACAAAAGACGTTGGAAGCTCGTAAAACAAGCAGCCTTCCATACATATCCATTCTCTTATGAATATTTTTATGATTTGCAGAAAACATACATGGAAGAGTTAATAGCACATTATAAACATGGATATTTCGCTACAGCAGAAACTTACGAGCCAATAGTACGTTGGATAAAAATGGCGGTCAAACTCCATGATATTATGCTTGACAATAATATTGATCTTTTCGACTATGAAGGAGAGATGGAGTTTGTGCCAATAGATGATGGAAAGTTCTATAAATTGAAAGATGACAATGTGAAGTATCGTTGCTTGGTAAAGGTTAATATGAGAAACCTTGACCGCTATCTGAAATTATCACATAACCAAAAAGCTAAAGATTGGTATATAGAGCATCCTCATGAACTATACCAGTTGAAAGCATGGTACTTATACCATAAGTTACTTGCCTACTATACACAATCTTGGTGGGACTAAAACCATTCATTTTTGTCGAAGTACAGACCTGTCAAATGACCAATGGATATATAGTCTTACAGCTAAAAGGTATATAGTCGTACAACCAAAAGGTGTATAGTTGTACAACTAAAGGGTGTATAGTCGTACAACTAAAGGGTGTATAGTCGTACAACTAAAGAGGGTATAGTCGTACAACTAAAGAGGGTTGCCACTAGGCTCGGCAGAACTTCCGACTGCAGTCAGCAGAGCTGCTGACTGCAGTCGGAATCTTCAAGAAATAGGCTTCGTATACTTAATATCTTAATTCATTGAATCTGATTAAACGCCTTTCGTTACTTACCCAGTCGTCTCGGTGCGTTTATTCAGTCATATTAAGCTTTAGCAGTAAATAACAATCTCTTTTTATAATCACAGCCATTCCCGAAAAGTGAAACAAATAACCAAAATCGGAAATAGGGATTTTCCCTTCTACTTTAGGGAATCCTTCTCTTTTTATTTCAAAAGAAAGCTGTACTTTTGCAACCATAAAACAATATAATAACTTATAAAAACAGTATCGCTTATGAAAAGAAATGAAGTAATGGCGCTCATCGCCACAACCATATTGATGTTTGCCGTATGCCTCTCGGCTTCGGCTAAAGGAAAAAGAAACGTGGAGCGGGGAATGACCAAGCAGGAAGTAATAGCCATTCTTGGAGAACCTAAGCTCACCAGTTTCGACATGTTTGGGGACAAATGGGAATATGCCAAATATAATAATCTGTTTGGAGATTCCAAGTACATCACGGTCTTCTTCGACAGAAACGGAAAGGTTGTGCAGTACGATACAAGAATCATAGAACCCAACAGCCAGACATCGAATGTACAGCAGCCACAACATCCTACTCCACCCATCTACGATGGAAGATGTGATCCAGATGGCAGAATGGATTACGGCTATTGTCTCGATGATGCTTCCTTCACCAAACTATATAATAAGGTGAAGAAGGCAAGCTTTGATGACAACAAGTTCGACCTGATAGAAGTGGCTAGCCTCGGCTGTTACTATTCTTGTGCCCAAGCCGTCAGCATGATGAATATATTCACTTTTGGTGACAGCAAGATGAAAGCCCTCAGACTGATGGCGCCCCATATCATAGATTTGCAGAATGCCACTATCATCTATCAGCAATTCAGTTTTGAAAGCGAAAAGCAAGAGGTAGGAGAAATATTAAGAAGCAGCAGAATATCTCCTCAAAACTTGCATATTCAATGAAAAAGCATTAATTTTGCACTCAAAAATTGCAAAATAAATGAATACAAAGATATTATCAAAAGACAAAGACCCGATGGGTGCCGCTATGCGTGATTATCAGAAATCGGGAAGAGCAGGAAGATTACGTGTGCTCTCCTCTATGTTCGAAGAGGACGAAATGCCGGTGAAACATCTCTTCAGAAAAGTTGAAGAGATGCCGATGCTGGAGCAGAAGGCCTTGCAACTCACAAAAGGGCGTGTACTGGATATCGGAGCCGGCAGCGGCTGCCATACGCTCGCCTTGCAGGAGAATGGCTTGGAGGTAAAAGCCATTGATATTTCTCCTCTGAGCTGCGAAACGATGAAGTTGAGAGGAGTAAAGGATGCGGAATGCATCAATCTTTTCGATGAACATCTGGAAACAGGCTTCGATACCATCCTCCTCCTGATGAACGGAACGGGTATCGCCGGAAAGATAGAAAACCTCCCTGCCCTCTTCAACCGTCTCAAGGCTTTGCTCAACAAGGGCGGACAGATTCTTATCGATTCCTCCGACCTCAAATATATCTACGAGAATGAAGACGGAAGTTTCGACATCAATCTGAATGGTGCCTACTATGGTGAAGTGGATTATCAGATGATTTACAAAGACATTAAGGGAGACTGTTTCGACTGGCTCTACGTAGATTTCCCATTGCTCAAATCCATCGCCGAAACCTGCGGTCTGCATGGCGAACTCGTGGCAGAAGGCGAACATTACGACTATCTGGCAAGGATTTTCTAAGCATATAAAGATAAAAGGAGTTAAGATGATGGTCTTAACTCCTTTTTATCTTTTCTTTCTATTTAATCGTCGAAATCGTGACGTCCGAGAAATCATTCATATAATCCAGAATCTCCAGCGTATGGAACCCCCGTTTGGCTTTTATTTCAATGCTCGCCTCCACAAATTCTTCCTTAGAAAATCTCCGTTCTTTCAGTTCGTAAGAATGAACTTCCATGCCTTTCTGTTTGATTTTACTGATGAATTCCTTCACGCTGTCCCTTGATGGAGCAGAGAAATTCAGTTCGATGGTAGAGGTTCCCAACTGCGGTATCAGATAATTCAGCACCTCCAGTCCCATCAACACCATCATCGTAGTAATAGCTGCAGCCACATACATACCCGTTCCGCAAGCCAATCCGATGGCTGCCGTCACCCACAAACCAGCAGCCGTAGTCAACCCCCTGACCACATTCTTCTGGAAGATGATGGTACCGGCGCCCAGGAATCCGATACCAGAAACCACTTGGGCAGCCACACGCGAGGAATCCTTCAGATCAAAGCCAAATCCATACTGGGAAACAACACAGAAAAGCGCACTACCCAAGGCTACCAGGAAGTGAGTTCGGAACCCCGCCTCCTTGGCACGGTATTCTCTTTCGATGCCTATCGCTCCTCCTAAAATGAGAGCTAAAGACAGGCGAACAGTCAGGTCTATATAGGTTGCATCCATAAATATCCTTTCTTTTTAAAAGATGAAAGAAGCATCACAAAATGCCTCTATTTGATGTTATCAATGCAAATATACAACTTTTCTTTGAAAGAAAGGCGAGAATTTCAAAAAAATAATGTATCTTTGCAACTGTTAGTGCCTATTTCGGCAATTTATTCACAAATACACATTTATTTATATACATGGCAACAGTTGACGACAAGAAGATCATCTTCTCAATGGTGGGCGTATCTAAGATTATCCCACAAAACCAGAAACAGATTCTGAAGAACATCTACCTATCGTTCTTCTACGGAGCAAAAATCGGTATCATCGGTTTGAACGGTGCCGGTAAATCTACGTTGATGAAAATCATCGCAGGACTTGAGCAACCTACCCAGGGTGAGGTGGTTTGGAGCCCAGGCTACTCTGTGGGCTACTTGCCTCAGGATCCTCCGCTCGACGAGAACAAGACCGTGAAGGAAAACGTGATGGAGGGTGTGCAGAAAATCTATGATGCACTCGCAGAATACGAGGAAATCAACAATAAGTTCGGTCTCGAAGAATATTACGGAGATCCTGATAAGATGGACAAGCTGATGCAGCGTCAGGCTGAGGTGCAAGATATCATTGATGCTACCGATGCCTGGAACATCGACTCCAAGCTGGAGCGTGCGATGGCTGCCCTACACTGTCCTCCTGGCGATTGGCCTGTTACCAATCTCTCGGGTGGTGAGCGCCGCCGTGTGGCTCTCTGCCGCCTGCTCCTGCAGAAGCCGGATGTACTCCTGCTCGATGAGCCTACCAACCACCTGGATGCTGAGAGCATCGACTGGCTGGAGCAGCACCTGCAGCAGTATGAGGGTACGGTTATCGCCGTAACCCACGACCGCTACTTCCTCGACGACGTGAGCGAGTGGATTCTGGAGTTGGACCGTGGCGAGGGTATTCCATGGAAGGGCAACTACTCTTCATGGCTCGACCAGAAGACCAAGCGAATGATTCAGGAGGAGAAGACTGCCTCTAAGCGCCGCAAGACATTGGAGCGCGAGTTGGAATGGGTTCGCATGGCGCCTAAGGCACGTCAGGCTAAGGGTAAGGCTCGTCTGAACTCTTACGAGCAGATGCTCAACCAGGAGCAGAAGGAGCGCGAGGAGAAGCTGGAAATCTTCATCCCTAACGGTCCTCGTCTGGGTAACAAGGTTATCGAGGCTCAGCATGTAAAGAAGGCGTTCGGCGAAAAGGTTCTCTTCAACGACCTCAACTTCATGCTTCCTCCTAACGGCATCGTAGGTGTGATTGGTCCTAACGGAGCCGGCAAGACTACCCTCTTCCGCCTCATCATGGGATTAGATCAGGCAGATGGCGGCACATTCGAGGTGGGTGAGACCGTGAAGCTGGCTTATGTTGACCAGCAGCACAAGGACATCGACCCTCAGAAGACTGTTTACGAGGTGATTTCTCAGGGCAACGAAACCTTGCGTCTGGGTGGCAGAGATGTGAATGCACGTGCTTACATCAGCCGTTTCAACTTCTCAGGCACCGACCAGAGCAAGCTCTGCAGTGTTCTCTCGGGTGGTGAGCGCAACCGCCTGCAGTTGGCATTGGCATTGAAGCAGGAAGGCAACGTATTGCTCCTCGATGAGCCTACCAACGATATCGACGTGAACACCCTCCGTGCCTTGGAGGAAGGTTTGGAGGCATTTGCCGGTTGTGCGGTGGTAATCAGCCACGACCGCTGGTTCCTCGACCGTATCTGTACCCACATTCTTGCCTTCGAGGGCAATGGTGAGGTCTTCTTCTTCGAGGGCAGCTATTCTGAGTATGAAATCAACAAGGCGCGCCGCCTGGGCGATACTGAAATCAAGAAGGGTCGCTATCGCAAGTTGATGGAGGAATAAGGATTCGAAAAAGATAAAGAAGAACTCGGTTCTGAAACAATAAAAAACAAAAGAAAAGGTGTGTCTTTGCCTTAAGACACACCTTTTTTGTTTCTATGCAGCCGTTTTCAAAAGCTTTACCAGATGCAACCAGGACGTTCAGGAAACTGCGTCGCGACGTATCTGGCTGTACGTCGGGACATAACGATTATTACGTCGGGACGTATCAGATGCTACGTCGGGACGTAATTTCTTCTATGTCGCCAGTTAAATTGCAAAAAAACAAATGAAAAAGCCTAGCATTGAACCGAAAAAAAGGATTTTTGCTCAATGCTCTCTTAGTTTTCACCCCAAAATCCCTCTAAAACACCTATATTTCGCTATTTTTATGGCTATATATGGCAGATAGAACTGAAGAACAGAGAATTGCCATACCCATAATACATTCGTAATCAAAGAGATAACCTATCAATATGGCAATATGGCAATTCTTTGACGCAAAAAAATATATATAAAACAGCATGCCCGACCCCAAAAAAGGGAAGCGCCGAAACGACACTTCCCCATGGATTGGATGAATCATATAATCATCTGTCTCGCGACATTTTATTCTGTGTATGCAGTCTTGTAGGCAGAGTCAAAGAACATAGCGCAAGAACCTACGCCAGTCTCATACTCATGCTGCTTCTGACCAGCTCTGTCATACTCCACTACATAGCCGTTACCATTATAGTCGGGATTACCTTTATCGCCCAATCTATAAGAGAGCACGAAGATGTGACCATTCAATGGGTCGGCGAAGATGCCGCATGGGCTCACAGGCATCTCTGAGAGCGTCATCGTCTGTACTTGCGTACTTCCTGCTACGAGCACACTCACGCTAGGAGTGCTGCCAAAAGGAGCATTGAGCACATAGAAATAAGGACGAACCACATCCATACGTGTTGTAGCACTAGGGGTTACGCATACAGCATAGTTGCCATCTGCCACCTTCTGAGACTTGCCCTCGGCGAAACTCACTGCACGTAGGGCATTCTCGCCATAAGCATTATAAGAAGCATCATAATACTGGTTGTCGAGAACATACAAAACATTAGATGCATAATAGATGCTGGTAGGATTGTTCACACCCTCGATATTTTTTGTCTCTACATTGTCGTTGGAAAGATTGATGCAAGAGATGTTGCCACCACCAGCAGCATAGTTGCTGTTGGCAACGTAGAGATTGCCATTGCCGAAGACCAAGCCCTCAGGATAGTTGCCCACCTTCCACTTCTTCTGAAGAGCAAAATCTGTGGTGTCCACGGCTGCTACATAGCCACCATATGTAGTGAAATAAACCTTGCCTCCGTCGGCGATGATATGGCGAGGATGGATGCCCTCGGCATTGCCCAGCAGGTCTGTGGTCTTGATTTGCTTGATGCTCTGCTTGGTTTTCTTGTCGATTACCTCGATGGTGTTGCTCTGATCTACGGCAAGATAAATCTTGTTGCCATATACGATGCCGTCATTGGCAGTATCACCGAGCGGACGACCGTTAGCAGCCTTGAATACGTTCTGTGTGGCTGTGCCTGAAGCATAGTCGATAGCAGTGAGAGAGCTCTCAATTTTGTTAGACATGTTACCTGAATTCACTACATAAGCGCCCGTGCTGTACTCCTGGAGATAAGTCTCAGGACCATCGTTGTCGTCGCTACATGATGTCATCACTGCAGTGCCCATCAAGAGCACCGCCAAACCTAATAAATACTTTTTCATTTTCTTTTTCTGTTTATATTTGAATCTAATTTGTTACTATCTAGAAGTTATACCCGATGCTTAACATCCAGCTGCGGCGAGGCATCGGATAATGTCCCACGAGTTCATACTGCTCAGACAGCAGGTTCTTCACATCCATCCTGACCTTCACGCCTCTCAGGGATTTTCCCCAAAGACTCAGTCCGTCCAGCTGACGATAGAGCGTCAACCCCATGTCCCAGTAGCCATCCACTTCGGTACCGTCATAGTGTTCGTTGTTGGCCCATCGCTTGCTCATTCCCTGCCCATGGAGCGAGACATTCACCCAAGGATTCTCCCACCCCAAGGCAATACTGCCCGAGTGCAGAGGGATATAGGCTACTTGATTGCCATAATATTTGGACGAGCGGTCGGTATGATTCACCACGTGCTGGTAGCTATACGACCCTTGCAGCGAGAGTTGCTGCCCCGGAGCCATCTGCCAAGTGCCACGCAAAGAAGCATCCACGCCAACGACATCAACCCGTGCCAGGTTTACGGTACGCCAAACAAACATATTGTAAGGAACGCCCACAATCTTGTCGGTCACCCGATTGCAATAGCCGTCCAGCGTTGCTTGAATATTCCATCCCTTATAACGTAGGGATTCGCCGTTTCCCCCATCTCCTGAAGAAGTTTTTTTCCACGTAAGCCCGATATTCAACTGTCGGGTTTTCTCAGGCTTCAGATCAGAACTACCATAATGGAAGAAATAGTTCTCGTTGAAAGTAGGAACCCGGAAGATATCCTTGTACGAAGCCCTGAGATAGAGCTCATCGCTGGCAGTACCATTCCCCAGGAGCCGATAAGAAAGCGAAAGCGATGGCGAAAGCCGGCGTGCATCCTTGGCAGCCTGTCCTGCTTTGGTAGGATTGGCGCTGCCTGGCTGAGTCTCTATCTTACGCCCCACGCTGTTGAGGTAAACCGAAGCCAGCATCCTGGCAAGAGCCACCCATCTTCCCTTCGCATATCGGGCAGAGAGCGACTGCAGGATGCCATGTCGGTGAGGTCGCAGGTCGGTGGCGAGGGTGCTGTTGAGCGAGTTCATCATCCAGTCGGCAGAGTAATCCAGCGTCCAGCCATCATCCGGCATCCACATCAGTGCTGCCGAAGTATAATATTCCCTCTGCCAGTAGGTAGCATCATTGCGCCGATTTGCCACGAGCGTGTCCTGATAGGCAGAGCTCGCCCAGTTCATCTTGGCTTGCACCTTCAGCATCCAATGGTCATCAAGACTTCTGGCTTGCCATCTTGCCTGAGCAAAGGCGTTGCGGTCGTGCAACTGTTCGGCTGTTACATTGGTATAATATCTCACGATGCCAGGCAACTGTCGGTCGTTGTCATAATAGTAGATCTTTGCCCACAATTGGTTCCGGCTCATACCATCGGCTCGTCTGCCCATCATCCAGTGCATATTCAGTTCGCCATGCCCCGAGTTCATACGACTGTTGGTTCTTCGCTCATGGGTAGTATATTTACCATTGTGCAAAATGAAAGGATAGTCGTTTTCGGCATAGGTGTACTCACCCATCGCCTGGAGAGTGAACCTATCTGACAATCTCTGCACATAGCGCAGATAAGGCGAGACATATCCGAAGGACCCCACCTGCAACAGAGTAGAGAAGTGAGGCTGCTGGTCGATGGGAATCTCGCTCATGGTCTCGATGGCAAGCAAAGCTGCCACCGAGGCTTGCTGGGCCGAGATGAAGATGTCGTCGTTGTCGCCAATGGTGAGTCGCAAAGTCTGCACTTGGTCGAGCGAATAACGGGACACATCAATTTCGCCGCCCTGACATTCACTGAGCAGCACACCATCGTAACTCACGCCCGTGTGTCCCGCTCCGAATCCACGCACAGCTACCGTCTTCATTCCTCCAGCTCCACCATAGTCGCGCAGATTGATGCCTGGCATTCGGTGCAAGGCGTCGGTCATATCCGTAACGCCGAGCCTTAACATATCCCCCTTATCCAAAAGTTGGAGAGGCGATGTGCTCGTAAGTATCCGGTGCTGCCGAGCATTCACTTTTACTTCCTGCAAATGCTCGGTACGAATGGAATCTTGCCCCAGACCCACTTGTGCATACAACAGTAGCAAGCCACCGAGACAAAATATCCTCAATGCCTTCATTCATTCTATTTTTTATATTATTATCTGTGTCTCCATCACGAACCCATCCCACGGGGTTGGATAGAATCATCGGAATCTCTTATCCTAAAGACACTCTTTCATCATATTGTTTCCGATGGCAACGGCAGGTCTTCTGACTTGCGTCCTCCCCGCATCTCACTCTATGTAAACATAAAAAGATGCAAAACTCATGGCAAGCGGTCTTCCCGAAAAAATGTCAGTGACCATGGTGCTTGCCGCAATAAGACGCTTACAGCAGCGGGACTGTCCGGGCTTCTCACCCGATTCCCTTTTAATCACTACGCACTCATCCTGCCAGAGGCGGCAGAAGGTGGCAGCGAACCAATTGCGGGTGCAAAGGTACTATAAAAAAATGAATAAAAGATTATTTTACCTGCTTTTTTATTCTACAAGCGATAAAATAATCTTTTATTCATTTCCTGTTTTATTCTTTTACTTCTTGATTTTATCTTTTTACTCCTTGAGCATTTTATGTTTTCAGAAACATTTATTCTTTTACGATTTCCAGGAGTTCTGCGAAATCATCGATGATCCATTCGGCAGAGGCGAGCTGCTCACGGGTTCCGTTGCCAAAAGTCACGGCACAGGCCTTGCAGCCGGCATGATGCGCCATATCTACATCGAAGTTCATATCGCCTACCACGAGAGTTTCATCTGCCGTTCCCTTCATCTCCTTCAATGCTTTGAAGACCATATCGGGTGCCGGCTTCGCATGCTCCACATCATCGCCTGCAACAATGGAAGAGAATATATCCTCCAGCTGCATCTGATGCACGTATCCATCCAGCGAGCAATGGTTCCTGCTGCTGGCCATTCCCAGAATAAAACCCTGACGGTGCAACGCTCTCAGGGTTTCTATCACATGAGGGAAGGGCTGCACGATCATCGTCTTTTTGTTCTCCAGGAAAATCTCGCGATAGGTTGCTGCGCATTCCATTCCCTCCTCAGCACTCATTCCGAAGAGCGAAACGAAGGCCTCATCCAATCGAAGACCGATGGTCTTGGCACAAGCCTTCTCCGATTTCACTTCCAGCTTTCTTGCACGCATCGTATCCTGCAGGGTCTTCACAATGAGACTCTGCGAATCGCCGATGGTTCCATCAAAATCAAAAATTATATACTTCATTATTCTTACCTTATTTGAAAACGGTCACAAAGGTACAGATTATAACTGAAACTACAAAGCAAATTGCTCACGAATTACCTTTATTATGTTATTACGAGCCACTTCTGGCTTCATCGCCTCATCCAATGGCATTTTTTCAGGAGTAACCTGAACAACTCTATCAAAACCTGCATCCAGCATAGCCTTTCTATCGCTAACTCCGCCCGATACTAGCCATATTTTCTGATTGGTAACATGCTCAAGAATTCTTTGCGGCAGTTTCCCCATCAAGGTCTGACGGTCGCTATGACCTTCGCCCGTAATCACGAGATCAGCATTCTGAATGAGCACATCAACCTCTATTTTCTCTAAAAGCAGTTCAGCCCCTGGTCGTGCCTCAGCATTGAAATATTGCAGGAATGCATAACCCAGTCCTCCGGCCGCACCAGCCCCAGGAGCCGCACTCCTATCATATCCGAAATGCTTGGCGCTTACCTCGGCAAACTTCCTCGCCCTATCATCCAACATCTGCACCATCTTAGCATCAGCTCCCTTCTGAGGGGCAAAGACATGAGCCGCCCCGTTTTCACCACAGAGCGGATTGGTAACATCCGAAGCCAGCACAAAGCTGCATTCCCGGCGAATCTTCTTCCAGTCATCGCCCATCGCCTTGAGCATTCCGATGCCGCAATCGGATGTGGCGCTGCCGCCCAAGCCCACGATGAAACGGCGCACGCCCCGGCGATAAGCATTCATAATCATCTCGCCCACGCCCCAGGAAGTAGCCTTCATCGGGCTGCGCTGTTCAGGCCCAATCAGAGCCAGTCCGGCAGTCTGCGCAATCTCGATAATCCCTGTATCATCCACGATTCCGTATTCCGCCTCAATCCATCTCATCAGCGCATCATGGGCATGAATCTTCACTCGCTCTCCCTTCATCGCCGAAAGAAAAGCATCAAGCATTCCCTCTCCCCCATCACTCATTTCCAGGGTAATGATTTCGGGAGAAGCCTCATCAGAATCCAAATTCTTCATTTCGGGAGGAGCATCTTCCGCATTCCATTCCTTCAATCCCGAAGCAATCGCCTCATTCACCTCCCTGCTCGAAAGGCAACCCTTATAAGAGTCACAAGCTATTATTATCTTCTTTTTAACCATTTTCATTTTTCTCTAATAAATCATTTTATACCCAATTCCCCTCACATTGATGATTCTGATATTTTCATCGGCAGATAACTTGTGGCGGAGCT
>ENA-OOQP01000943-OOQP01000943.1-human-gut-metagenome-genome-assembly--contig:-NODE-943-length-11844-cov-1.814488_pt1 | contig 11844 bp, 10 predicted proteins | sample MGYA00241266_ERZ501171 | MGnify/ENA primary metagenome ERZ501171 (study PRJEB25962, sample SAMEA2042501) | human gut metagenome | biome: human gut; feature: human-associated habitat; material: faeces...
TAAGAACTCCACTTATAATACAAGATGTAACAGAAGTATTTAAAAATACAGAATTCAATGCATTTAAAGACAAAACAATAAAAGCAATTGTAGTGCCAAATGGTGGAGCACAAACTAGAAAATTCTTTGACAGCATGACTGAATTTGCGGTTCAAGAAGCAGGTGCAAAAGGTTTAGCTTGGGTAAAATTTGATGAAGCAAACAACCCAGTTGGAGGAATTGCAAAATTTATAGATGAAGAAACAAAAACAAAATTACAAGAAAAATTGGAAGCAAAAAAAGAAGATTCAATATTCTTTATAGCTGATGAATTTAAGACAGCACAAAAAGTTGCGGGAGCAGTAAGAATAGAACTTGGAAACAGATTAGATTTAATTAAAAAAGGCGAATATAAATTATGCTTTATAGTAGATTTCCCAATGTATGAATTATCTGATGAAGGAAAAATAGATTTTTGCCATAATCCATTCTCAATGCCACAAGGTGAAATGGAAGCTTTAGAAACAATGAATCCACTAGATATTTTGGCATATCAATATGACGTAGTTTGTAACGGATATGAAGTAGCATCAGGAGCAGTAAGAAACCATAATCCAGAAATAATGGTAAAAGCATTTGAAATTGCAGGATATCAAGAAGAAGATATAAAAAATAGATTTGGAGCATTATATACAGCATTCCAATATGGAGCACCACCACATGCTGGAGCAGCACCTGGATTAGATAGAATGGTAATGCTTGTTGCAGACTCAAACAATATTAGAGAAGTAATAGCATTCCCTAAAAATAAAAAAGCAAGAGACTTACTTATGAGAGCTCCAAGCAAAGTAACAGAAGAACAATTAAGAGATGTTCATATAAAAATAGACACAGATAAAGAGTAATTACAAAATCCAATCTATCAACTCAATTAAAAATTATATAGGATGAAAATATGAAAAAGATACTAATTACAGAGAAACCATCTGTTGCGATGGAATTTGCAAAAGCTTTAAAAATTAATACAAATAGAAAAAATGGATATTTAGAATCAGAAGAGTGGATAATCACTTGGTGTGTTGGGCATTTAGTTACTATGTCATACCCAGAAAAATATGATGAAAAACTAAAACAATGGAGATTAGACACTCTTCCATTTGTGCCTAAAGAATGGAAATATGAGATAATACCACAAGTCGCAAATCAGTTTAATATAATCCAGAGTTTATTGCAAAGAGACGATATAAGCGAAATATATAATGCAGGTGACTCGGGACGAGAAGGAGAGTATATACAAAGACTTGTGTTAATGATGGCAAAACCAAATCCAAGCATAAAAATAAAACGTGTTTGGATAGATTCTCAAACAGAAGAGGAAATTCTAAGAGGAATAAGAGAAGCAAAAGATGCTTCAGAATATGATAGTTTATCTGATTCTGCATATTTAAGAGCAAAAGAGGATTACCTAATAGGAATAAATTTTTCTAGATTGCTTTCAATTACACAAGGAAGAATGGTAGCAAAACAAGTAAATGAAGAAAGAACTTCTATTGCAATAGGACGAGTTATGACATGCGTTTTAGGAATGGTAGTTGCAAGAGAGCGAGAAATAAGAAACTTTGTTAAAACCAAATACTATAAAATTACAGGGAAATTTGGCGAAGAGCAGAGCTTTTGCGAGGCGGAATGGAAGGTAAACGAAAAATCAATAGAATACAATTCTGCAAAGCTATATAATGAAACGGGATTTAAGAAAAAACAAGATGCAGAAGAATTTATAAATAAAATAAAAGATAAAGTGGCAGTAGTAACAGAAATAAAAAAATCAAAACAAAAAGAAAATCCTCCACTTTTATTTAACTTGGCAGAAATTCAAAATGAATGCTCTAAAAAGTTTAAAATAAAACCAGATGAAACACTTGCAGTAATTCAGGAATTGTATGAGAAAAAATTAGTTACATACCCAAGAACAGATGCAAGAGTGCTTTCAACAGCAGTTGCAAAAGAGATTACTAAAAACTTAAATGGAATATCAAGAGGTCTTAAAGATGAAGAAATAAAAGAATATATAAATAAAATGGTAGAAGAAAAATATTCAACAAATTTAATAAAAACTAAATATGTAAATGACTCAAAAATAACAGACCATTACGCAATAATTCCAACAGGACAAGGATATGAAAATTATGAAACATTGCCAGAACTACATAAAAGAGTATATAAAATAATAGTAAAAAGATTTTTAGCAATTTTTTATCCACCAGCAGAATACAATAAAATAAATGTAACAATTGATATAGAAAAAGAAAAATTTTATGCTAATGGAAAGGTTTGTATAAAAAGAGGATATTTAGACATATTAAAACCAAAAAACGAAACAGAAGAATCTGATACATCAAAAGATAATAATAGTAATTTAGATATACTTTCAACATTAAAAAAGGGACAGAAAGTTCAAATAAATAATTTTGAAAATAAGGAAGCAGAAACTACACCACCTAATAGATACAATTCTGGTTCTATGATTCTAGCAATGGAAAATGCAGGAAAATTAATAGAAGACGAAGAACTAAGAGAACAAATAAAAGGAGCAGGTATTGGTACAAGCGCAACAAGGGCGGAAATTATAAAAAAGTTAGAAAGAATAAAATACATACAAATAAATAATAAAACTCAAATAATTACACCAACCGGAAAAGGTGAAAAAATATTTGATATAGTAAATATGTCTATGCCAGATATGTTAAATCCAAAATTAACAGCAAGTTGGGAAAAAGGATTAGATATGGTTGCAAAAAAAGAAATTGAGCCAGATATATTTATGAATAAACTAAAAAAATATATTCATTCAAAAGTTGATAAATTGGTAGTTAAAATGTAAGCATATATTTCACCTAATTATTATAAAAAAATATAATATATTAGGTGATTTTATGTTTAAAGCAATAAAAGATATATATTTAGATGCAAAAAATATATGCCAAAAGGATCCAGCAAGTAAAAATATTTTATATGTGATTTTTCTTTATCCAGGTTTTCATGCTATTTTATTTCATAGAATAGCGCACTTTTTAAATAATTTAAATTTTAAATTTATAGCAAGGCTAATATCGCAAATAGCGAGGTTTTTTACAGGAATAGAAATACATCCAGGAGCAAAAATAGGAAAAAGATTATTTATAGATCATGGGATGGGAATTGTAATAGGAGAGACAGCCGAAATTGGAGATGATTGTACAATATATCATCAAGCAACTTTAGGAGGAACAGGAAAAGACAAAGACAAAAGGCATCCAACTATTGGAAATAATGTAATGGTGGGAGCAGGAGCAAAAGTACTTGGACCGATTATTATAGGAAGTAATGTAAAAATAGGGGCAGGAGCAATAGTCTTAAAAAATGTAGAAGATAATGTTACAGTAGTAGGTACGCCAATCAATAGAGTAATTAAAAAACAATAATATGTTTTGAGCTAAAGCACAAATATATATTTTCTACGCAATAAAAAACAAAGAAAATATTTACAAATAACTTGTAAATATTTTTTTTATTGATATAATATACAGAGAAATTTTAGAAGATTTTTTTGAGGTGATTTTTAAATGGTTAAAAAAGTTGCAATAATAACAAATGGCGGAGATTGCCCAGGATTAAATGCAGTAATTCGTGCAATAGTAAAAACAGCCGAAACACATGGCGTAGAATGCTATGGATATATAGAAGGCTATAAAGGAATGTTAGAAAACAACTATATAAAATTAGAATCAAATGGAAGTGCATCAGGTTTACTTCATAGAGGTGGAACAATTATAGGAGCATCAAATAGTATGAACCTATTTAATTATCCAGTAGAAGAAAATGGACAAACAGTATATAAAGATATGTCTTTTAAAGCAGTAGAAAATGTAAGAAATGCAGGCTTTGATTGTATATTTACATTAGGTGGAGACGGAACACAAAAATCAGCAAGAGACTTTTCTTTAAGAGGATTAAACGTAATAGGAATTCCAAAGACAATAGATAATGATGTAGCACATTCAGAAATAACATTTGGGTACAATACAGCTGTATCTGTTGCAACAGAGGCACTAGACAGATTACACTCAACAGCAGAATCCCATCACAGAATAATGACATTAGAAGTAATGGGAAGATATGCAGGATGGATTGCATTAGAATCAGCAATAGCAGGAGGAGCAGATGCTGCAATAATTCCAGAAATACCATATGATATAGAGAAAATAGTAGAAAAAATAAATAGAAGAAAAGCAGAAGGAAAGAAATTCAGTATAATAGTTGTATCAGAAGGAGCAAAACCAAAAGGCGGAGAACTAACAGTTAAAAGAACTTTGCATGATGGAGCAGGATTAGACAACATAAGACTTGGTGGAATAGGAGAAAAACTTTCAAGAGACCTAGAAGAGTTAACAGGAATGGTATCTAGAAATACTGTACTTGGATATGTTCAAAGAGGAGGAACACCAACAGCATTTGATAGAGTCCTATCTACAAAATATGGAAGCAAAGCAATGGAACTTGCTATAGAAGGTAAGTTTAATGTATTAGTAACATTACAAAATGGAAGATTAGGATATGTAACATTAGAAGAAGTTGTAGGAAATAATAAAGAAATAGGAGCACGTTCTGGAGGAACAGAAAGCACAAACATAAAAAGAGTAACAATGGATGATGATTTAGTAAGAGTGGCAAGAGACTTAGATATTTGTTTAGGGGACTAGAAAGAGAGGAAGTAGAATGGTAAATTTTAAACGAGAAATTGCAAAAGAAATTGCAGAAGTAACAAATTTAGATAGCAAAGAATTAGAAAATTACATAGAAATCCCACCAAATAGCGATTTGGGAGATTATGCATTTCCATGTTTTAAACTTGCTAAAGAATTAAGAAAAGCACCACCAATGATTGCAAATGATATAAAAGAGAACATAAAAATAGATGAAAAAATAATAGAAAAAATTGAAGTCGTAGGTGGATATCTAAACATATATGTAAACAAGCAAACACTAGCGAAAGAAGTACTAGAAGATGTTGCAAAAAATAAGGAAAAATATGGCTCATCAGATATTGGCAAAGGAAAAAACGTTGTAATAGATTATTCTGCACCAAATATTGCAAAACCATTTCATATTGGACATTTGCGTTCAACTGTAATAGGAGGAGCTCTATATAAAATATATAATTTCCTTGGATACAACAGTGTAGGAATTAACTTTTTAGGAGACTGGGGTCTTCAATTTGGAAAAGTTATGGCAGGAATTAAGCTTTGGAAAGATGAATATGATTTTAAAAACGATGAAATGTCAAGCATATTAAAAACATATATACGTTTTAACAAAGAAGAAAAAGAAAAACCAGAGCTTACAGACTTAGCAAGGGCAGAGTTTAAAAAACTAGAGGATGGAGATCAAGAAACATATAAACTATGGGAACATATTAGAAAAATAAGTTTAGAAAATTACGAAAAAACATATAAATTACTAAACTCAAAGTTCGATTCATATAATGGTGAAGCATACTATAACGATAAAATGGAACCAGTAGTAGAAGAATTAAAAGAAAAGGGATTATTAAAAGAATCTCAAGGAGCACAAGTAGTTGACTTAGAAAAATATAATATGCCACCATGTATAATAATTACTTCTGCAGGAACTACAATATATGCAACAAGAGATTTAGCATCTTTAGAAGATAGAATGAATACATACAATTTTGATAAAGCAATTTATGTAGTAGGAAATGAACAAGCATTACATTTTAAACAAGTATTTAAAGTATTTGAATTAATGGGATATGAAAACTATGCTAAAAATTGTGTGCATATTCCTTTCGGGCTTGTGGTAGATAAAGATGGAGAAAAAATAGGCTCAAGAAAAGGAAATTCAGTATTTTTAGAAGATATTTTAAATGAAGCAATAGATAAAGTAAAAGATATAATAAATGAAAAAAATCCAGAATTAGAAGATAAAGAAGAAGTAGCAAGAAAAGTTGGAGTAGGAGCAATTATATTTAACGATTTATCAAATAGCAGAATTAAAGATGAAATATTTGATTGGGATATGCTTCTTAACTTTCAAGGAGAAACAGGGCCATATATTCAGTACATTTATGTAAGAACAAGGAGTTTACTAAATAAAGCAGGTTATATGCCAAAAATAGAAGAAATAGATTTTTCAAAAATAAATGAAAAAGAAGCACTAGACACATTAAAACTTATATATCAATTTAATGATGTTATAAAAAGTGCTGCAGAAAAGAATGAGCCATCAATTTTAGCTAGGTACTTAATAGATTTAAGTCAAAGCTTTAGTACATATTATAATGAACATAGAATAATTACAGAAGACAAAGACGTTCAAAATGCACGATTATTCTTAACATATTCTGTTGGTACAGTATTAAAAACAGGAGCAGAATTGTTAGGAATGGAAATGCCAGAGCGTATGTAAATTTAAAATAAAATATTTAAGGAGGCAGTGATTATGGAAGTAATCGAATTAAAACACCCATTAGTTGAACACAAATTAGCAATTTTAAGGGATAAAAAAACAGGAACAAAAGAATTTAGAGAGATAGTATCAGAGCTTGCTACAATACTTTGCTATGAAGCAATGAAAGATGCAAAATTAGAAGAAGTAGAAATAGAAACTCCAATTCAAAAAATGAAAACAAGAAAGATTAATGAAGATAATTATGCATTTGTTCCAATTTTAAGAGCTGGAACAGGTATGCTAGATGGAATAATTCAAGTAGTACCAAATGCTAAAATAGGACATGTTGGTATGTATAGAGATGAAGAAACATTTAAACCAAATGTATACTTCTTTAAAGTACCAAAAGACATAGCTCAAAGAGAAGTCTTAATATTAGACCCAATGCTTGCAACAGGTGGATCAGGAATAGATGCAATAGAACTACTAAAAGAAAAAGGCGTTAAAAAAATAAAATTCTTATGTATAATAGCTGCTCCAGAAGGAATAAAAGCAATGCAAGAAAAACATCCAGATGTACAAATTTATTGTGCAGCAATAGATGAAAAATTAAATGAACATGCCTACATAATACCAGGACTTGGAGATGCAGGAGATAGAATATTCGGCACAAAATAAAAATATATTGCTTTTTTACAATCAAATAATATATAATAAACAATAGATAAATATCTTATATTAGGAGGCAATCAAGTGAGAAAATATTTTGGAACAGATGGAATTAGAAGAATAGCAAATACAGAACTTACGCCAGAATTGGTTTATAAAGTTGCAAAAGCAGGAGCATATGTTTTATCAAAACATTCAGATCATGCACCAACTATATTAATAGGTAGAGATACAAGGCTTTCTGGAACACTAATAGAAAGTGCAATGACATCAGGTTTTTTAAGTTATGGTGCCAATGTAAAATTGTTAGGAGTTATGCCAACACCAGCTGTAGCATATTTAACAAAAAAATTAAAAGCGGATGCAAGTGTTGTAATATCTGCATCACATAATACTTTTGAATTTAACGGAGTTAAATATTTTAGTAATAAAGGAATGAAAATATCTGACGAGATAGAAGAAGAAATAGAAGAAGTTATGGACTCCGGAAAAATAAATGAGCTAATTGCTGTACATAATAAAATTGGTATAGCAGAAGATGCAACAGATTTAATGGATGAATATGTTTGTTTATTTAGAAGAATATTTGAAGATAATATAGAAGAGCATTTAAGAGATGATTTTATAGTAGGCTTAGATGTGGCAAATGGAGCAACTTATAAAGTAGCAGAAGAAGTATTTAAAAAACTAGGAATAAAATATAAAATAATAAATAATAATCCAGATGGAATAAATATAAATCATGATTGTGGTTCAACACATTTGGAAGGATTAAAAAAATTTGTTTTAGATAATAAATTAAGCTTAGGAATAGCATATGATGGCGATGGAGACAGATGCTTAGCAATAGATGAAAAAGGAAATCTTATAGATGGAGATATACTTCTTGCAATATTTGCTAAATACTTGCAAGAAAAAGGCAAATTAAATAAAGACACATTAGTTGCAACAATTATGAGCAATATGGGATTGAATAAATTTGCAGAAAAAAATAATTTAAATTTAAGCCAAACAAAAGTTGGAGATAGATATGTACTAGAAGAAATGCTAAAAAATGGTTATAATTTAGGCGGAGAACAATCAGGACATATAATTTTATTAGATTACAATCCAACAGGTGATGGAATACTAACTTCCCTTATGTTAATACAAATTTTATTAGAAAAAAACGTTTTAGCATCAGAACTTTGCGACATAATACAAATATACCCACAAGTATTAATAAATGCTAAAGTAAACTCAGAAAAGAAAAGTCAATACTTAGAAGATAAAGAAATACAAACAAAAATTAAAGAAATAGAAAATGAATTTGCAAATGAAGGAAGAGTTGTAATAAGACCTTCAGGAACAGAACCTTTAATAAGAGTTATGATAGAAGGTAAAGACAAAAACTATATAGCTAAAAAAGCAGAAGAAATAGCAAAACTTATAGAAGAAAAATTAAATTAGTTTACAAAACTAGTATAAATTATACTAGAATAATAAATTTAAGAAAAAACAAAGGAGGAAACAAAATGTTCATTATTGATTTAACAAACCCATTAACTTTAGTACTTTTGCTAATAGCAACAGTATTACTAATATTCTTAGGAAAGGAAATAAAAAAGCCACATGCACCAGCAGCAGCATTAATATTCTTTTTAGCACTAATTTTAATGCATAGTATACAACTTACATTACCAAGTGCAAATGTAGAAGAAATACATTCAGCATTAATGGGAAGCCTTGGAATGGACTTTATAATGATATTTATATCTTTCTTCGGATATTTATGGGTAGATGACATATCTTGTAAGTTTTATAAAAAGAAAAATATCGATAACAGTTTAGACTGGTTTTGGAATAAAGTATAAAAGTATAATTAAAAACAAGTAAAATAGCAAGTTTTAAATCTCTAAAACTTGCTATTTTTGTATGACTGTGATAAAATTTAAATATTATATTATTAACAATGGGGGAATAATTAATGAGTAAAAATATTTTGATAGGTGGAGCATGGCCTTATGCAAATAATTCCTTACATCTAGGACATTTAGCAGGTTTAATATCAGGAGATATTTTAGCACGTTACCACAGAATCAATGGAGATAATGTGCTTTACGTATCAGGAACAGATTGCCATGGGACACCAATAACAGAAAGAGCAAAAAAAGAAGGAAGAACACCAAAGGAAATAGCAGAGCAATATCATGAAGAATTTGTTAAAGCATTTAACGCAATGAGTTTTTCTTATGATTTATATTCAAAAACAGAAACAGAATACCATGCTAAAAAAGTTCAAGAAATATTTAAAAAATTATATGATAATGGATATATATATGAAAAAATCGAACCACAAGCATATTGTGAAAAATGCAATAAGTTTTTACAAGACAGAGAAATTCAGATTAAATGTCCAGAGTGTGGAGAAATAACAAAAGCTGACCAATGTGATAACTGTGGACATACTCCATCGGTAGAGGAATTGAAAGATGGCGTTTGTTTAAGTTGCGGAAGCAAAACAATAGAAAAGGACAATAAAAATTTATATTTTGCTTTATCTAAATTTCAAGATATAATCCAAGCAAATACAGATAAATGCAAACAATTCTGGAGAGTAAATGCAAGAAATGAAACAGAAAAATATTTAAAACAAGGATTAAAAGACAGAGCAGTAACAAGAGACTTAGATTGGGGAATCAAAATACCACTTCCAGGATATGAAACTAAAAGAATGTATGTGTGGATAGAAGCTGTACTTGGTTACCTAACTGATACAATGAAGCTATCAGAAGAAAATGGATTCAATTGGGAGGATTTTTGGAAAGAAGGACACAACAATAAAATATATATGTGCCATGGAAAAGATAATATAGTATTCCATAGCATAATATTCAATGGGCTACTAGCTGGACTAGAAGACAATTTCCATTTGGTAGATGTAATAGTTTCAACAGAATATCTAAATATTAATGATGAAAAAATATCAAAAAGCAAAGGAAATGGTATTACAGCATTAGAAATGCTTGAAAAATACAACACAGACTCATTAAGATTCCATATTATAAACAATGGACCAGAAAAGAAAGACACAAACTTTACAATTGAAGAATTTGAAAGAACACATAATAATGAGATATTAAACAAATTTGGAAATCTAGTAAATAGAACATTGAGATTTAAAGAGTTAACACAAATTCCAAATGGTAAATTAGATGAACAAGCAAAAATAGAAATAGAAAACAGATATAAAGAAGTTTCAAACTTAATAGAAAATCTAGAATTTAGAGCTGCAACACAAAAAGTTATGGATCTTGTAGAATATGCAAATAAGTTCTATGATGAAAATAAACCATGGATCCAGAAAAAAGAAGACATAGAGGGCTTTAATAATACAATATATACTTGCGCAGTTATTATAGCAAATTTATCTAATTTGTTTGAACCATTTATGCCAAAGTCATGTAAAAAAATAAGAGAATATTTAAAAATACAAAATCCACAATGGAATTTTACAACAATAGAAGATGGTATAAAACTAGAAAATATAGAACCATTATTTAATAGAATATAATTAAAACTATTGAAAATAATATAAAAGTCATGCTAAAATAAAAGCATGATTTTTATATTGTGAAGGTGAAAAAAATGAAAGATACAATAATAATAGTAGAAGGACCACAAGGAGCAGGAAAAACAACATTTACAAACTATTTAAGAGAAAAAATGAGTGCAACAGATTTATATAGATTAACAGGAATAAAAGATAAAACTGAAGCAGGACACAAAAAAATAGAAAAAAAATATCTAAAATTATTAGAATATATAGAAGCATGTGAAGACGTAAACATGATTTTTGACAGAACCTTTTTCACAGAAGAAATATATGGAAGACTAGGATATAAGCCATATTCTTTTGATGACACATATAAAATGCTATTAGAAAAACTAGATAAATTAAATTTTAACATATATTTAGTAGTTTTATATTTAAAAGACACATCTGTTTTTGAAAAACGTATAAAAAGAGATAAACATCAATATCAAGCATTTAATGTAGAAAGTAGCATAAAACAACAAAATGAGTACTTAAAATTAGCTGATGAAGTAGAAAAAGATGCAAAAAATATTAAAGTAATAAGATTCAATGCAGACAACAATGAAACATTTACAAAACAGATAGACGAGCAATTTGGATACTTATTTAAATAAGGGATAGTTATGGAAAAAATAGGATTTTTTGGAGGATGCTTTAATCCTCCAACAAATATACATATTGAATTAGCAAATAATTTAGTAAAAACAAAAAAATTAGACAAAGTTATTTTTGTCCCGGTAAATGATTCATATATAAAAAATGGACTAATATCGGCAGAACATAGACTAAATATGATAAAACTAGCTATAAAAGACAATAACAAATTAGAAGTAGATGACATTGAGATAAAAGAAGATAAAAAATTATTTGCAGTGGATGCATTTGAGCTAATTAATCAAAAATATTCTAAAAAATGCGAAGTGTATTTTATAATGGGCTCAGATAATTTCGAAAAAATGAGCAAATGGAAAGATTATAACAAAATAAAAGACCAAAAATATATAGTCATAAAAAGAGACAAAAATGTGATTTCATCAACTGAAATAAGAGAAATGATAGCAAAAAATGATAGTGAAGCACAAAAATATTTATCAAGAGAAGTATACAAATATATAGAACAAAACAAATTATACAAATTGTAATTTGTGTGAGGGGGAATTCTAGGGACTGTC
>ENA-OOQP01000950-OOQP01000950.1-human-gut-metagenome-genome-assembly--contig:-NODE-950-length-11775-cov-1.475341_pt1 | contig 11775 bp, 7 predicted proteins | sample MGYA00241266_ERZ501171 | MGnify/ENA primary metagenome ERZ501171 (study PRJEB25962, sample SAMEA2042501) | human gut metagenome | biome: human gut; feature: human-associated habitat; material: faeces...
CCGCCATTTAATAGACCTATTCCGTATCTTTCCTTAGCTTTTAAGTTTCTGATATCTTTTTCTGGGTCTGTCCAGTTTTCTGTAGATAATCCTTCTCTTTGAGCTACTATACCAACTTCTGATTTATCAACTACATACATATCGAATTTCTTAGTTAACTTATCAAACTTAACCCATGGTGAGAAGTTTATAGCCATTGGTACTGGTAATCTGTTTTGTACTTGGTCTGGAGTCATTATTAATTTTTGTCCATTACCGTTGTTAGCCATACCAAATGCAGCTGGAGTACCTTGTATTCCACCATTTGGATGTACATTGTTTCCACCTAAAGCACCGAATGTTAATCCGTTACCTATCATTGAGTTTCTAGCAAATACTACCCAAGTTAATGGATGCATTATTACGTCTGTTGGGTTATATCCGTTACCCATTAAAGCTAATGTTAAATCTAAGAAATCTTCTACTGATAATGTATCATTGTAGTTACCGTCTTTTCCTAAACCTGTAGTTCCAGCAGCTTCTTGATATTGTCTCTTAGCGTTATCGAATACTACGTGTCCATGATTAGAGAATGCATTGAATATCAATTCTTCTTTGTATCTAGCCATTGCTCTACCCATTTTTCTAACGTTTATTCCTAATATGTCCCAAGATGAGTCTGCTATAGCTTCTTCTGTTATAGATACTTTAACACCTATCTTCTTAACTCTTATTTCTAGAGTTGCGTTTTCTAGTGTGTTGTAATCTAATGCAGTCTCTTTGTATCTTGTTCCTTCTCCAACTTCGTAAGCAGTTACTTCACCAACAACTGGTATAACGTATACCGCAGAGTTTCCTCCTTCTACTCTTACTGTATTGAAGAATCTTGTTCCTAAATATTCTGGCTCAGCTGCTTCTCTTAATTTACCTTCTATTACTTTAGGTATTAACTTAACAGCATCTGTTGTAGTTATAGCTTCTTTTATTGTAGCTTTACCTTGAGAATAATCTCCGTGTATATTTCTAGCCATTTTTTCAACCATTTCTAATGATTCCATTGTTATCGGTGTAGACTTTCCAGCTTGAGTTGCTTTTTCAACTTGAGCTTTAAGTCTGTCTATATTACTTAAAGTTTCTTGTAAACCGTACATTTTGTATATTTCCTCCTCGAAAAATAATTTAATTTTAATTATTCTGTTTTTATTTTTTAATTTTCGTATTTACATTTTTTATGTAGAGGGGAGACTTGCTCCCCTTAATAGTTCTATTATATTAATCAATCAATACTGATTTCTAATTTTTAATTATTTTTGTAATAATACTGAAACTACTCCTTGACATCCATCCCAGTCTAAGTAAGTTGGAACCCCAGCCATACCTCTCTTAACGTAAGATACGTTAACTGGCTTCTTGCTTCCATCACCTTCAGTTTTTTGAACTAAAGATATTAAACCTTTGTGTAAGTCAACATATTGTATAGTGAATTCACCAACTTCAGCGTTAGCTGCTATAGAAACTGCATTTGAATCTCCTATTTTTATTTTAGCTGATTCTATATCAGTTTCAGGTAATCTTATCATCATTTCTTGAGCTCCTGCTAATTCTTTAGCAACTGTTAAATGAGTTATAGTTAATGTTTCACCAGCACCATATTCTTTAGATACAGCATTTTGTCCATCTGTTAAACCTGGTATACCTCTATCTAATCTATGTGCTTCGTCTAATCTTGGGTCAAATGCACCTTCTCTTGATGAAGCTAACATATGTAAGTCATTAAATATGTAGCCCTTTTCATATGGGTATCCTGGGTAAGTGAAATCTGATTGTAACATTGTTGGAGGATTAGTTACGAAATCTTCTCCAGCTCTGTTAGAGTTTGGCCATATATATGGGTTAAAGTCATTAAAGTTCTTTCTGTCTGATAATGCCCATTGAGCAAATCTAGCAGCACCTTCTGGTAATAAAGACTTATCTGTAGAGTAAACTTGTCCTACAACTTGTTGTCTTTCTTTTTCGTATTCAGCAACCGACATTGCTTTAACTTTATCTGGTATTGATAATGGAGATATTGTCATTCTTCCGTTTAAGTCAGCTTTTACTAAATCTCCTGGCTTAACAGCTCCGTATATAGAACCCCATGGGTTTCCTTCAGCTTTTTCACCATCTATGAACCAAGGCATATCTACTAATGCATCTGTATGTATTGGTCCTGGCATGATACCGTTGAACGCATCTACGTCTCTAGTGTATTCATTTCTTCCCATTATTCCTAATGGTATATTTGCAGGTCTTATAGTTTCTTTTTTGTCACCTTGGTGTTTTCCATCTATATCAGCTTGGAAATTTTCTTCTGCTTTCTTCCATGCAGCAAATCCTTTAGATAAATCTAATTCAACATCTTCTCCACCGTTAGCTAATGTTAATGCATTGAAATAATGTAAAGTATCTGTATCCATTACTGTTAAGTATGGGTCAGCAGCAACTATTCTACCTTTAGGCATAACTATTTGGTTGTATCCGTAAGCCCATCCGTATCTAAACATTGCTTTTAATCTTGGGTCCATAGCGTATTTTATATTTAATACATCATGTTCATTCATTAATAATGCGTTATTAGTTCTATTTATTCTATCGTCGTTTGTTCTGTGTCCTGGGAATCCAGCATTCTTGAATGCTTCACCTCTTGCACCAGGTTGTAATACCTCTCTTGATGAGAAGCTATATGGTTGTAATGCCATTGTATATTCACACTCCTTGAATTATTAGTTTAAATTAAAATATGTTTGAAAATAATTTTATGTATTCGTCTTCGATACTGTTATTACTATCTTCTAATGATTCTTTTACATTTTGAATTTTAGAATTTTCTTTTGAAGTATTATCTTTAGCTTCTGAAACAGCTGCTGGAGAAGTTAAAGTTTGCATTCCAAATACTTTCTTTTGTACTTCTGTAAATTCATTTAATTGTTTTATAGTTGATTTTAATGTATCTTCAGAGCTTTCTAATAAGCTTGCTTCATCTTCAGCTGGTAAGTTTAATGTAGCTCTTAAAACATTTACTTGTTCTACTAAAGCTTTCTTTTCTTTTGCTTGATATTCAACTAACTTAGCTTCAGCTGATTCTTTTAATCTTTTTTCATTATCAACTTTATTAGTTAATTTTTCATTTTCAGTTTTTAAAGTTTTTACTTCTTTTTTTAATTTTGCTATTTCTTCTTTAGCATCTTCTAATTCTTTTTTAAATTTGTCATCTTCTTCAGTTTCTTCTTTATCTTCCTTAGCTTCATCTTCCTTGTTTTCATCTTCTTCTTTAGACTCTTCTTTGTTATCATCTTTAGATTCAGACTCTTTACCTTCTTCAGACTTAGGAGCTTCTTCTTGCTCTTTTTCTTTATCATCTTCGTCTTTAGTAGGTTCTTTAGGTTCATCAGCTTTAGGCTCTTCTTTAGTTTCAGGTGCTTGTACTTCTGCATCCTTTTTTACTTCTTCGTCTACTTGTGTACCTTCTTGAGTTTCTGTAGACTCTTGTATAGAATCAACTATTTGTTGTGTAGATTTTATTAAATCTTCAAATATATTATCCACTGATTCCTTCACCTCACTCTTCTTTTTCTTAATTGCTTCATACACTCTCAAGTTATGAGCATATATATCTGATGGAACTATTACATAAGAAACTTCTTTTGGTTCCATCTTATTTATTATCCAATAGCAAAGCTTACCATCGTAAGTTTCACCTTTTTCGTGTTCACACAATCCTTCTTCAGCTAGATTTGTTCCACATATAGAACATCTTAAGTCATGTGCTATAACACCTATTGATACAGTAGAAAGTGTACCGTTTTTAATACCTTTCTTACCTTCTTCATCTCCTATGTTAGCTGTAAATACTAATGCAGGAGTTCCAGTTCTTGTTTCAGCTTCTTTGTATTCAACTGATTTTATTCTACCTATTATTACTCCATCTTTTTCATTATGATGCATTATAACAGGTCTCTCATATGGGTTAGTCCAATAAGGAACAGAATCTTTAAGGCATTCTGGTGAATAATAAGTATTATTTCTTGTTACTCTTGAATGTATTGCTTCTATATCTACCATTAGAGAGTTTTCATCTATATACGTTTCTACACTAGACTCTGTCATATTCTTTAACTTAGTCGGTGTATGATTTACTGAAACAAATTCATGTCCAACATATTCTTTAATTTCTATTGCCATTTTTCTTTTCTTCACCTGCCTTTTCCTTATTGTAAGTTATCTCGCAATCGCAGAATGAATGATATGCTGGGATATCATCAACAGAGAAAGCTTTAGTATCTATATTATCATTTCTACCTTCGGCATCTTTTTCACTGTTAAATATAATATATGCTTTATCTACATTGAGTAATGCACCTGTTTTTGTATAAGAATACCAATAAGCTTTTCTTACTATAAAATCTGATATGAATTTAAGCTTGTATTCATATTTTTCAAAACAAGCAGAAATGTTATTTTTATCCTCTTCTATAGCTAATTTAAGTGTTTTAACTAACTTACTGAAAGCTATATCAGATTCTTCATAAAAATCTTTCATACTGATGCTGTCACTAGGTAACAATTTATCTGTTTTATTAACAGCGTTTATTTCTTCTGTTGCGTCCATTATAGCTTGCATAGAGTATTCATCTATATGTTTAGATAAATTAGCTACTAATGCATTCTTTAATATAGAACTAATCACTTCTAGATTTTCACCCTGTTCTAATTCTTCACAAGCAAAATCATAACACTTAAAAACATCTTTAAATTGTCCTCTATGATTATCTATCTCTAGACCCTCTTTTATTTTTGCGGAATGAGTACCATGTTGATTTTGAGGTCTATTGTTGGTACTTACCGCTTTGCTGGGCCCTTGCGATTTATTGCTTCTCGGTGCTTTATTACCAGTAGATGAACCACTATTACCAGAAGTTGTTTTATTTTGTGAATTTATTCTTGCTAATTCTTTCTGATGTTCAGCAGTTCTATCTACTTGAGCTAATGCAGCTTTTGTTTCTATCATCTCTTTATATAGTCTAGATTCATCTTCAACACTATCTTTCATTCCCATTCTTCTTCTTGATTCTTCGAATGTAGTCATGTTAGATTGATACTTAAGCATTTCATGATTTTCTTTCTTAACTTTTGTTTCAAGAGAGATTTCTTCAAATTCATATTCAACAATATCTTCTTCATTTAATATAGGGTTGTATCCACCTTCAAATAATAATTCATTTAATATCTTTTCTTTTATAAAGATACTCATTATTCTTTGTATGTATTTAACTGTATCGTGTATTTGTGCTTCCATAGATTCAGAGTCTTGTTTAGCTCCTCCTCTACCCATTTGTGATGCAGATACTCCTAAAGCAGAGAATACTCTATCTTCGAAATATTTTAAATATCCTTCAGCATTTAGAGCTGTACCTTCAGCACCTATTGCTTTTATAGCCGTTCTTTCATTAGTAACTACTATACCATCTAAAGTAGAACGTTCAATTTCATTCTGAGCTTTATATATCTCAGGTTGTGTTGCTTGCATTCCTGGTTGTGGTAAACCTACTATCCATTGATATAAAGGCATTGAGAATCTATATACAAGTGCAGTTACATTACCTTCTATTTTTCTTAATAGCTTAACATCTTCTAATGCTGCTATTACTCTAGGTGTACCATATGCATTATTTGCATCTTTGTCTATAAACATATGTATTATATCTCTAGGGAAAAATTCTCTTATATTATCTCCATAACCTTGTTCATATTTAACTACGTTACCGTTCTTATCTCTTTTTATTTTAACAGATGCAGGGTCTACTCTAAAGTATCCTCCTACTATTTTATCTGCTAACATAGGACGAGCATTTATTCCAACTATATTATCTACTCTTCTTTTAACTAAGAAAGCATTAGAATACTTAACTAAGTCATCAGCAACTTCTTGGAATAATATCTCCATAGGCTTTTGTGTCATAAAAGACATCATTCTAAATCTTTTCTCTAAATATGACACTCTTTCATCTTCACCTTTAAGATTAGCTCCTGCTTTATAAATAAGATAAGAATATTTACTGAATGATATTTTTACATATGAATCAGATTCAGATGCCTCTTTGATTTCCCATAGATTATATTCAGGTCTTTGGAATCTCTCTCTGGCATCAGACTGCCTCTGAATTCCACCTATAGCTTTTAAAACAAAGTCCTTCATTTTCTTATTGTTGATATTAATTTTAGGTATTTTGTTTTCATCTACTTCTATAGGCTCACGCTTTTCATCAATAGCTTGTTTTCTTCTAGAACTGAATAAAGCCATTCTCTTCACCTATCTTTCTTATTATTTTTCTTTTACTATAGCTAATATATCTGTTTCCTTTAATATTAAATATTTATCTTGACCAGACATTACTTGTGTACCTGCATACTTATTATACATTACTTGTTGTCCAGCCTTTATTGATAACGGTAATACAGTTCCATTATTTAAAGTTCTTCCTTCTCCTACTGCAACTACTTCACCTATTTCCATTCTTAATGATTGTTCAGTCCCTTGATTCATTACTATTAATCCTGACTGTCTTACTTCTTCTCTTTCTCTATCTTTTATTTTTAAAACTACATTGTCTGCTATTGGTTGTAATATCATTATTTTATACCTTTCCCTTCTATTAATGTTTGTTTAGATTTTATTTCGATTATCCACGTCTTTAATGTATCATCTAATATATCTACTGAACTTTTTAAATATCTAAATAAGTTTCCATATGCTATATCATATTTCTTATCATATGTTAATTGCATACCTTGTAGAATATTATTATTCATTTGTTCTGTTTTATTAACAGCTTCTTTTTCTTCTATATTTGCATATCTTAATCTTAATTCATACATAGCTTTAAATTGTTTAAGATGTGTTATAGTTTCTTCTGCATTAAAGATAGTGGCATAATAATCTATTTTCATAGTTCTAGTAATTTGATTTCTTAAAGCTGAATCTAACAAATGTTTTGCTTCGCTTTTAACATCACTACTACTTAATAGTATATTATCAACTAACATAGCAATTTCATCTGTTGGTTTATTCAAAACTGCTGGCACTAAATTAGTCCAATAATTAGACAAAGCATTATGTAAGCTAGTAAAGTAATCATTAAATAAATCTGTTAAGTTCTTAATATACTCTTTTTCTATTATCTCCTGTTTAGTATGCTCTTCTTTCACTATAGGGAATGAGTCAACATCTTCCCAAAAGTTATCCTCACTAAATTCAGGTTCTCTATCTGGTGCTTCCGTTTCTGTATCTGGAGTTTCATAATTCCATTCCCATTCTTCAGGTACTCTATCATATATATTCCCTTCTAATTCATCTCTAACAAAATCCATTATAGGGTCAAATACTTCTCCTACTATATCAGATGCATCACCTGGTAGCTTATTAATTAAAGTATCTATAACCTCCATTTGGTCTACTACATCTTCTATAATGTTATTAGTATCTTGATTATCTTCTGTATTATCTTGGCTATTAAATATAGCACTAGCATCTGAAGTATATTCATCTGTATATTTCAAATCAGGTCTATAACCAATTAGTCTTTCTTCTTGCATTAATAGCAACTCCTTTCTTAATTAGGTTTATATTTATATTATAAAAGCGACAGCATAATAACCGTCGCTTATATATTACTATATTTTATCTTCCAAAACCTCTACCGAAGCTTGTTCTTCCAAATCCACCTGAACTTCTTGAACCCCATGAAGAACCTCCTCCATATCTAGGAGACTTATAAGACTCATCTACTTTTACCCATCTTTGTCTATCACCTGGTAAGTCTTCGAAGTCAGTATTATTATAGAAGTCTACTATTCTATTATCAGAAGATGCTCTTGTTTCAGACTCTATTTTAGCAGCCATACCTCCTATTTGTTTATGAGATATAACAAATTCAGAAGTAACTTCTGGCTCTTGTATCATTCCTGTTAAGTCTTTAAATTCAAGTACCATTGCTAAATAAGCAAGTCCTAATGCATCAACAAAGTGTTCGTTCTCTGATGTATACTTAGGAACACCAGACTCGGTCATTTTAACAACCTCGTAATCTGTTAATTGCTTAGCTAGTGTAGTATCATATGGAGATAATATCATCTTATCTCTTTCAAATGCTATTTGTAATTGGTTTACCATAAATGGCTTAAGAGGTTTCTTTTCAAATTCTTTAGTTATTGGGTCCATTATATCTAACTTATTAGCAAAGGACCATCTTTTAACTTTTGACTTTAATCCTGTATGAGGATTCTCTTCACCTATAATATGTAGTCTTTCTATTTGGTATTCTCCTGAACCTGCATCACAATATATCCATGAAGGATTATATATCTCGTTCAGTTCTACTATTGTGTTAATAGCTGCATCATAACTATATTCAGAACGAGGCACCTCAACTCTTTTAAATACTTTAAACTTACCTAGTCTTGTATCATAGTCTAATATAAGTATAGAACTGTTAGCTCCATATTTATCCCAGTCTACTCCCATAGTTCTAAATACATTTCTAGGAGCTTTAAAAGATTGATTGTACATAAGCATTTCTGGCTCATTACCTTCTTCAATACATTTCTTTTGTTGGAAATAGTCTAAAGGATTATAAGCATAATTTAAAACCTTTTGTGCCGCATCTAATTTATCTTTATCGAAAACCCCTGTTTCTTGTGTACCGAATTCTGCAAGAACCTCGTGAACATAACCTTCAGCTGTTAACTGTGCTCTAAGTTCTGCTTGAGGGGTGTGTGTAGATGGATGGAAATGTTGAGAATAATTCATTGAAGGGTCTGTACACATTCTATAGAAGTGACTACGCTTACCTAATGGAGTAGAAGAAACAGTTATACCTATTTCTGCTCTCTCTATGGCAACAGCAGCAACAACTTCGAAACAATATTCAGACATGAAGTCTATCTCATCTATAAATATCCAGTCAGCTCTTTGTCCACGGACAGAAGCTGCATCATCACCTGTAGTAAATCCTAATATCATTGAACCATTAGCAAATTCTATTTTAGCTGGGTTCTTTGTACTAGAGACTACTGCCTGTTTAACTAAAGGACTTTCTGATATTAACTCATTAAGACGTGTAAACATGTTACGTATTTGGTTTTCATATGGTGCTGCCATAAGTACACGGAAGTTTTTCTTAGTGAATGCTAAGTATAACATCTCAACAACCATCGTCTCTGTATTATGAGTTATAAAATCTTCAGCAATAAAATTCATAGTTAATGGCACAGATAAATCATATGTCTGCATCTCTCCTAATGACTCTATGCTTACTATCTCATCAAATATAAAATCACCATCTGCAAAGTTCTTTAAATCCTCATTATCTAATATCTCTGCAAATTCTCTTAATCTACTTCTTTGTATATCATAATTCATTCTAAGTCTTGCATGTTTATTAGACTTACATAAATCTGCTTTAGATAATCCTTGTCTCACTCTATCTTCTTCTACGAATTCTAATATTTCTTTAGGAAGATAAGTGTCATATTTATTGTTCTTAATAGCTGATTCAAATGCTGCCTTACATGCTTCTTCTTTAGAGAATATACCTATCTCTTTATAGAACTTAATAACATCATTAGAGTTTGTTATTAATAGCTGATATGATATTTTTATATCTCCATTATATTTAGCTTTCTTTACATTAACATAAGAATTAATACCAAACTTTAATAACAGATGTTGTATGTCAGCTATTAACTCTCTAGATACAGAACAATAACCTATTTGTTGTTTATTATTTTTAGTATGAGCCCATCCATCTGTAGCATACAATCTAGATAAGAATAAAGCCGTATCATTTCTATCTAAATTAAATATCTCACTAGGTATAGTTTTTGTATGAGCTGTTTTACCATAAACACCATGATGCTCTAATATTTCTTTTATCTTATTAGGATATGTTCTATTATTTCTGTTTTGCTTTTTAACTATATTAAAATCTATATCACGATTACTAGCATACTGAACCATTTCACAATCAAAGTAATTAACAGCTCTCTCCATTTCTTTTCTAATAGCTTCTGATGCTGTACAGAATCTTATTGTCTTGCTAGAACAATTGCCATCTCCTATCATATAAGCTAGTAACTTTATTTCATTCTCATTTATATAATGGTTTCCAAAAAAGCCCATATTACCTGCTAATGCTACTTTATCACCAGGTTTCAAGAAATCTATTGCCATCCAACCTTTAGCCGTAAAAAGAGGATGGTTGCCTGTTGCATCAATATGTCTACCTGTTTTTGTAGTTACTCTGAATACTTCTTTTATACCGTTATCCAGTATTTCATTAGTAAAGTGAGCAGATAACTTATAATCATCTGTCATAGTAACTAAATGTGCTTTACCTTGTTTATATAATTCTTCTACTGGAACTCTGTCTCCAGTTCTAGGGTCATATACTCTTGTATGACCTGGTAAACACTTACCGATACGTCTTCCACATCTATAAACTTTTCTAGTATGCTTATCTCTAAGCATTTCTACTTGATACCATCTTGCTGTCCATGGTACTATCTTTTTCTCTCTAGGGTCAAAAGTTCTTAAGAAAGCTTGTGCCCATTTAATAGGGTCATCAAATATTTCTTTTAACTTCGCCGCCTCAGCTTTTGCTAAAGCCATTATATCACTCCTTTATTTATCTTAAATCAATAGGAACTAATTCTCCATATTCATTACCTATATAATAGTCATTTGTACTTGTATTAAATATTAATTGACCTGTAGCTGCATATTCAGGCATTATATTAGTCACTATTACAGTATCATTATTAAGTGAATGTGTATCTAATTCTGTAGCCATTATATATCGTCCTGGATTCAGACTATTTAATATAGTTTCCATTGACATACTTGATATAGGTGTGCCTATTACATTTATCTTATAATCACTGCTACGTGCTGTAAGCATTCTTGCTCTATTAATAGCATTATCTATTCCTGACTGATGATAAAATTCAACTATATGCACTTCATTTAATTTATGTCCCCTCATATCAGATTCTGATGAGAATAAACTTACTTGACTATTGTTATGCATTTTTATAGTAAGAATAGATTTATTACAAGAACTTATTTGATTATCCATGTTTATTTCTGTAAACAAATCTTTAATTTGTTCATATAATATTCTAGCTGTATCTCTTGAAGTACATAATACTCCTATTCTGTAATTATCATTAAGAAGTAATTGTAAAACTATCTTAACAGCTGTTATTAAATTTTTACCATATCTCCTTGGGGCCGTCATTAATAAATTAGCGTCTTCATTAAATATGTAAGCTAATTGTTCATTAGTGAATGTTATATTTAATCTTTCTTCTATCATATTTACTAATACGTATTTAGGGTTCATCATTTTCACATATCTCCTTAAAATAAAATTTATTTAATGATTATACTATATTAAAGTCTATGCATATATTGAGCTTCGTTACCCATTATAGATTGTTGTAAGTTATACTGACTCATCTTAGCTAACTCCATACCAGCTTGTCTCATAGTAGCTAGTTGTTGTGTATCTTGGAATTGAGCTTCACCAAAAGTTTGTATTCTTGCAGTACTATTCATCTTTCTTGTTATGTTTTGTGTGGCTTCTATAGTACTAACAGCTAATGTAGGCAATTGCTTTGCTAACATAACTGGCATCATCCAACCACCTAGCATTTCCCCTGCTACAAATAGTGTCCCCGCTTTAGCACCTGCTTTTAAGA
>ENA-OOQP01000954-OOQP01000954.1-human-gut-metagenome-genome-assembly--contig:-NODE-954-length-11754-cov-4.370544_pt1 | contig 11754 bp, 9 predicted proteins | sample MGYA00241266_ERZ501171 | MGnify/ENA primary metagenome ERZ501171 (study PRJEB25962, sample SAMEA2042501) | human gut metagenome | biome: human gut; feature: human-associated habitat; material: faeces...
GCTCTTAACAGTAGCCCTTCGGTCTAGATCCCCTCGAAAACAACACTACTCCTAGACAAGATAGGTTTGCCAACCACGACACCGCTTGTCTAGATCCCCTCGAAAACAACACTACTCCTAGACCTTGATGAGGTTGCACAGATGCCGAAAGGCGTCTAGATCCCCTCGAAAACAACACTACTCCTAGACCATCATGTCGGTTACTCCATGACTTCAAGTGTCTAGATCCCCTCGAAAACAACACTACTCCTAGACATCGCAGGTTGGATCAAAATAGATTGATCCGTCTAGATCCCCTCGAAAACAACACTACTCCTAGACAGTGGCGTTCGCATCGATATTGTCGCAGAGGTCTAGATCCCCTCGAAAACAACACTACTCCTAGACGAGCGAAGTTGATCGTAGCAAATATCCAAAGTCTAGATCCCCTCGAAAACAACACTACTCCTAGACACCACCTAATGCCTTTTTTAGCCATGTACCGTCTAGATCCCCTCGAAAACAACACTACTCCTAGACTAATTTTGCTACAGGCGCTCAGCCAATTAAGTCTAGATCCCCTCGAAAACAACACTACTCCTAGACCAGGTGGCTTGAGTACCAACCCACTGACCAGTCTAGATCCCCTCGAAAACAACACTACTCCTAGACGCTATACGTAAGCGTTGCCCATCATTTAATGTCTAGATCCCCTCGAAAACAACACTACTCCTAGACTATTCAATCTTCAACTTTTGAAGTTGTCATGTCTAGATCCCCTCGAAAACAACACTACTCCTAGACGCTCTTTTGTTCTAGCTCTATTAACAGCTCGTCTAGATCCCCTCGAAAACAACACTACTCCTAGACCTCATCTACAAGCTGGTAAAGCTCATCCCAGTCTAGATCCCCTCGAAAACAACACTACTCCTAGACCACGTCTGGTAAGTTAGATGTAATTTGACCGTCTAGATCCCCTCGAAAACAACACTACTCCTAGACAGTTTGGTCTTGACAAGCATTTTGAGACTGGTCTAGATCCCCTCGAAAACAACACTACTCCTAGACGCTTAGATGTGGCTTAATTATCTCAAACCTGTCTAGATCCCCTCGAAAACAACACTACTCCTAGACAGTCCACTATGTTAAGAGTTATTTTTAATAAGTCTAGATCCCCTCGAAAACAACACTACTCCTAGACTTGCCTTTTCGTTTTTTTTTCGTTTCTTTGGTCTAGATCCCCTCGAAAACAACACTACTCCTAGACACTTCCATACTCACCGCAGTGAAAATATTTGTCTAGATCCCCTCGAAAACAACACTACTCCTAGACCTCAAATTGAGGAAAGGAACAGGATGGTGCACTACTACCTTGTTTTAAAGGAGAACCAAACATGTTTAGATTATACACAAATCATTATCTAAAGTTGTTAGAGTTGCATTGCATATTGAAGATTTGCCTTTAAAATTTCCTTCAAAATCAACAAAAGTTATTTCCATTGCTTGACTCAATTTAAATAATTCCGAGATTTCATTTTCTTCAAAATACGAATAAAGATTAACAAAAAACAGAACTGGATTGTTAGGAACCACTTTTGAAATTAGCTTGATATATTCTATGTTTTTACTTAATAAAGACATATCTTCCTGTTGGAATGTTAATCCTAAGACTTTTAAAATTGATGATAATGATAGTGGTTTTGAAAAATCTAAATCAAAATCAGATTTTTCTATTAACTTGAATATTGATGACTGAAGATGGGAAATAGATTCTGAAAGTTCAACTTGAATTGCAGGCTCATTGCTTGCTATGAATTGAATTTGCTTTATTGCATATGCAAGGAACCTTCTATCATTCAAATCTATATAAAAAGGGCTGCAACATAAAAATGCATTTTTTGATAGATCAATAGAATCTAGTTCATCATTTACACAGCATGATTGATTTTCCCCTAACACAGATGAGTTAATTGATCCGACAACTAAAGAAAAATATGTAGGAGATTCAATTGCAATAACATTGGGAACTTGTTTTTGAATTTCAAATGAAAGATCTAAATCATGAAATGTGATATTCATAATTCTATATACCTTTCTGTGCTATTAATAATTTCTGTATGAGCATCGCCTACAATATACTCTATATCACCAAACTGCTTTTCCGTAATGCTCATCATTTGAACTAGACCTTTAGGAGGTTTATGCATTCTTACTCCATTTTGAACTGTATTCCCAGCCGTTTGATTAAGAACTAATTTGCAGTAAATTGACTCTTGCATCATAATAAAGCCAGACTGAAGAAGGTATCTCCTAAACAAGCGATAGTTCCGTCTATCGACTTTAGTTTCAACTGGAAGATCAAACATTACGATGATTCGCATGAACCTATAACTCATAACAGGAAAATTCTCTTATACGAGATGTCGTTAGAATTCAAAGAATCGATAACAGACCTTGTGTAACTTGGAATAATATTATTTAGATACTGCTTATGACCTTCAAACAGCAACTCTTTATTTAATATATTTTTTATAACTCTTTTTTCTTCCGCCCCAAAAGAATTAAAGTTACAACCTATTACTTCAAGATCTATAACAGGTCTAAATGGTTCCATTAGATCACACGCAAAATTAAAATTATTACTTGCGCCTTTATGCCAAATTCCAAGCTGAGTTATACATCCACAAGAATATATTGCTCTTGCAAAAGCCGACATTAAAATTGAGTAACCATAATTTAAAGCACTGTTAGTGAAACTATCCAAATTTCTTGAAAAGTTTTGTCCAAATAAAGAATTAAAATACACCTTTGCAGCAAAGCCTTCTCTATTAGATGTGTCACCTAGCATTACTTCATCAGAATAACCTACTAATTGAATTGCTGTTAATTCATGTCCCAAAAAAGCAAGTACCTTTGCTTGGTTTAGTATTTTTTCAGTAACAATAGACTGCCATATTTCAGATTTCAAACTAGATGGCCACTCTGCTTGCTTTTTTACTTTAAGAGATGAATCGTAAGAACCATATAATGGAGCCAAAACAGAGGATGGTAGATGTTTTTCATCACAAAATATTACATTTATCTTCTTTGCTATCAACTCATTTATAAGGTATGTCGTTAATGACACAGCGGTACTTTCTATTATGATTGTAGCTATTTCACTTAAATGAACCTTTGAAAACGAGTTACCCTGTCTTATTTCAAGGTATCCCATTTTATAGTCAAGTTTTGATCTATGTGAAATAGATACAACTCTCCAGGTCATTTTATTAAATCTCTCAACTTAGTCTCTATAAAGTAAAATCCTGTTACTGAGTAATTAATTATTGAGTATTTTTCAAAATCTAACTCTGTAGTTCTAACAATACCAGAGTTTTTCGATTCTCCAATATCGTGCAGATCGCTAGAGGCCCCATTACTTTGAAAGGCTTTTAACAATTCAACAACAACATGAACTTTTTGTTCAATGGTTAATAATCTTTCGTCAGAATCTTTTTCTTTCACTCTATAGGTCTGCAAATCAATATTTTTCAACACATTGGTAATAACCGCAGGTAAGCAATTGAAAAATGTATTTTCTACTTTTGACTTTAACTCACTAAACAAATTCGTTAAATCTTGTTCTGAAAATCCACTTTTCTTCTCATCATAAACAAAGTTGACTTTCTTATCATTCAACTTAACTTTTCTTTCAAAAGACTCAATCGCCTTTAAAATTTTTTGAGATCTTATAGACAAGATTAATGAATTGAATTGCTGTAAAGTTATTCTTTTATTTGCCTTTTCATACGACGAAACTTTGTATAAAAATCCTGTCTCGTTGTTTTTTAAAATAAAAGGAAAAGGCAATTTCTCAATAAGAATTTGTGGATTTTCAAATTTCTCATCTAACAAATACTGTACAATGCTGTCATGAATGTTATTTGAATTTTCAACTATTCTTAAAGGTATTCCGATGAACCTGTATATTTTTTTCTTCTTACTAATGAAAGAAATAAAGCTGAAAAAAGTATTGTAGTCTTTATCATATCCACCGTATTCACATCCAAGATGTTTCTTCTTTTTTATGGTTGCTTTGCTTGGTCCATACAAAGTTAGATCAAATAGTTTTCCTTTTACTTCTTCTTGCTTTATTGTTTTTAATATATTGTTTCTGTAATAATTTTTTCTTACTACTGATATAGAACAGCCATTTCTAGAATCCCATATTCCAGATTGCTGAAGTCTTTTTTCATTCTGATTTGTAAAAATATAAGATGTGTCACTAGTACTGAATGAATATCTTTCATTATTCGCAATGACGTACTGGTACTTACTTGTAAATTTCTCAAAATATACGTTCCCAACTACAATGTTACAGTATGCGTCTTTAGCATGATGAAGATCGTTTAACTCTCTAACTTTTATTAGATCAAACTTTTGCTTAAAATCTGCAGTTAATCCTGCTTTAGGATAGATAATTTTAGCTTTCTTGTAGAGTTTAGATAGTAAGCCAGCAATTGCCTTTGTTGACTGTCTGGTCTCCACTAATTGTCTAGCAATGAAACCTTCTTTTTCAGAATTTGAGAGAGATGTACTTCTGATAAGCCTTTCAAACTTTGACTTGGAGATCAATCCTAAATCTAGTAAATGTTTCCAGAATTGTGTTTGATTTTCTCTTATTTGATATGAAAGAGGGTAATTATTATCTTTTTCTTCATTTACTGTTCTTTCCACAAGGACTCTATTGTCAATACTATCGTCTTTAGTTAGTGATTGTGGAATAATATGATCAATATCGTATTGTTTTGAGTTATTCAGCAAGTCTTCAAGCTCTATCTTATTTCCTGTATACATACTCTTTCCTAGCTGAGTGTAGTAGAGATAGATTTTGTCACTCAATAACTTATTGTCGTCTTGTTTTTCTAAAGAACTATATATTTCACTGATATCAAAATCTTTTCTGCACTTATCATATAGTGCCAAGATAGACTTTTTTCTAGAATTAGTTCTCTTACCTTTTTGATCTGCTGTAGCACCTCTTGCCATTTCAACAAAGATCCTTGAAGGTTCATAGCCCATGATTTTCTTCGTTATTTCTCTAACGACTAGAAGAGTTTGCCAAATCATTCTCTTTACAGAAGGAGATACATATAGACCTTCTACAAGGTTTTGGTATGAAAAAGCATCATTTTTATCTAAAGTTGAATTTTCTGAAGAGATCAAATCAGAGAAAGTGTATTCTGAACTTAAAAGCTCCATTAGATTTCCTTTACCATTGAGCATGAAACCTAATATTGAGTTTTTATCAAATTCAGAATTTTTATTATGACCTAAAAGTCCTGTAAGTAACTTTTCAGAAAGTCTTCCCCATCCAGAAAACTTAATGCGACACAATTTCGACAAATTTTCATTGAACTTAGCACATTCAGAAGAAAACTCTCTTTTCAATCTTTTCTCAATCATTAAATAATCATTTGGGAATAGAGTTGAATATTTAATAAAAGACTCAGCAAAATTTATATCAAAATTATCAGTCCCTAATGCATTCTTAATTTTGACGTAAGAAGACATTGATACCTTTTGCTCATCATCGAATCCTGTAAGTTCTTCTTTACTTGTTAAAAAACCATTATTGTATAGGTATGCAACAAGCTGCTTTTGAGTAACATTAATTTGATTGCAATAAAGTTCGTCAAATACCTTTTTAGTTAGTCCTGTTTGAGCTTCGTCTAACCTCATTCCATTTATTCTGATGTTATTTAGAACATTCAACACCATGAATTTAGAGTAAATAATAGAATTCTTAGGAAGAACATCCTCTCCGCTGAGATATGTGCATTTAGAAGTCATTCGTTTAATAAAAGCTTCAGCACTCTTTTCTGTATCTACAACGCTTTCAAAATTCCAAGGGACTATTTTTTCTTGAGATTTCTTAACTATCCACGAGAACTTTGAATGATTATTTAAAGGTCCCACGTAATATGGAATTCTGAATGTTAGCAAAGCTTTTATTTTGTCATATACTGACACTCCTGCATCATCTTTTTCTGATAAAAAAGCAAAGTTTTTACTTTGTACTTTAAGAATCTTATCTAGTTCAGCTAAATTAATTTGATAGGGAATCACGGAATTATCCGCAGAAACTTGTGTTTCAAAAATAGATAAATCGCCAATCCTGTGCAAAAGGACTTTTTCTTTTTCACTTAATTTATTGATTTCAGAAGAACAAAGTAGGATTTGAGCTAAAATCTGTAGTCTTTTGTAGATTGAAGAGCCTTTTATAGCTTCTTTATTTGCAGATTTATCACCGTGCGTGATGTCATAGTAAAAACAGATCTTTCCTTTTTCTGTATTTTTATTTCGTTCTTCAAAGATTTCTTTATAAAATGATTTAGGCTCTGTAGTTAACTTTTCATTTTTAGCTACATTTACTTTTTTATTAACTTCTGCCAATAGACTCTCAGAAAGTCTTTCTCTTAACAAACTTTTAAAGATTCTAAGTTCTTCTGCATGTTTGTTAAATAGTTCAACTTTTGACTCTGAGATACTATTACAGTCTTTTAGTATTTCTTGTAATTTGATTACATCATAAACAGCTTTTTCGGATTCAACAACACCTTTGAACTCATCATTAATTTTTTGTATTTGTTCATCATAATCAGAAGAATTAAATTTAATTTTGCAAGAGAGTCCTTCTTCATCACTCTCTTCTATGGTGAAGATTTCTGCGGCACTTACCTTATATCCTAATAACAACAAGTACCATCTATTAACTTTATTCTCTGTAGATTTCTTTACTTCTGGATCTGAAATTTCATCATATACAGATTTAAGTTGAGCAAAAACTTTTTTAAGATCTGATCTCTTATCAGAAGAAGTTCTTATAACATTGATAACGTCATCACGCATATCAATCAAATTCTGCTTTAAAGAATCTGCTATCTCTTGAAAATCATCAGAAACATTTGAAAAAAGAGAAATATCCACAAACTGAGAACAACATTGTTCCCACAACTCTGGTAAAGAAGCTCCGATGTTATTTACATCTAACCTTTCAAATAAGAAATGGCCTCTATGCTTGATGATGTGATGAACCGCTAAAAAGAGAAGTCTTATGTCATCAACAGGCTCATTCATCAACTTATATCTTAGGTGATAAATAGTTGGATACTCTTTAAAGAAATCTTTATCCTTATAAGAATTATCCCCAAAGAGATTATTTTTTGAAATCTCCTTAAATTCACTATTCTTTAATCTTTGAAAGAAACCAACATCAACTTTTGAAATTTCTGGATCAAATAACTGTTCTAATAAATTTAATCTTTGGCGGGTCCTAAATACTCTTCTTCTTGCACATCTATGAGATCTTCTCTCTGCAGCAGTATCTGCTGTAGGAAAAAGTCTTACGCCCCATAAACTTTTACCTGACACTTTCAAGATATTATATGACTTATCTGTAACAGCCCATCCGCATGAACCAGTACCCACATCTAAACCAATATAGTAATCGCCATATTTCCTGAAATTGTCATAGTTGGACATAATCTTATCTTGCACCTTGATAGTAGACTAATTTTAGAGATCTAATAATCTCGACAGTATCAATATAACATAAATTATGTTAAAGCCAGAATAAAAAACAGAAAACGAATAGTTAACTATTCGTATTTTATGTTAACACCATCACATTTTATAAAAAATAAACTAATATTTATTTACAAATATCAAAATTCAGGTATCATATGAACTGTTTTAGATCCCCTCTAAAACAGCACTACGAGTCTAGATAAAAATTTATTCAAAGCACCGTTTAGGCGGTACCCCGTTGTGGGGATATAATTCAGCCCGAATATTTTGTTATTCGGGCTGAATTATTTTTCGTCGTTGATGTTCTTAATGGGAATCAATATAGGTTTAGACCAATTTTCCTAAAGTCATCATGATCAAAATTGTTTTGCAGAAGTTTTATGTTATCTGGAGATACGTTATTCTTCTTAAGCAAAGTAAGAGATGATTCTTGAGCTTTCTTCATATCAAGCAATATTGATTTATAAATTTTGTCATCAACATCAAAGAAGTCTTTTATCTCGTCAAAAAGCTCAAGTGAAGGTAGATCTTTTCCTTCAACAAAACATAAAGCGTGGTGTTGTTTATTGTAGGGAACTGTATTCGGTGTTAGGTCGTAAGCTGGAGATAATTGCCATTCTCCATTGATACGTAAAAAACCATGATTTCTCAAATGGTCATCTGTATTTCCAAAAAGTCCATTAAAGAGCATTCTTCTGAATAATTCTTGCTTTTGTTCTTTTGACGTCATGAACTCTGACATTGCAAGATCTACATAGCTGTAATTATCCAACTCATCATTTTCTGACAATCCAAGAGCCGTCATTGCAGACATAAAAGGAATTCTGGTGTTATTTGAGTTTCGGTCAAACCTTGGTAAAAGAAGAACATCTCCAAACTTCGATTCAATAACTTTAGATGAGCAAGCTCTGATACCAGCTTCTTTTGCCAAATCTAAATATACTTTCTCGCACTTTGACAACTGAATATCTTGATCGTTTATTGAAGGAAACTTAGCTAAAAAAAGTTGACCTTTATCTACTACACAACCTTTTGGTCTTGCTCCTCCTAAACTGCCACTTGGAGCAAACAGTAAATTTATATCATGATCACTCGTATTACCAAGCTCTACTTGTCTAGAAGCTTCGATTAACTCATTTAAACTTGTTAACTTTGGTCTATCCGTAGAATCATCAACAAAATTACCATTGACTTTGATTCGTAAAGCGCCCATTCGAAAATAATCGCTTACACCAAGCAAATACTCAGTTGAAGAAGGAGTGTAACCTAACTTTCTTTTTTGAATTAACCTTCCCCATCGATCTGGACATATATCTTGTAAGCAAGGAGGAAGAACTTGGACATGTTGAATATCAGAAGTGAAATACAATGTTGGATCTAGAGAATATCCTTTTTCTATCCAAGAAGGAACATAGCTAAAATCATAGACATCATGTCCTCGTGAAGAAAAGGCGGTTACCTTTGCTACAAGCTCTTCATTTGAAAATATCTCAAAATTTAAAAGCTCATTCATAAATATCCGCCTTCACGATTATCTCTTAAAAGAAAGCTCTTAAGCTTAGTAAGAACCTCTATTTGTTCTTCTAGGTCTTGCAAAAGAAGACTTTGATACAGCACTGCCTCTGCTCTTTACAGCATAGCCTTTATTAAAAGACTGACCTTCTTTCTCAGAGCGAAGATTTGTGTGTGAAACAAAGTGCTTTGCAGAGTTGTTTGACTTAGGTCCAAACTTCTTTGAGGAATCATCTTTAGTAAAAGTCTTTCTTCTGTCATTCTTATCAAAAGAAGATTCTTTTGAAAACTTGCGACCTTTGCTATCTCCAAAAGTTTTACCTTTCTTAGGGAAAGATGATTTCTCTCCTCTTGCTAAACGAGCTTGAGGCTTTCCGTAAGGAGATCTTCTTGAAGACTTATCATCATTTTCTTCTTTAGAAGAATTAAATGAAACAGGCTTTCTTACAGGAGCTTTTGTAGCTTTTCTTCCTTTATTTGAAGAAGAGGCATTTAAATCTAAAGCAGGAGCCAACTCTTCAACTGGCTCTAAATGAACAGCTTTTCTTAAACGATTTAACTCATTTAAGGTAAGTTCTCTGAACTGTCCTGTCTTTAAGTCAGGATCAAGATCGATACCTGCGTACTTAATTCTGATAAGACGTGAAACTTTAAGCCCTACTGCTTCCCAAAGACGGCGGACCTCTCTCTTACGACCTTCTTTTAAGGTAACGTGGTACCAGGCGTTACGTCCTTCACCACCTACGTAAGTAACTTTGTTAAAGCGAGCTTTACCATCTTCTAACATTACGCCTTGGGTTAACTGATCGATTTGCTCTTCACTTACTTCACCATAGATACGTGCAGCATATACACGCTCAACTTCATATTTAGGATGCATCAGTGCATTTGCTAATTCACCATCGGTGGTAAATAAGAGTAAACCTGAGGTATTGATATCAAGACGGCCAATGTAGATCCAGCGACCGGTAGGAGGCTTTGGAATATGGTCGAAAACTGTAGGTCTGTTTTCAGGATCTGATAATGTAGTAAGCTCACCTTCAGGCTTATGATACATTAAGACTCTGCAAGATACTTTTTGACTGTCAGGTGTTAATACTACCTTACCGTCAATTTTAACTAAAATGTCATCTGCTTCATATCTGTCACCGATGGTAGCCATCTTACCGTTTACGGTAACTCTGCCCTGATCAATCATCTGCTCAAGAGCTCTACGTGAAGCAATTCCAGCGCGGGATAAAATTTTCTGTAACTTCTCAGTCATATAATATTTTCTACTTTAAAAAGCATAAATTGAAATTTCAGGCTCTATTTTACATGAGAGCTTTGAAAATATGAAATTCTCGGTAAGAATTAATAAATAAAACTTCTGAAAGTAGTCTTTAGTCAATTCTAGCTAGCATTTTTTATCAAAGAACTCATCATTGTCAAAGTCTTCGTCTTCTTGGAAGTAGCCAAATTCAGCTGCTTCTTCAATGTACTCTTCATCAGTAATTTCATCATCTTGATCTTGGTAGAACTCGCCAGATGCGATTGAAGCGTTAATCTCTTTAATAATTATGTCACAGTCTTTTGAATCGATTTTGTTTGAAGCTGAACTCTTTTTTACTCTCCAAAAGTTCTTTTATAGAGCAATTACAGGATACTACATCTTATGTTAAAAGCTGTCTTTGATTATGCTATGGATATTTTGTTAAATAACTTTACAATAGGATGTGCAAAAGGAATTACATATGTCAGATCAAAACACACATGACTTCGTTCAATGTGCACTCTTTGGTGAGAGCTTTAACTTAAGATGCGCAAAAGAACAAAAAGAAAATCTTCAAAGAGCGATAGCTTCATTACAAACTAAAGCATCCTCTATGATGCGAGATAATCCTAATTTAACTCCTACACAAGCAGCTATCTTAATTGCGCTTGACTCAGAGAGTACCTTGCAAGGATATCTAAACGACAAAACTCCATTTGAAAATGAAGCATTAAAACTAATCACCAAGATGAAAACTTCTCTTCAAAGAGCTAACAATGACTGATTTTTTTGATAACAAAGTTTTACGCAAGTCGCTGCGTCAGCAGATCTTAGAACAGAGAAGACAGGTAACACCTGTAAAAGCCTATGAGGCTGGTGTTGAGATTGTAAAAATCTTAAGTCACCACAAACACTTCTTGCAAAAGAAAATGGTGGGATCATATTTAAGCTTAGGTGGTGAGTTATCTACAGAGCCTATCAACGAGTATCTTCTAGAACACCATGAATTAGCTCTACCTTTTATGGATGTTCACGTAAAAGGTCATATGGACTTTTATTCCTATAAGAAAGGTGACAGGTTAATTGAAAACCGCTTCCACATTCTAGAGCCTGAGAATTTACCAGAGAATCTGGTAACTCCTGATAAATTTGAAGCTTTGATTGTGCCATTAGTTGGATTTGATAATAAAGGCAACAGATTAGGTATGGGGGGAGGCTATTACGACAGAATGTTAAAGAAGCTCTCTGCTCAATGTCTTTTAATAGGTGTAGCTTATGACTTCCAACTTTTAGATGCTGTACCTATTGAGCATTGGGATATGCCTTTGCATGAAGTCATAACTCCTACCAAGCACTACGTCTTCTAATCAATTTATCTAAAATCGCCAATCGAGTAGGGGGAGTTTAGGCTCGCCCCTCTCACACCACCGGACGTGCGGGTC
>ENA-OOQP01000960-OOQP01000960.1-human-gut-metagenome-genome-assembly--contig:-NODE-960-length-11681-cov-2.901944_pt1 | contig 11681 bp, 10 predicted proteins | sample MGYA00241266_ERZ501171 | MGnify/ENA primary metagenome ERZ501171 (study PRJEB25962, sample SAMEA2042501) | human gut metagenome | biome: human gut; feature: human-associated habitat; material: faeces...
ACCGACCGGAACCGTCGACTTGGTTGCCACAACCGTATAACCGTCCAGATAACCGGCCAATTCCTCGGCCGCGGCATAAATATACTTCAAATCGGCTTCCTTGGTAACCGGATGCGGCGGCGTACCGACTGCCAGCATAACCACGTCCGCGCCGCTGACCGCCTTTGCCATATCCAGCGTAAAAGACAATAAGCCGCCTTTCAGATGCTTCTGAAACAGCTCCTCCATTCCGTCTTCATAAATCGTGGCTTTCCCGGCCGACAAAGCCTCCACTTTTTCGGCAATCTTGTCAACGCAGACAACCGTATTTCCCAACTCGGCAAGCCCAATGCCCGTCGGCAGCCCCACATAACCGGTTCCAATAATCGCAACTTTCATTTTCAGTCCTTAGTTCAGTCAAAAGATAGCGACATTTTAACAATCACAGCCCGAAAAGCAACGGAATTATCCCGCCTGTCCACCACAGAAAATTATTTTATTCGCAAAATCAGTATCAGATGACCGCCAAACAGGTTTTTAATCCGTCGACGGCGGACGACACGATACCCCCGGCATACCCGGCGCCTTCGCCACAGGGATAAAGCCCTTTAATACTTGCCTCGAAATGTTCGTCGCGCATTATGCGTATCGGCGACGAACTGCGGGTTTCCACGCCGGTAAGCACGGCATCGGCCGCAGCAAAACCGTGCAATTTCCCGTCCATTTCGACAATGGCGCGACGCATCGTTTCCGTCACAAAATCCGGCAACACTGCGGAAAGGTCGGTAAACCTGACGCCGGGACGATAAGACGGATTAACGTTTCCGACTGCCGTCGAAACCTGTTTTTTCAGAAAATCGCCGACCAGCTGCGCCGGCGCCCGATAATCGCCGCCGCCGGCCCTGAACGCCGCCTCTTCCAGACGGCGCTGAAAATACATTCCGGCCAAAGGATGCGCACTGCCGAAATCCCGAGGTTCAACACCGACCAGCAAGGCTGCGTTGGCGTTTTCCCTGTCACGGGCAAATTCACTCATGCCGTTGGTAACCACCCGTCCCGGCTCGGATGCCGCCGCAACGACCATACCGCCCGGACACATGCAGAAAGTATAGGCCGAGCGGCCGTTGTCAAAATGCGCCGCCAGCTTGTAATCAGCCGCGCCCAATGCCGGATGTCCGGCAAACCTGCCGTATTGCGCCGCATCAACCGACTCTTGGGCATGTTCAATTCTTACCCCGACCGAAAACGGTTTCTGTTCAATATACACACCGTTTTTGTGCAGCATTTCAAAGGTGTCGCGCGCACTGTGCCCCACCGCCAATATCAACTTGTCTGCCGACTGTTCGTAAATTTCGCCGCCCGGCGCGGCAATTTTCAAACCTGTCAGTTTGCCGTCGCGGATAATCAAATCCTCCAGACGGTTTTCAAAACGGTATTCTCCGCCCAGAGAAATTATCTTCTCTCTGATGCGGCGAACCACCACCGCCAGCTTATCCGTTCCGATATGCGGTTTAGCAAGATACAAAATTTCCTCCGGCGCCCCTGCCGCCGCCAGTTCCTGCAGAACCCGGGCGGTAAAGGCGTCCTTTTTGATGCCCGTCATCAGCTTGCCGTCCGAAAAAGTGCCGGCGCCGCCTTCTCCGAACTGCACGTTGGATTCCGGTTTCAAATGCCCGGTCTGCCAAAAAGCCTCAACGTCTTTCCGACGCTCGGACACAGCTTTGCCCCGCTCCAGCAAAATCGGCCTCAGCCCCGCTTCCGCCAGTGCCAAACCGGCAAACATTCCTGCCGGACCGGTTCCGGCAACCACAGGACGCAGCCCTCCGGCCAACGGTTTTGTTGCAAAAGACAAAGAAGCGGTTTCCTTAATCTGCACAATGTCTTTCCAGGCCAAAATCGAGGCAATGTAATCCTCGTCGCCGAAAACCTCCATATCCAGCGCATAAACAAACCGTACATTGCTTTTATTTCGCGCATCGACAGATTTTTTGGCTATTTTCAGGCTTTTAATGCGTTCAGGTTCAAGCCCCGTCTTCATGGAAACGATTTCTTTCAGCCCGGCTGCATCTACGTCCAGATTGGCCTTAATATTATTAATCCGTATCATTTTTCCGCCTTTTGTCGGTTGATTGGCTAATTCTCTTGCCAATATACACAAATTGCGCTAAAAGTTAAGTCTAATTTAAAACGGAAAAAAACATGACTGGGGACTTGCAGCTTTTTATGCTCTGGAACAACGGCCGCCGGCTTGAAAAACAGATTCTCGCCGACATCGGCAGCCGTTACGAAATCGCAGGCATCTGCGAAGTCTTCTGGCCGCCCAGACACTTCGCCCGCAATCTGGCGCGTTTCTACGGAAAGAACCTGCGCAAAGGCGCAAAAAAAATCAGAGAATGCGGAACCGGACCTTTTCTTGTCATCGTTGTCCGCGACCCGGTACCGCAATATTATGACGGCAAAAACATCAATATGAGCGACAGCAAATATCAATATCGCAAACTGTTTGGCGGCGGTTATATGGTTCATGCCAGCGACAACCAAACCGAAGCCTTTGAAAACTTCCTGCTGCTCAGCGGACGGGATATTGCCGAATTTGCAGCCGACGCCCCGGGAACCGTTCAAACCATCGGCGACCTTACCGGCGCCGTTCCCTGGAAAGACGAGGATGAAATCCGCACAATCTTAAATAAAATCCCCGGCTGCCGCCTGAACAGTTCCGGCCGCGTTTGGATTTTGCAAACCCCGAACCCCAACTTTGCCGGCCGGCTGCTCAATACAAAAAAATGCTGGTTTGGCAAAAACCTCTTCCGATTGAAAATCGGCGGCAAAAAACAAAAAATCAGAATAATCCCTTCTTTTTAGGCTGGGGCTTTTCCGCCGCACCGGTATCTTCGTCGGGCGACGAAAAGAAAATTCGAAAAATCGGCCCGCGGTACATCCACAGGTTTATCACGCCCAAAACCACCGACAGCGAACCGAACAAATACAGCAGATAATACCAGTTCAGTTCGTTGGCGCTCATCATCACGTCCTGGCCTGAAATACGGATAAAGGCAATAGCTACCGCGGTTACGGCAAAACAAACCACAAAAGCCAGCGACCAAATGCGATTCAGGACATGAGGCTTGACCATAAAAGCCGTCAGTACATAAATCAGAAACATTGCCAGAAACAAATATAATTCCATAACCATTTCCTTTCCTCTGATACCCTGACCGAAAATATAATCAAAAACCGGCATATTTCAATTCGGTCCAACAAAAAAGGACTTTGACATAAATGTCAAAATCCTTTTTCGTTATTTTTGGTCTTACCACCATTTACAAATATAATAAATGATGCCGACAATAAAACCAATTACAAAACCGCCAACTCCCCATGAGAAGATTAATGTGGCGGCTAACCAGCCGAAAGCTCCGAAAACAATGCCAAACACACCGCCTAACGTAACCAGGCCGATTAATTTACCGAAAAAATCTCCTATGCCATCAAGAAAGAGAGCACAGAAGACAAAAATACTTACTATTGCGGCAACCCATATAAAGGTTGAATCGCAGCTAAGTTCAAATCCCATAATTATATTATTTTATTACTTTTAACACTAGACCGGCCATCTTCCAAATTCCGGCAAATATACTCACAATTGTCAAAGTACTTGCAATACTCCTGACGACGCCGGATGCATTTGGCAAAAGCGATGAAACACTGCCCCAAACCAAATACATGATGAAACCGACACAAACAAACGCCAGACCCATCAGCATCCAGACGGATATAAACCAGAACACCTTTTTGCCCAGTTTGACTAAACAAAAAAGCAAAGATTGACCTTTTTCCATGATATTTTTTTTATTTGTTATTATTCTTTTTTATTTATCTCTCAACCACACAATTCAACCATAATTCTTAATTTTGTAATAAGAATTATAGCATAAAAAACGACCTTTGACAACAGTTCCTGAACCGGTGGAATTTTAAACTTTTATGACAACGTTACAAAAAATTCAGAAAATCGCAAGGGAAAACATCCTCCCGTCGTCATCCTCGGGCGCAGCGAAGCTCGACCCGGGGATCTTTTTTTAGAGATTGTCGGGTCAAGCCCGATAATGACAAGCATTGATACATAAACGTATGTAAGTATTTATTTTATCCGCAAAATCTGTACGAAACGCCCATTATACAAGGTTTTAAAAAGTCGGCCAGCGAGAATGTATCAACGCCTCAAGACTCTCGCTCGGCTGTCCGAAACGGGCATTATAAACCCAGAAATTGGCCAAAACCCGTTCAATATAAATCCGCGTCTGGCGCGAGGGTATCGCCTCGATAAACATCAGCGGATCGTTGCCGTATTTGACCTTTTTCTGCCATTTGTAAAGATTGCCCGGCCCGGCATTATAAGCCGTCGCCAGAAAGAACAGATTATTGCCGATAAAATCTTTTTCCATCAGATAACTGACATAACGCTGTCCCGTTTCCAGATTATATTCGGTCTCAAACAACGGACTGGTATCGCGGCGCAGACGACGATCCTTGGTCACGTAAATTGCCGTGCTGGACATCAGCTGCATCAGTCCTTTTGCCCCTGCGCCGCTCTGCGCTTTGGCATTAAAACCCGATTCCTGCCGCACCAGAGCCCACACCAGCGCCCGGTCGACACGCCAGCCGCTTTTCGGTTGCCAGTCCGGATCCGGATAGGCAATGCAGTCATAATATATCTCCCTGTCATTGTCTTTAATCCGATTGGAAATAACTATCCCCAGAGAATGCATGTTATACTGTTGGGCGATAAACAAAGCCGCCTCGCGCTGGCGCTCGTTCATCGCATCCAAGTCGCCGCGCAGTTCCTTCTCGGCCAATTCCGGCTGCTTGGCATGTATCAGGATAATCGCCCGCCGAATTGACGGAGATGCCACCAGCTCGCTGACATAGTTGTAATTGCTGAAATCGTTAAGATAAGCCAGACTGTCCCAATTGTATTTCAAAGGGTTGCCCAACTGATAATTGGCCAAGATGCCGTAAAACGTTCGACGATATTTGGAAGCCATATTTAAGTACTTTTTAGCCTGCCTGGCATCGCCGATTTTATCATAAGCGCGATATGCCCAATAAGCGCCGGCAGCAATCAGCCACTCGTCATTGTCGCTTTTGGCGCCGAGTTTTCCGAAATTAATGCCGGCCTCCTTATACTTTCCCTGCCGCCAGAAAGCCAACCCCCTAAACCACAGGCCGGTCGCATCCTGACTGCGCCGCGCCGGTTTTGCCGACCATTTCAGCGCCAGCTTATCCTCGCCGTCCAAAAAATAAACCGTTGTCAGCGTTGCCGCCATCGCGTCCCACTCCCGGTCGGGAACCGCCATGCGGAAAGCTCTGTTTTCCAAAATGGCACAGGCTCTCAGGGTCTTGCCCTGATTAATGTACTTCAGGAAACTGTTCACGCTGCGGCGCACCAGTTGCCGCTTGGCCGGCGGTAATTCTTCATAATCGTTGTTATACCAGCTGTAAGGCGTACGGTTGATTTTGGAAAGGCTGTCCGGCCGCGGCAGCGGCTCTTTCGCACCCTTGCGCAGCGCCAATGCGTAAATGCGTGCCGCCTGCGGATGATCGCTGTACTTTTCCAGCCAGGATTTAAGCTCGGCATAATCCGACTTATAGGTTCGCGACAAATATTTCTCTGCCAACACATGCCCCATCAAAATCGGATTTTCAACATCTTCGCTCAGTTCTTCGGCCTTGTCGATGTCTTCGGCCTTAATTGCACGGAAAATTTTTTTGTAGAGCGTAATATCATCGGGGTCAATCGTCAGACTGTCCAAAATCTGATTATAACAAACCCGGTCGATAACCGCAAACGGCGCAGCCGCCGCATCGGCGGTTTTTCCAAACAGAAACAGGACTGCAAAGCCCGTAAGCAGAATTTTCTTCAACAATTTTACAAACCCGAAAGATACCGGCCAAAGACGGTTATTTCTTCAGCCAGCGGATTTTATTTGCACAAGCGCTTTGAGACAGCCCCTTGACCCGGCAGCGATTGACGATGACATTCGGAATCTTGTCCATCGAATAGCAGCCGTCGCCGACCAGCGTATAGTCAAAATACGTTTCCGTATTCGGCATGACCTCGTTGTAGCTCAGGGTTGTCTCCATTTCCGGCCATTTCAGACGGAAACTGAGATTATTGATTTTATTTTCCAGCGTATGCAGAACGATAAACCGAACATCGCACATTACCAGACCGCCCATGGTCCGGTTAATTTTGAAATCTTTGTAAAACAGGAAAATCAGGCTTTCCTCTTCGGCAGGAGGCTTCTCGCCTTTGGCATAAACCCTGCGAATAGCGCTCGTGCCGCGCTTGCCGGCCAACGACTTGCTGAGGGCCTCGGCTGCATTTTTGCGCGCGTCCTGCGCCGCCTGAGCTCCGGTTTTGTCAACGCTCAAATCCGGCATTTCCGTACTTTTTGCCGCCGGTTGGGCTGCCTGCGACCGACGAGGGTTCGCCCAGCTGTTGTTAAACCGCGGCGCAGCCGGCTGATTTTCTTCCGCCGTCGGAACTGCGGCGTCTTCAAACATCTGCGCCGACAAAGGAACCGCACCGGCAAATATCATGACTGCCGCCGCCGCACAACTTCTAAGCCACAGATTTTTCGCCATCTTCCGCTCCCGTTGCCGTTACTTGATTTCCGCCAGCGTCTGTGTCAGAGCATCCATGCTTTTTACGGCCTTTTTATATTGCTCTTCCATTTCCTTTTCCTGACTGGCACGTTCCTTTATGTCCGAATTTCTCTGCGTCGTATACGAAATCGGCTTGAAATCGGTGTAATACTCCGGATTTTCCTGAGAAATAAAGCGAAACAGCCCGTTGCAGGTATCGCCCGAATTGAATGAAGCGTTGCCGGTCTGCTTAATCGCGCAGGATTTGACGTTAATCGACAAATCGTCTAGCAGAATATAACAACGGTCGGTTTTCAGCGACTGCCGAACCGTAATCTGCTTATAAGCTTTAATTGCCGGCATGTTAATCGATGCCGTCAGCTGCAGGGGATTGCCGTTCTGCGTATAGGAAAAATCGGCGTCAATATCTTCGCCGTTCTTGTGCTTTTCGGCACTTTCTTCCTTCTCGGCGTTGACAACGTCAATCAGCGAATTGTCCACCCAGGTCAAATCCAGCTGCGCGCCGTTAATATCCTTGTTGGAGCGATTGTAAAACGTAACGTAAAAGTCGCAGGCGTTAACTTCGTCGCCCTTGGAGTTCCTGATGGGCTTGACGTCATGAACCTTAAACAGAATGGCCTCGTCTTCTTCCTCATGCGCCGACGGCGTTTTCGCATCGGCAGTCTGAGCGTTGGCCGCACCGGCAGCCAGCATCAAACCGGCAATTCCTGATAAAAACGTGTTCTGAATCTTCATTGTCATTCCCTTAGCTGTTTACGCGTATAAACTGTAACTTTTTTCAAATAATAATCTACTTTATTTTAATTTACCAACAATTTATGAACAAAAGGATAATATCATTGCATAATTTTCTGCTGCATCCGCAAAAGATCTGTCCATGCTTTGGCTTTCTGCGCCGCATTGCGCAACAGGTATGCCGGATGGAAACTGGCCAGAACCGGCACGGTTTTGCCGTCGCTCTTTCGATACTCCAGCCATTTGCCGCGCAGCCGCGAAATCGGCTCCTCGTTGTCCAGCAGGGCATTTGCGGCACTGCCGCCCAAAACGATGATAACTTCGGGATTAATCAGCTCGATTTGCCGTTTCAAAAACGGCAGACAGACGGCAATTTCGCCGTCCGTCGGCGTCCTGTTTCCAGGCGGACGCCAGGGCAGAACGTTGGTAATATAGCACGACGTCCGGTCAACGTTGACCGCTTTCAGCATCTTGTCCAAAAGTTGTCCGCTGCGGCCGACAAACGGCAGTCCGATTCTGTCCTCGTCCGCCCCCGGCGCTTCGCCCACCAGCATAATTTTCGAATTGGGATTGCCGCCGCCGAAAACGGTTTTGTTGGCGGTCAGTTTCAGGGCGCAGCCCTCAAATTTCTCAACCATCTCCCGCAGTTCTTCCAACGTCTGCGCTTCCGCGCAGAGTTCGCGGGCGTTTTTGCAGGCCGAAATCGTCGCCTGAGCCAGATCTGTCGTTGCCGCGCGCGGCGCCACGCTGTCTTCGGCACGCGTCGTCAGCGCCGGTCTGGGTGCCGGTTCGGCTTTCGGCTTAGGCGCTTCCAGACCGAACGGAACCTCGCCGAACGTTTCGTCAACGCCGGCGGTAACATACCATTCCAGAATTTCCCTTATGCTTAAATTGTTTTCCATAACCTGTTAAATTAAAGCAAATCAAAATATTTTCAAGAATAATCCTTGCTTTATGATATAAATTATTTATTTACACACTATATGTAAAATAATTCAAATTGTTATTGTATGATTTTAAAACTTATATAGAATATTTTAAGATTTTGGGCAGATTCCTGCCAATAAACGGGAAACATTCAGCTATGGCAAAATTCGGCTACATATTCGCCTTCATCGTCGGCGTCATTGTTTTCAACTCCTGCACGCAGCAGCCCGAGTTTACGTCGCATCAGTCCGAAAACTTCATCATTCGGCAGCCGGAGCTGAAAAAAGCCTACGGCGCCTATCTGGCCGGAAGGGTTGCCCACCTTCGCAAAAACTTTAACGTCGCTGCCGACTATTATATGGAAGCCCTTAACGAAGATCCCGAAAACAAAGAGCTTCTCGGCCGCGTTTATGTCATACTCGCTTCCAAAGGCCGCATTTCCGAGGCTGCCAAATACGCCGAAATCTCGCTCAAAAAAGGCGACAAAAACAACTTTACCTATATTATCATGGCCGTCGACGAAATGAAAAAAGGCCGCTACGAACAGGTCAACGAAACCGTCGGCCATCTGGACGGTCCCGTCTACAAGGAATTTATCATTCCGCTCATGTCCGCCTGGGCTTACGCCGGTCTCAACCAGCCGGACAAAGCGCTTAAAATGCTTGCCGTCCTCGACAAAGAACCGAGCTTCCGCGCCTTATACCATTTCCACGCCGGCATGCTGAACGATTACTTTGACCGCACGGACGAGGCCCGTCGTCATTACGAAATCATAGTCAACGACGAAAGCATGGAAATGTCTTTCCGTTCGTTGCAGGTCATAACCAATTTCTACATCCGCAACGGCGAAAAAGACAAGGCGGTTCAGCTGGCGACGCGTTACACCGACGAAAAACTCCTGGCCGACATGCTGAACAAGCTTGCCCGCAACATCCGCCGCGCCGATCCCGAAAAAACCGCCAAAATCGTCGACAACCCGAACATCGGCATGTCCGAAGCGCTGTTCAGCATTGCCGCAACACTCCGTCAGGGAACCGCCGGCATTGACCTTGCGCATATTTTCATCAGCCTGTCGATCTACGCAAACCCCAAATACGACCTGGCCAAACTTCTTCTTGCCGACATTCTCGAAAGCCGCGAAATGTATGCCGAGGCCAACGGCATCTACGACGAAATCGACGAAGATTCGGAAGCTTACTATTCCGCGCAGGTCAAAAAAGCCGGCAATCTGGTTACCATGCAGGACTACGCGGCCGCCGAACTTCTGTTGAAATCGCTGACGCTGGAAAACCCGCGCAACTATCAGCTGCTGCTCGATTTGGGCGATGTTCTGCGCATTCGCAACAAGCAGGACGAAGCCGTCTCTTATTATAAAGACGCCATTAAATCGCTGCCCAAAATCGAAAATCAGCATTGGGTTCTGTTCTACGCCCTCGGAATTTCATACGAAAGTCTGGGCGAATGGAAAGAAGCGGAAAAAAACTTCCGCAAATCGCTGGCATTAAGCCAAAACCATTACCTCGTGCTCAATTTTCTGGGCTACAGTCTGCTGAAACACGGTAAAAACGTCGACGAAGCTTTTGGGATGATTGTCGATGCCTACAACCAGATTCCCAACGACGGGCATATTACCGACAGCCTTGGCTGGGCTTTCTATCGTCTCGGACAATATGACAAAGCGATTGAATATCTGGAAAAAGCGGCCGAACTTGAACCGTCCAACGCGCTCATCAGCGACCATCTGGGCGATGCCTATTGGTTCGGCGGACGCAGAAACGAAGCCGTTTTTCAGTGGAATCACGCCCTGATTCTGGAAGACGATTCCGGCGAACTCGACAAAAGCAAAGTCAGAGAAAAACTGGCTTCCCGCAACGTTGACAACAAAGTGCTGAAATACACCCCGGCCGTCGTTAACGAAAAAATATCCCAGATAACCAAAGAATAATTTGATCCGGCCCTCTCAAAAGAGAGGGCATTTTTTTTCCTTGTCATCCTCGGGCTTGACCCGAGGATATCCTTTACAGATTCCCCGGTCAAGCCGGGGAATGACGAAAGAGATAGAAGGTACGGGAACGACAGGAAAGAATAAAAGTACAGGAATGACGGTATTATTTTTTCTTCTGTCATCCTCGGACAAGCGCAGCGCGTTCCGGGGATCCATGAGAGAGATGTCCGGGTCAAGCCCGAACATGACATAAAAAAACAAGCCCGAGGGTGACTGTAAAGAAAATAAGCCCGAACATGACATAAAAAAAAGTAAGCTGAACATGACATAAAGAAAAATCAAGCTTAAACATGATATAAAATATAAGTTCGGGAGTAACGGAAGAAGGTGCCGGAAAATGACAACAACCGAATTGTTCCGTTCAATGGACATCTGCTCTGCAAACAAGATATCCGAAGGTATAAAAAAACAGGTTCTCATTTCTGAGAACCTGTTTTCCCATATGAAGAAGATTACTTTCAGCTAACTATCAGAATTTATATTTAGCGTTGAATAATCCGGTGTGATCCTCGTAGTGATCACGGAATCTGCCCTCGTAACCGAGAGACAGTTCGACGTTGTCATTGACGTCAGCCGTCAGTCCGACGCCGGCTTCAACGCCGAAGCGGTCAAGAGCCTGTCCGTTTACGGTATAGGCCGAACCGTTTGCCAGCGTTACAACCGAGCTGCTGTCGTCGTTGAACATGTCGTAGGTCATCGCCAAGCGGGCTTCCGGCCGCAGATTCATGCCGTTGTCCAAAGCGAAGTCCTTCTTGAGGCTGGCGCCGACGACACCGGTCAGGATGTCGGAGGTGTTTTCGCCAACCTTCTGTCCGGCGCTGTCACGATAACCGTCCTGACGAATGTTGACATAGCGCAGGCCGGCTTCCGGAGTCAACATGGCGCCGCAAAGGTCAATGTCATATCCGGTCATTGCCTGCAGGCCGATGCTGTCAACATCATAATCGGCGCTTACCGGCATACCGGCGACATTCTTCTTCTCGCTGTAGTCAGACCAGCCGTAAGTCGCAATTCCGTTTACGAACCAATTGGAGGGTTTGTATTCGCCGTAAGCGATTGCCGTATGCGTGTCAACGTCGGTCTTTCTCATGAAACCGTCGATGTCCGAAGACGTATAGGCATAACCGATACCCAATTTTACGTCGTCATTAACGTATTTTTCGGCACCGAAAGCAATACCTTCGCTATCGGCATCAAAGCCTCTGGCCTTGCGGGTATCGTCAGCCTTGGAGTGGTTGAACAGCCCCTGAACCCACATGGCGCCGCGTTTGAAAATGCTGTCGCCGGAGGACATGCCTTCATTGCCGGTTACAATCGAACCGCCGCTTACACGGCTGCCGACGGCGGCAAAGACCTGATTGGCGGT
>ENA-OOQP01000961-OOQP01000961.1-human-gut-metagenome-genome-assembly--contig:-NODE-961-length-11678-cov-12.422782_pt1 | contig 11678 bp, 9 predicted proteins | sample MGYA00241266_ERZ501171 | MGnify/ENA primary metagenome ERZ501171 (study PRJEB25962, sample SAMEA2042501) | human gut metagenome | biome: human gut; feature: human-associated habitat; material: faeces...
GCTAGGGGCTAGCAACCTAGCCAGTCTATCCTTGGGCTATTCAAGGCCGTCGCCAGTATCGTCCTTGCCGGTAGTGCCGCCGCTTGATTCAGAGCCTTGGCCGTCGCTGCCCGTGCCACCGGTGTTTCCTGAGCCGCCCTGGGTAGAACCGCCGCCTGAAGTATCGGTGTTATCGGTGCCGGTGAAGGCGCCATACTCTTCAATCTTGCACTTCTTTCTGAGCTCGGAGTTGCTCCAGGTTTTGGTGTTGCGTACAATCAGGTGAACGCCCTCTACGCTGGCAGCGGTTACCTTGTCGCGGGTGTCTTCCGCTTTTGAACTCATGCCGATGGAGAAGAGGCCGAGACCTGAGAGGCGGACGCTCTTGCCGTCGAGAATCAACTCCTGCAAGTGGTCGAGAGCATCCATCAGTACACCGTGGATGGTGCCTCGGCTGTATGGCGATCCGTGGTCGGCGATGTGAGAAACGAAGCCTTCGAAATCTACTTCGCGGTCGGTTACTGAGGTGGCATACCACTTTTTCTTACCTGCGTTTTCTCCACTCTGTGGTGTACGCTGAATCTTACGATACTTCAATGTTCCTTTCTGTTCCATGTTCTTTTAGTGTTTAATGTTTAGAGTCTGGTGTTATGGGAAGCCGCCGCCATCTTTTGTCCGGAGCTTGATGAGGCTTTTCCTAATCACGATGCAAAGATACGCATTTTTTCTGTAACTGCCAAATTTCAGGTTGCAGATAAGGGCTGTTTTCAGCAAAGGGGGATGGAGGGAGGAAGAGAAGGGAGGGGGACCTGCGATGGAACCGCAGGGAACGGGGGCGGCGGGGGAGCGATTCTCGTTAATAAAGCAAAAAATATAGAGTAGGGGCTCGCTACTCTTAGAGTTATGAGGGATAAGTCATAGATTAGCGCAGAGAGAAACGCTATGGAGGGTGATTCTGGTGCTGCGTTTTGCTGACACTGACACTGACAGTTTTTGTTTCTGCTAGCTGCTCTAATAGGTGAAAGAATGTTAAGATAATATTTTATATTTATATATATATATATAAATATAACTTTTCTTCTTACTCTTTTACTACCCTCGGAAAAAATAACTGTCAGTGTCAGTGTCAGAAAATGATAGAAAAAAATGTGTTCATTTGTTTGGTCATTCAAAAAATTATATATACCTTTGCGCTACTTTTCGCTTTAAGCGGGAATTGTATTAACAACTATATATTTTTAGATAAAGGATGAGGCCCTGCAGCTTTGTTTCCCGAGCCCAAGCTCAACAAACTTGAACCCCCGAACCGGAACCGCATCTTATACTTTACCCTAAAAACAAAACCAATTTAAACAAAAATTATATTTATGAGAGAAGTATTCGAAGGGAACCATAGCCTTAATTATGGAGCTGATGATGAACATTACATTGTTTATCCTAAGGAGAAAACTCTTTATGAGTTGTGTAAGGAAAAAAATACTACTGCGAAGATGCAGAAAGAGAAGGTGGAGGATGGAGAGGGGAAAAAACATTCTTCTGTCTGTTCCTACATCGATATGATTAATGACGTTAGCCAGAAACTGAAGATTGGATTCGAACAGTATAAAAAGGCGAAGGAAGAAGAGATTCGCAAGCTGAAGAAAGAGCTAGCTGAAGAGAAGGGCATCTCTGAAAGTGCTCAAATTGTAAACAGGAAACTGTTGCAGGCCTTGGATAATTTTAAGATGCAAAACAGCCAGCTGGTTCAGATGTTGGATGAGGATGAGACAGAAAAACAACAGCTGAATCATGACTTGGAAGCGACTAAGGCGTCCAATACACTGCTGGCTCAGAAACTGGAAGAGGCTCAGGCGGAAAACCAGAAGCTCAGTAAGAAACTTGATGATGCAAGGGATGAAATCTGCTGTAAGGATATCACCATTCGACGGATGAAGAAAGATGCAGATCGTAAAGCTGCTGCAATGGTGACTGATACATCTAGGATGAGAGAAGATTTTGCCAAAGAAATGATTGGCTCTGCTGTCAAGTTTGTTAAAGGGCTTAAGAAGAGGATAAATCATGGTCATGAAGTATTGTATACGGAGCTGTTACAGCAAATGACAAATGGTTGTTTTAGCGAGGGTGAATCTATACGTGATGAATTGTATAAATTGATAGATGAGATTCCTGCCTATCTAAAACAGATTGCAAACGAGGAACTTAGACCTAACAATGTTACGGTAAAAGAAGGCGGGGTGTACAATGGTGTGGTTCATCATCAGAATATTCATCCTAAGGCGGACCTGTCGGATTCTCTGCCTGAGGTAGATTTGAAGGATTTTCTGCCTAGATATAAACGCAAAAGATTAGGATTAGAAGGAGAAGATTATGAGTGGAAATAAGATTATTATATGCCCTGGGGCTTTTTACAACGAGCATGTTGAACAGCAGAATATCTTTGGCGAGGTGAATGTATATCCTCCGAAAGATGGAGAGAGAGGCGGACAGACGGTTTCTTCTGTACAGCTGATTGACTGTTCGGAGGATGAGGACCTCGAGGCGGAAGATGTTGCTGCTGCTGACTTCGAGGCTGCTGCTGATGAGGATGAGCGAAAAGCAGAAAAGGATGCGGCTGCTGGCATCAGCCGGAAGGAAACTGGTAGGGGCAGAAAGAGCGAGTATCTCTTTGCCCTTGACGAAAACTACTGCGTCAAGGACGAGGCGGAAACCCGCAAACAGGCTGAGCTCTTCCGCACATTCCTAGAGCAGAATGAGTGGGCAGGGCTGCGTACCAGTTCTAGAAGAAGTTCGCCCCTGAACATCGCCATCTTCTCCTTCCTTGATCATTGGAAAGAATATGGGGTAATTCCCCGCAAGCGAGCGGTAGGAGTGAACACCATCTTCAGGTTCCTGACCAAAGACTGCAAAATCAGTATTGATGCAATAGAGAAGTCGTTCAATAACGCCTTCTGTAACAAGCCCCCGAAAAAGAATTCCGATATGGAGAAGCTGGTGGATGCTTTTTTTGAAGAGAATATGTAGGATTAATGACTGAAAAAGAGAAAAAACGTAGGAAAAAATAATTAATCCTATTTTGCCTATTTATCCTAAAGGTGAAAAAGCCGTATCTTTGCCCCCGTAATCAGATGACAAGTCTGGTTGCGGGGCATTTTTTTGTCCTTAAATATGATTTATTAATTTTTAATTTTTAAGTTTATGAAAAAGATGAAAGTAGTCAAGCTTCTTGACGTTCAGAGTGGTGTAAGCCAGCAGACAGGTAATCCTTGGAAATCTCGCGAGGTAGTGGTGGAATCAATGGAGAATGCGGTTCATCCCGACCGGTATGTGGCGCGGCTCTTCGGCGATGCGGTAGACAAGTTTACGGCTAAGGAAGGCGATGTACTGGGCATCGGGCTCCGCCACAGCGTGAGGGAGTATAACGGCAGATATTATGGCGAGACACATATCTCGGAGTTTGAGCAAGTGCAGCCATTCTGATGTTAGTTAATAGTTGACAGTTAATAGTTTATAGAGTTTTGCCTATTATAAAAAAATAAAGAATTATGTATATTAAGATTCAGATTTCAGATGCTTTGTATCAGGCTCTCCTGACGCAGGGCAAACGCAAGAAGGGCTCTATCGCCCTGGTCAGCCCCAAGGAGGGTAATTTCAACGCATTCGCCAGCAATAGCGAAACGCGGAAACAACGCAAGTTTATACGGCTGGCTCATGGAAGTGCCAGCGTGGGCGATGAGGATGTGAGAATGCATCTGCGTATCAGCCGCAGAGAAGCCGAGGTTATGCCGGCTCAGGTTATCTGCAAAGAGAGTGAGATTGCCGGTGAGTTTGTAACGAAAAATTGCTAGTCTATGAGTTTTGGAATATCCGAAAGTGTAAAGAGCAGGGCGGTACAGGTTTGTACGCCCCAGCTCTTTCATCAGGCAGCCCAGAGCAGTGTGGTGGTGAAGACTTGCGCCGAGATAGAAGACGCACTTGAGAGCCTGCGCAGAGGCGAGATGAGCAAGGATGATTATGTGGCGCTGAAGACGAAGCTGAAGGCTAAACTCCCGATTCTCACTCCGCATGCTACCTTCAAGAACGGCCGACGACTGAATGCGGATGCCATCCCCAGCGGGCTTTCTATCTACGACAAAGACCATATTCCCGACCCGAGAGGGTGGTGGAAGACGAAGAGCCAGGAGCTGAAGAAGAATAAGCCTGAGGTGCTGGAATGCATCCTGCTGGTTCATGTTACGCCTTCGCTCGAGGGACTGAGGCTTGTCTTCGTTATCCCGGGAAGAATGAACCTGGCTGATGCGCAGAAATGGATGTCGGAGCAGCTGGGGGATAAGGATTATGATTCTTGCGTGAAGGACCTGGCTCGGCCTTCGTTCATCGTGCCCGAAGACTATATCCTCTTTATTAATGAAGAGGAGCTGTTTAAGGATAGAGAGGCTGCAACTGGGAGCAGGGAGAACGGAGAACTGAAGGGGGACGGGGCTTGGAAAGCCCCGGAACGGGGGCTGCCTGACGGGAGACCGGAGGGGGCTGCTGCTGAAGGAAGCGGGGGCGCTGCTGAAGGGAGCACGGGTGCTGGAAGCAAGAAGGCTGCTGCTGAAGGAAGCGGGGCTGCTGCTGAAGGGAGCACGGGTGCTGGAAGCAAGAAGGCTGCTGCTGAAGGGAGCACGGGCGCTGGAAGCGGGGCTGCTGAAAGCAAGAAGGCTCCTGCCAGCTACCCCAAGGAATACCAGGGGGTGCCTTATCCGGTTATCATAGAGAAGCTGATAGAGCTGTTGGGAGGAGAGCCGCAACATGGCTCCAGAAACTCGTTTATCTTTACATTAAGCTGCTATCTCCGCTATCTCTGCGATGATAATGCGGAATGGATCAAGCAGGTGATTCCAACCTTTGGCGAAGACCGGAAGAGGGCGTTCATAACCGTGGAGAGTGCCTGCAACAGAAAGCAGAGCTTCCGAATGCCCAGCATCGTGAGCAAGGCCGTAGAGCTGGTAAGGAATGAAAAGATGAATACGCTTTCTGCCAACTATGATGACAGCGATTTCGGCGATATCAACAATCCGGAATCTTACTTCTATCATATTCATCAGATGCCGGAAAAATTGCCCAAACTCATCCGACTCCTGATTTCGAAAACACCGGATATTTACCGTCCAGCCGTATCGCAGGCCATTTTCCCGCCACTGGCATCGCATCTCTGCGAAACCCGATTCCGCTATCTCGATAATGTAGAGCATGAGGCTACCATTTCTTCTATCTTGTGTGCCCCTACAGGAAGCGGAAAGGAAGCCATCACGCAACCTATCAACCACATCATGGCTGACATCAGGAAGCGGGATGCTGAACAGAGAGAAAGAGAGCGACTGTGGAAAGATGAATGCAACCGCAAAGGCTCGAACAAAGACAAGAGAGAAAGACCGCAAGGACTTGTTATACAAGAGGTTAATATTGATATGACGAACCCTGCCTTTGTGCTCAGAATGAAGGAGGCTGAGAACCATTTCCTCTATTCAAAACTGAACGAGCTGAACCTCTTCGATGCGCTGAAGGGCAAGACCAACCAGCACTTCCGCATCATGGAGCTTGCCTTCGATCTGGGTAATTACGGACAGGACAGAGTGGGCACACAGAGCGTTACCGAAACCATCAAGGTGCGCTTCAACTGGAATGCCTGCTGCACCCCGAAAAAGTGTCGCGAATATTTCAAAAGGGTGGTAACGGATGGTCCTATCAGCCGTATCTCGTTCAGCACCATCGAGCGCCGTCCATGCGGTTCGGAGCTTCCGGTATACGGCACTTATGATGCAGCCTTCGATGAACAGCTGAAGCCCTATATCGACAATCTGGTGAAGGCTAGAGGACTGGTAGACTGCCCTGGAGCCCGCAAGCTGGCTCAGACGCTTCTGGATGAAAATGCCCAGTTTGCCCGTCTGTCGCAGGATGTGGTATTCGAGAATCTCTCGTTCAGAGCCAATGTCATCGCCTATCTGAAGGCATGCGTGCTGTATGTGGCAAACGGCATGAAATGGGAGAAATCCATCGCAGATTTCGTGCGCTGGAGCGAGCGTTATGACCTCTACTGTAAGTTGAAATTATTTGGACAGATGATTTACGATGCAGACAGAGAGCAGGACTGCGTGCCTAAGACAGCACCGAGGGGTCCGAAGAATATGCTTGAGATGCTGCCCGAACAGTTCTCGCTCAAGGATTATGCCAATCTGCGCAGGGAGCAGGGTTTCGACGACAACCGCAAGCGTACGATGGATGCTGTTTACCAGTGGGTATCGCGCGGATATGTGGTGAAGCTGCTTAAAGACGAAACTGCTGACACTGACACTGACAGTTTAATTTTCCGCAAGGTGCATTACAACAGAAGTTATCTTCTCAATAAAGAATAAGCTTATGGAAATAATAGTAAAGCGAATAGCCAAGAAGAAGACCTATACGATAGGTCATCTTTATCTTCTGAAAGAGGATGAGGTAGAGAGCCGCCAGAGTTTCAGCAGGCATCTGGAAGACAAGCGTGAATTTCGCGATACCTTCTCTGAGACGCTGCTGGATAAGGAGCATTATTTCTGCGATACGCTGGAGCCTACCTGGCGCAATCTGCTGGGCATCACGCTGAGTCCTGGGGAAGTGGATGCCCGTTCGGGCAGGGTGAGCGGCAAGATAGCGCGCAAGGTTCGGGGCAAGACGGCGATACCCGAGGGCACTTATCCGCTGCTTGTTACCCCGTCGCCCAGGTTTAAGTGTTTTCTGCCTCTCGTTCAGGGAGTGCCCGGTTTCGAGGGCATCCGCATCCATGCAGGCAATTATCCTGACGACACGCAAGGCTGCATCCTGGTGGGCGAGAACAAGTTCAGGGGGATGGTAGTGAACTCCCGCATCTGGCTCAACCGCCTCATCAGCCGCATTGCCGAGGCTAGGGAGCAGGGGGAATCTGTATGGATTACGGTTATCTGAAAATATAAAAAGAGGGTGAGTCATCTGGTTATGACACACCCTCTTTTTGGCTTTTTATTTCTTTTTCTTCTTCTTTTTGATGCCGAAGAAATCGCGCCAGCCGTTGAAGTCTTTCTTCATGATGAGACCGAGACCCTGCGTGTTCAGACTGTTGCGTGTAAAATAGCGGTCGTTGGTCTGATTGTACATGCGTATGGCGAGGTTGCCGTTAGGGAAGATGAGGTAGCGGAGGTCAAAATCACCGATGAAACTCTGCGTGGCATTCGGATTGTCGCGATAACCGAACTGGCCATTGAAGAGTAACCGGTTGTTGAGCAGCTTGCCACTCAGAATGCCCTCATATTCGGCATTGTTGAAACCTTCATCGCCCGTAGATATGTTGGCACCGAAATTCCAGTTGTTGCTCTTCACCACGTTGGAAAGTACGGTGTTCAGCTGCTGCGAGATGGTGCCGCTCAGCAGGCTCTGCATCGCCAGCGAAGTCTGACTCTGCTGTTCGCCATCCTCGCTCACCTGGTTGTTGTTGGTCTGGGCGTAGAACCGGCCGATGCCCAAGAGATAGAGCACCTGCTGGTTCATCTCTTCCTGCGAATTGATGATAGAGTAGATCATCTGCTTCGCATCGCTGTTAACCGTAGGCAGGTCCATAGAGAAATCTACCTTAGGCGATTGAGGCGTGCCGGTGATGTCCATCAGGCAGTCTACGCGGATGTTGTTGCCCGAGAACGAACGGCCTATGCGCAGGTCACTCAGCGGCACTCCGTTTACGGTATATTTAGCCCGTAGGTTGAGTGGGGCGTTGTATGGGTTGCCACCGAAGGCGATGGTGCCGCCCGGCATAAACTCGAACTCCTTCTTGATGAGATTCTGGATGGTGAGCTTGTAGGTGCCATGGTCTACCACATAGTTGCCAAACATGTCGAATGAGCCCTTGTTGAAGTAGTTGGCGCGAATTACGCCATCTCCGTTCAGGGTGATGTAATCGCCCGACTGCTCGTCCATGATCAGCTTGAGCGTGAGGTTCTGGTTGGTGTTTACGAGGAAGTTGATGCGCATATCCGATTCGAAATCGATGTCATCCTCTCTCTGTTTCGTGGTTGGAGCCCCGTTCAGGCTCTCCATGATATCCGGCACAATCTCGTGCCAGTGGATAAAGCTCTTATCGCTGATGGCGTCCGGACTTGCCACATTATATACAAAGATGCTGCCCGGTTCGGGCTCGGCGTTGATATCGATGACGGTTTCGCCGCTCTTGCCGTGGATGCCTACCTCGCCCGTGGCATAGATGGTGCCATAGAAGGTGTTGTCGCCAAACTCGCGGGTATCGAAGCCCAGGAAGTTGTGCGCCTTGATATCGAGGTCGTAGCTCAGCCTTGTGAGGTGCTTGTGGTGGATGCCTCCGCTCAGGATGGCTATGTTGCGGTTGCGGTCGAAGATGGTATCATTCTCTATGAGGATATCATCTGGGATAGCGTGGGCACGGAGCGCATCGAAGGTATAATCGGTGTTGAGCTGCTTGAGGTGCACCTTGCCATGAGCGGTAATATCGCCTACGAGATTGACGCTTTTCAAATCGCCCACCACATTGAGATGACCATCGCCCCAGGCTTCTACCTGGTTCATGAAACTGCCGCAGAAATTCTCGAGGAATTTCATGCTGGTGCCCTGGGCATCGATACCCAGGTCGATATAGTTGCGCTTAGGCGAGACGTATCCGTTGATGAGTGTCTGATGCTCCGGACCATCATCGGCAACTGCATGAATATCAATCTGTTCAAGTTCCTTATTGAAGTTGACACCAGCATGGAGTACACCGAGCTGTCCGTTTTCGAAGGTAAACTCCTTCACGTCTAGCTGGGCGTAGGCATCAGGGTCGTTGAAGAGGCTCTTGATGATAGCCTTGCCCGAAGCCTTGCCGGTGAAATCTACCGAATGGAAATTGACGAGGTTCAGCACGTATGCCACATCCACATCCTTCAGGTCGGCTACGATAGAATCGGTCTTTTCGGGTGTAGCAAGACCGGAAACGATGACGTGCTGCTGGTCGTGGCTCACGGCGAAATGGTCTACCAGCAGGCGGTTCTTGCTGTAGATGATGTCGGCAGGATGAACCTCCCACGGCGTGCCGTCGATTCTGATTTCAGACGGGTGTATGGTTACGTGGGCGGTAGAAACATGATCTTCGTTCTTGAAGAACTGCGCCCTCGTATCGATGATGCCCTGGATAGGGAGCTTGGCCGAATGGTTGTTGTAGAAGAGCTTGGCGAAGAGCTGGTTGTCGGCAGCGGCTGCCTTTACGTGGATGCCCGGTCCGTTATCTCCCCATTTGCCCTGCCTGATCTGCGCATCTACCTTGAGCGAATCGTTGATGGTATGCAGTCGCACTTTGGCTCCATGATAGTCTTTTGCGTCATAGCTGAAGTCTGCCACGCTGGCATAGATGTTGACGGTTTTCTCAGCATCGTTCACGAATCCATCTGCAAAGACGGGCTGCTCTATCTGCAGCGGAATGCCCAGCATGCGCTGCAGTATCTCGGTAGAGGTGATTTCTGCCTGGAAGGTGAAATGGTTCTTCGCACTCCTGTCTACCTTGCCGATGCCCGGAAGGGTAGGCAGTTTGCTGGCTATCAGGTTGGTGAAGCTCTTGGTGAGGGTAGCGTAATCGTACTCTCCGTCAACATGGATGCTGGCGAACGGGGCTTCGAGGTCGAAATAGCTGTCCTTGCCCTGGTTCTTGGCGCTTACGGTGATGCCATAGAGACTGTAGGTCTTGTCGGCTACCTTCAGTCCCAGGATGGTTGGCAGCAGATGCTGTACATGGGCAGTAGCTGCATACTGCTTGCGCGGGATGGAGTAGGAGCCTTCTACCTGGATGTTGGCGTTAGGGTCGGCGATGGATGCGAGTCCCTCGAGCAATCCCCGGTTATAGCTGCCGTCTATCTGAATGTTGCGGTAGCTGTACTTGTTGAAATCGAAGCGCGGAATGCTGCCCTTGGCATAGAAATGCTGCTTGTTGCCGTGAGCCGAAAGCGATGCTGCCAGGATGCCGAACTGCCCGTTGTCGAGGATTCGGCCCAGGTTGATGCCCTGGGTGTTGATGCTAGCCTTGAGCTCGGAGCCAGCTTTTTCGGCCTTGATGGCTACTTCGCCCACGCCGGTCTTCAGCTGGCCGCGGGTGCCTGCCTTCTTGCCAGCACCATATACTTCACCTATATAATATATGTCGCCCAGGCGCAGCACTTCTTTCGGAATGCTGATGCGTTTGCCCAGATTTCTGGAAACCTCTCCGATGCCATCGCCTGATATCTTGAGGGCTGAGATATTTGCCTTCCAGCGCAGAAGGCGGTCCCAATCGCTCACACGGCCGTTAGCCCTGAGCAGCAGACTGCCGCTCTGAGTCTTGAATTCGAGGTTATGGATGCGGGCAGATGTACTGGTGCCCGAAAACTGGAGATGAAGCTGCAGGGCATCCTTGAACTTGCGGAGTTCAGGCACGAAGCAGGCAATATCGGCAAGCGTGATGACGGATGGCTTGATGCCGCCCTGAAACTGGAGTGTAGGCTTTACGATATGCTTGTTCTCGATGCGGTAGGTAGCGCGCAGGTCATCAAACTGCAATTGCGAATGAGGGAGCTCGATGCTGAAGTCTCTGAGCAGGGCTTGCTGCTGGTCGGCATCGAGTTTGAATCTCAGATTTCTGAGTTGAAGTCCTGATTTATCTTTCAGCGCTATCTTCTTGACAGACAAATGGATATCCTTGTCTGTGAGATGGCCCAGAATAATGTGGGCAGAGAGGTCTGTGATGCCTAGATGCTGCGGCGAAAAGACGCCCGGCTCAGGTGCAATATCGCGCTGGTTGTAGGCAACGGCACCATGCCGGATAATCAGGCTTCCGATGTGCAGGTCGAGCGGAGTATGGCGGGTGGTATCTTTCGAAGCCAGCGAATCGAGCACGAACTGGATGTTCATCGGGCTCTTGGCATCCTGCTTGTAGATGTTGGCATTGAGCCCGAAGAGCTGGGCAGATGAAACCGAAATCTTGCCATCCTTCAAAGGCAGGAAATCGAGCTTTGCCGATACGCGCGAAGCACAGATCATGCTGTCGCCCTTCTGGTCGAGCATCATCACGTCATCTATGATAATGCGGTTGAAGAAGCCCAGGTTCACCTTTCCGATACTTACCTGAGTGCCGAATTTCTGAGCCAGCGCACCGGCTACTTCAGAGCCGATGAAGGCCTGTACTGGTGGCACGTGCAACAGTACGACAAGCAAGAAATAGACAGCAGCCAGCGTCCATATAATGCTATTGATGATATGTTTTAAATGTTTCAGAGTTGCTTTCTCTAGTTTACAAAAATGTTACTAATTTGAATTTTGCGACAAAATTACTGAAAAATCGGCATAAAATCGAATAATTCACACAATTTTTCTTTTTTATATCACTTTTTTTCACTATTTTTGCAGCACGTTAGAAGTTTCAGCATAGAAGTAGATAAAATACTGAACTTTCGCATGTGGTTTAAGTACGGGCTGAAAGGCCCAAAAGCTCAGAAGCAGTACGCCCTGAAAGGCTCAAAAGCTCAGAAGCAGTACGCCCTGAAAGGGCAGAAGCTCCTAGCCCAGGGCATCGCCCTGGGTGTAATAGCAATCAGCAAGGCGCCCTGTAAGGGCAAAAGCTTTGTTAATTGCCCGGTATTTTAAAGCTTTTGCCCTTACAGGGCGACAGGTTTGCGTCCGTA
>ENA-OOQP01000969-OOQP01000969.1-human-gut-metagenome-genome-assembly--contig:-NODE-969-length-11634-cov-2.110459_pt1 | contig 11634 bp, 10 predicted proteins | sample MGYA00241266_ERZ501171 | MGnify/ENA primary metagenome ERZ501171 (study PRJEB25962, sample SAMEA2042501) | human gut metagenome | biome: human gut; feature: human-associated habitat; material: faeces...
CACCTTTTCAATAAAAGTACAAAAAACAAAAAAGAGTTTTTATACCATAGTCTGAGAATTTATTCGGTTCTCTGGTAGAAACGTAATCACCATATTTGATTACTTATATGTTATTAGAACTACGGCGACAATTATATCACAAAAAAAATATTTGTCAACAACTTTTTTATTTTTTTATTATTCTCAAAATGAGCATATAAAAATTATGTAATGTGTCTTTAAAACAAAGCTTTTATAATGTATAATTATACTATAGAGTGTATTTTGTAAAAGATAACTGGAAATAATAAACAAAAAACTTGACAACTATTAATTATTTTGTATAATATAATTGCATTTAGTTAATGCGCACAAATTTAATATTATAGTGTAAAAGGCAAAGCAGTAGAAATGCTGTGACGCAAAGCTATAGGGTCTTTAAATAAGATAGCCAGTTGTCAATAAAAGTAAGTAAACTATTATTGGCAACTTTTTTTATGCTAGGAGGTGAAAAGATGCCCCAAAAGAACATATATGTTAAAGATATTTATGGTCCTAAAAAGAAGAAAAAGAAAAGACTTATAATCTCGCTATGCTTCACTGGTATCTTAGCCACTTTGATTGTTATTTTGGCATATTTTGGTCAAAATGTTGGATCATTTTCAATTAAGCTTGGCGATGATTTAACATCAAGGCAAATTTTCATTTCTGAAAAAGAAGATTTTTCTTGGTATGATTCAAGACTCGAGGCTGCGTCTGTTAAAGAAGCTAATGTCATTATGTATCCCTTTATTAAAGCAAAAGAATGTAGAAATACTGATGGATCTAGAATTTGGGAAAACAATTCTTATGTTTCATATACCTTTTATTTGAAAAATATGGGGCGTGAAATAGTTAATGTTATGCAACAATGCTCAATTACAGGTAAGAACGATGGTCTTGAATTAGTAACTTGGCTTGAATATTTTGAGGATGATAATGAAGGAATAGTTTATCAAGGCGGAAATGTACCGGATAAAGCATCTGATCCCTTTTTTGAAAGATATCCTGATCCCAAATTATATGATCTTGAAAATAACATTGCCTATGAGAATAAATTTTATGACTTGCATCCTGGGGATGTTAAAAAGTTTACTTTAATTACTTGGGTTGATTCCCAAGACCCTGACTTAAGCGAAGAAATCCTTGGTGGTACAATTAGATTTGAGATTTATTTCTCATTATTCAGAAGGTGATAATATGAGACGAAAAATTATTGTATTATCATTATCTATTATTTTGCTAATTGGTACAGCTGTAACGGCGACATATGCAGCATATCTTAAAGGTCTTACAGCTTCAGTTGGTAACCTTGAAATGAGTCTTTATAAAGATAATTATTCTTTAGTTTCTATCGATGGAGTAAATTTTAGTGAGAATCTTGGTAAGGATGAAATTTATAAAGCAGTTGTAGCTTCTTCAAAGGGATATACAGTTGGCGCTGATGGTAATTTCTATGATGGAATGAAATTGGTTGAAACATCTGATGATTTTGTTAAAACTGAACTCAAAAAGATAAGCTTAAGCCCAATAACATCCTCAGATGGAATTATCTTTGAGAGGGTAAGTTATAGTGGAATTAATCAAAGTGTAGATGTTGCTAGCGGTGCGTATATAAGCTTTGACTTATATTTTAAAGCTAATGTTGATACACCATTTGATTTATGCTTTAATACCGAGGCTAATAATTATGATGCATCTAAGCAAGTTCTTAATATATCATCTGATTATTTAGAACTTAATTCTAATCAAGCATTTAGCTTGAAAAGTGGATTTGAAGCATATGATGAATTAGGCAATATAACTTATTATAAGAAAGATACTAAAGGCTTTAAAATTCGTCCTAGTGACGCAATGAGATTTTCGACTATTGTAGAAGATAAAGCCAAAATATATGAGCCTTCAATTGGCATTGGCTCTTATGCAACATCACTAGATAGTGAATTGTATAATGATTCATATAAGTCCACAGCTTCTAGATTTGATAGTAATAAGAATGCATCTTATACTTATAGTGTAAATCAAGGAGCGAGTTTTAGTCCAATAAATTATGATGCATGTCCTTCAAGTTATCAAAGCTTTGACTTGCTTGACTCATTAAAAATTGTATCATTTAAACAAAAGGACGAAATAAAAAAAGTCAAATTTAATTTTTGGCTTGAAGGCTGGGATGCAGATTGCTTCGAAGGTATCCAAGGAACAAATATAAATATTTCATTATCATTTAGAGGTATGCAAAGCATTGATTCTTATAGAATTAATTACCATGATGGTGATAATGTTACAAGTGTTGATTATCTTAGTAGTGCCCTTTTAAATACAGTACCATATAATATACCTTATAAAAAAGGTAAAAAGTTTATGGGGTGGTATTTAGAAGAATCGTTTGACACCTTATTTGATCAAAGTGTATTAAGTACTGATCAAGTAGGAGACGTGTATGCCAAATGGCAATAATAAAATAGTTAAAAAATAAAGGAGATTTAGATAATATGAAAAAATCTTTAAGAAGAAAATTAATTATGTCTGCTGTAGCAGTAGGAGTTGCGGCGGTAGGAACTACTGCATCAACATATGCTTGGTTTGTATCTAATACAGATGTTTCAAGCTCAGTAAGTGGAGCTGTTGAAGATGCAACATCTTCATTATATATTTCTGAGGATGGAAAAAACTTTGGAACACAAAAGATTGATTTAGGTTCAAAGACATCAAAGCTTGCACCACTTCAATTAACAAATGATGGTGCAACTGGAGCATATACATTAAAGGATTTAGAAGGTAATAATGCAAATACTGAAAATTATATTACATTTGATTTATATTTTTCGGTTCAACTTCAAGGAAATGCATCTAAAAAGGTAGTAATTAAAACAACTGCAGAAGATAAGGGTGAACAAACGCATGTTGCCCAAACAAATGTAGCTTCTGCTGATGGTTATAAGGCTATTAATCAAGGTGATTCATTATGGGAAAATGTTATTAAGGCAATGAATGTTCAAGTGGATATAAAAAATGCTACATCTGTTGCTGAATTAGATGCTGCACAAGCAACGTCATATTATTATGCTTTGAATGATACTAAAGGTACTTATAATGGCTTAGCATATTTTAATGCAGTTACAGGTGAAACACATACTCCAGCTAATGTTAAAGAAATTACAAATTATCTAACTGAAACAGAAATTTCACAAACCACTAAGAAGGCTGAAAATACAACAGGTGTTGATTTTATTCCAGAAATTACACAATCAGGATATTATAAGGCTTCTTTCACAATTTGGATGGATGGATGGGATGATGCCGCTTTTGATGCTGTTGCCTCTCATGCATTTGAATTAGGATTTACATTTGCATTAGCAGATAAGACGGTAGCTGCTTAGTATAGGAGTAATAAATAATGAAAAAGAGTTTAAAAAGAAAGCTAATAATGTCATCTATAGCAGTTGCTACTGCTATTGTTGGAACCACTGCATCGACATATGCATGGTTTGTTAGTAATACGGATGTAACATCATCTGTGACTGGAAATGTTGCAAGTTCAGATTCATCACTTTACATATCAAAGGATTCATCTTCATTTAGTACAAAAGGAATTGAATTTGATTTTAGTGATAGTAAAATTGCTCCACTTCAAGCAATTACAAAAACAGGCTCTACTGGTTTTGATTTTAAGCATTTAAATAATGAGACGACAGTAACTGAAAAAGAATATATTAAGTATTCAATCTATTTTTCTGTTCAAAATGTTTCAGCAGCTGTTCCTAAAACGATTACAATGAGTATGAAGGCTGATGATAAAGATTATTCTAAAAAAGAAGCACAACATGTTGCACAGGCAAATGTTACTCCAAATGGTAATTATAAAGAAATTCAAACTGGTAAAAAATATTGGGAAAATGTTTTAAAAACACTTAATATGAATATCAGCTATGTTACTGATGCAGATGCTACTAATTTAGATACTAAGGATAATTCAACACTTATAGGAAATTATCAAATTAACTCAACTGCTAGTCAATATGATGGATTAGCATATTATAAAAATGTAAACGGATTAGGTACCTTAGAAAAAGGTGCCGATGTCCTTGAAGTTTCTGATACAATAAGCTCTAATAATATTGATAATGTAGATGGTAATAATCTTGGTCAGGCTGACGGAAAAATTAATTTAATTGCTAATATTACGGCTGCTGGTTATTATAAAGTAGATTTTACTATTTGGTTAGATGGATGGGATGATGCTGCTTTTGATGCTGTTGCTTCTCATACATTTGGAATGGAATTTACTTTTGGTCTTGAATAAGGAGAATAGAAGTTATGAAAAAAAGTTTAAGAAGAAAATTAATAATGTCAGCTGTAGCAGTAGGCGTTGCAGCTGCAGGAACTACCGCATCAACATATGCGTGGTTTGTATCTAGTACGGAGGTATCTAGTACTGTTTCAGGTACAGTAGAATCATCAGGAGCATCATTATTTATATCTAATGATGGCGTTTCATATGGAACTAAAGCTGTTAAACCAACTGCTGATTTTTCAAAACTAAAGATGGCACCACTTCAAATGAAGGCTACAAATCATACGCTTTCTAGTTTGGATGATGGAGAAGCTACAAAAAATGAAGACTATATGAGCTTTTCATTATATTTTTCAGTTCATAATATTAATACTACTCACTATAATTATAGTATTAAATTATCAACTACTGCAACTGATAATGATATTCAAAAGATTAAAACTCATGAGGCGCAAACTGCAATTGCAGAAGATGGTACATATTCAGCAATCAATCAGGGGACATCTTTGTGGGATAATGTTTTAAAAGCTATGAATGTTTCAATCGGACAGCAATATTCATCATCTAATAGCTTTAGTGCTGCAACATCTACTAAATATTACGAAGTAAATAAAAGTGAAGCAATTTATGATGGTTTAGCTTATTTTAATAAGATTACTGAAAATTCAAAAACAGAAACTGATAAAGTTACTTATGAAACTAATGCCTTAACAACAACAGAACTTGAAACTAAAGATAATGTTGAAGCGAAAAGTATAATTTCGGCTACCGGAGATATAACAGTTATCAACAATATTACAGCGAATGGATATTATAAACTAGACTTTAATTTTTGGTTAAATGGTTGGGATAAGGCTTGCTTTGATGCAATTGCTGCTCATGAGTTTGGATTGACATTCAATTTTAAATTAGAAGCAACACCTAAAAGCGAATAATACTCTATAAAATTTAACGAAAGGAGCATACCATGGAATATTTCTTAAAAAAAATATGGTTATCAGCTATACTTAGTATTTTAGTGTTAATAACCGGTGTTACATCAACATATGCTTGGTATGCTATGACTCGTACAAATAATGTAGAAGATTTTAATTTTGATATCAAAGGTGGAAATTCACTTGCAATTTCCACCAATGGTATTGATTTTCAAGATTCTTTATCATCACTGGATGTAAAAAAAGCAATTCTTCAAAAAAGAGGAATAGATGCTTCCGGTTTAAGTGATGATAAGGTTAACTCTTTATTAAATATTGTCCTAGATCCTGTAACTCCTAAGGATTATACTTCCTTAGATAAAGGTTTTCAGTATGTAGATAATAAAGATGCATCTGATTATAAATACATATCATTTGATATTTATCTTGCTTCTAATAACGATAATAACGAAGAAGCTACGTCTGTCAGGCTTTCAACAATTAATCCCGTTAAAGCATCTGATAAGTATGTAAGCTTTGATGGTGAGAATGTTAATGATGAAACATCACTTGGCAAAATATCAGATGGTGTTAAAATGAATGTTGCAAATGCAATGAGGCTTGCTCTTACAACATATGATGCTTGTTTATATAGTGATATTTTAAATTCTAGCAATAATCCACATACCACTATTTATTCTATAGGAGGAAATGCTCCTAATGTAAAGAATAATGTATATAATTTTGGTGGAATTAATACAGAATATAATTTGGCAGTAGATTTATATAATCAAAGAAGTGAAAATAAAATATCAATTCCCCAAAATGAAAGAAATGATCTTGATTATGATACAACTGAAATTATTTCTTCAAATGATGGTTTATATTCAGGTATGATGAAAAAAATGACAGTGTATTTGTGGCTTGAAGGATGGGATGCAGATTGCATTACTGAACTTCAAGGTGAAGCATTTACATTTGAGCTTGGTATGTCATCAAGTATTTAAAAAATAAAATGCGTTTTTATAATGCTATTTTATGTTAATGTTTTAAAATGATTTTATTTGTGTTAGAATATTAACATAAGATTGAAGAGAGGTATATATATGCAAGAAAACACTACCCAAGAATTAAAAACTCCGATGACTACTAAACAAAAAGTTTGGTTTGGAGTAAAAATCGCTTTAAACGTTGTATTTTATATATTAATTTTATTGGTACTTTTATTTTCTATTTCAAATATTAGAGCTAAAAACAAAAATGATCAAATTCCTAATATTTTTGGAAAAGGTTATTTAAATGTACTTTCTGATTCAATGACTGGTGATAATAAGGACTCGTTTAATGTTGGTGATATGATTATTGTAAATGTCGCAAACGATAAGAAGATTTCAAAGTTAGTTGTCGGCGATATAGTTACCTTTTATGACTCTAATTTAGCCTCTAATAAGGGTGCAGGTACAGCTTTAAATACCCATAGAATTGTTTACATTGGTAAAAATACTGAAGGGACAACAATTTATTATACAATGGGAGATAAAATAGCCAAAAATATTAATTTTAATGCTAATAGTTTGGCAAATATGACGGAGCAAGAGGTTAATGAGACGTTTGATAGATTAGGTCATTCTCAGTACCAGGTATTTACAGCATCTGCTATTCGTGGTATTTATTCTGGAAAATGGTCTGGTTTTGGTAAGACCATTCAGACTATAAATAATCATTTTATTGCGATTATTATTGTACCAGTTGCTATTCTATTGGTTTTTGAAATTGGTGTTTTAGTTTTAAATATAATGCGTGCAAGAGAAGAAAAGTTAAAACTTGAAATGAAAGAAACTAGTCAAGAGCTTGCAAATCAAGAGACTATTTCTGCAGATGAAAAAGAAAAGCTTAAGGCAGAACTTCGTGCAGAGCTTTTAAAAGAAATGCTTAAAGAATCAGATAATGAAGAAGAATCAAAAGAAAAAGAAGAAAACAAATAATTGATTAGATTAAATTTTAGTAAGGATTAAATATGGCTGAGTTTTCAAAATATTTTATAAGCTTTTTAAAGAAATTCTTTGAAAATTTTCTTGATTGGTTTAAAACCTTATTTAGTCTTTTTTCTAAGATATTCTATTCATATCCTAAACAATATATAAATGATATTATAACATCTTGTGTTAATAATGAAAATTTTAAAGTATTAGATTGGATTGTTCTTGTATTAGTATCAATTGTTTTAGTTATTTTCTTTGGCTTAGTAATTGTTGTTATTTTTCAGTTCCTACGTAAGTATATAAGATTTAGAAAGCGTGAGATTGAAAAAGATGAGCTTGTTGATGAAATAGCAGTTTTAAATAATCGTGTTTTTGATTTAGTTGAGGAAAAGAATAAGATTTTAGCTTTACGTATTAATCAAATTGGTGGTACTGAAGCCTATGCAAGACAGGCTGATATGGAAAGAGGAACTTCATCTCTTAAAGGTAAAAGACCTGCTCTTCAATCTGATTCACGTTTCGTTAAGCTTACACAGGTTGATAAAGACTATGAAATTTCATCTGAATTCACGGTAATGCAATCAAGCGATATGGTTAATTTACCTGAGCTTATTGATAGATTTATTAAATACAGTGCTTCTCAGCTTCATCTTTATTATACAAAAGAGATTATTGCTAGATTTTTTGCAGGAATGGCCACTTCAAAGGTTTTAATTTTGGAAGGTATTTCTGGTACTGGTAAAACTTCCCTTCCTTATGCAATGGGTAAATTCTTTAACAAGGAAACATCTATTATTTCTGTTCAACCATCATGGCGTGATCGTGCAGAATTGCTTGGCTATTTAAATGAATTTACAAAGAAATTTAATGAAACTGATTTCTTAAAAGCTGTTTATCAAGCAGGTTATTCTGATAAACCTAATTTTATTGTTCTAGATGAAATGAACCTGGCTCGTATCGAGTATTATTTCGCTGAATTCCTATCAGTTATGGAAATGCCAGATGTTCATGAATGGAAAATTGATTTAGTTCCTGCTTCTGAGCCAAGTGATCCTAAGCTATTAATTAATGGTAAGCTATTTATTAATCAAAATACTTGGTTTATTGGTACAGCTAATAAGGATGACTCAACATTTACAATTACTGATAAGGTATATGACCGTGCAACCCCAATTGTAATTAACAATAAAGCGGAATTAATTGATTGTGATTATACTAATAATGTACAGATGACATTTGATTATCTTGACGAGTTATTTAAAAAGGCTCAAGCTGAGATTACTATGTCAACTAAGGTTATGGATTCATTTAAAAAAGTCGACGAGTATATTCAACAAAACTTCAAGATTGCTTTTGGTAACCGTATTATGAAGCAAATTAAATTATTCGTTCCTGTATATGTTGCCTGTGGATTTACAGAGGTTCAAGGTCTTGATTATATGTTGGCTAATAAGATTTTACGTAAGTTTGAATCATTAAATTTATCTTTCCTTCATAATGAGCTTGATGGATTAATCGAACTTCTAGATAAATTATTTGGAAAGAATTCCTTTAAAGTATCAATTGAATATATTGAAGATTTAAAGAAAATGATGTAGGTTAGGATGTGATATTATGGCTTTAGAGGTTTTAAAACCAACTGAAGAAGAGTTAAGTGATAAGGCCGTTTCGCAATTCTATGAAGCATTTTATTCTTGTATTGAAAATGCAAAATCACCTTTGGGTGATTTTCTTTTTAATGAATTGCAGCAAGGCGAAAAAACAATATATAATAAAACAGTTCGCGAAACAAAGATTTTTGATGGAAACTTTCTAGATGTTGTTATAGGGGCATATCCAAGCTTGTTAAAAATATGTCGTGATCCTAAAAAGACACTTGCTTATATGCAAGAGGTTGTAGCAATGGAAAAGGCTAAAAAGGTTGATTCAGAATCGATTAGACATTTAGCCTCTCATACCCAATATATACGTGATATAAATGAGCAAAATGAAGTTATTCCGTCAAAAATATTATCTACATATGCGGAAGATAATATTGGTATTTATGAAAACCGTTTTATTAAAAGTTTAATCAATCGTGTGATTGTTTTTTTAGATACAAGATTAAAGCTAATGGATGAAAACCTAGAATCAATTAGTGCTGATGAAATTAGGTATAAAAATAATATTAAGTTATCACATCGTAAAATCGATTTAGAAATGAATATAAAAATATCTAATGAAATTTTGGATGAAACGCAAAAGGCAAGAGAGCTTTTTGACAAAACAAAGAATGCTCTTGATAAGTACCGGGCATTAAAAGGAACAGGATTATATCAAGCTGTAGCTAAGCTTAAAGATGTTGTACCTCCAATTATGAAAACTAATATAATTCTTCATAATCCTGATTTTAAGATTGCTTATAATTTATGGCTTTATATTGACCGCACAACTGAGGTAGGTTATAATGTTCAATCTGATGAGAAAACTAATGATGACGATGATGTAATTCTTAATGATTTTAATCATATTGGAGTTTTTCTTATTAATGATTTGATGCATCAAAGAGGAATCCAATCATTAGAAGCCTTTGATGGCGAAAAAAATGTTCGTGAATTAAAACATGATGATATTACTAAATATGAATTAGAACCTAAAGATATTAAATTATCCCACCAAGAAATATCTGAGTATCTATTGAGTCGGATATCAGAAATATTTGAAGAAAAATATAAAGAGTCATTGTCTCAAGGTTTAAGCTATGAAATGAGTGTTAAGCGTGTTTTCAGGGAAATGATTGATGTTTTGAACCGTATTTATCCTAATTTATTTGGGGTTAATACAGAAGATATGAAAAAAACACCTGAGTTGCTTGAAATATTAAAACGTAAACAACGTGTTATGAAGCTTATTAGAGAGCAAAAACAAATTGATTTAAATAAAATGGATAGAGAAACTCAGACTTTAGATACAAATATAAAGAATCTTGAAGATTATTTAAAACGCCAAGAGGAAAGACAAAAAGAAAGAGAAAGAAAAGAAGCTATCCGTCTTGAAAAGCTTCGCCTTCAAGAAGAAAAGCGTAAGGCTCGTGAGGAAAAACGTAAAGAAGCAGAAAGACTTAAGGCTGAAAAAGAAAGAATAAAGGCAGAGCAGGAAAGACTTAAGGAAGAAGAAAGATTAAAGAAAGAGGAAGAAGAAAGACTAAAAAAAGAAGAAGAAAAGCGTACTGAAGAGCAAAAAGAAGAATTACTTGTAGAACCGTCTTTATTAGATGAAAAGACAAAAGAAACATCTAAGCCGGATGATGAATATGCTAAATTAAAATCAAGAAAATCGCAAACAACAATAAAAAATAAATATCTTGAGGATTTAGATGAAGATGTTGTTTTAAGATATAGTGAGGACGAATTAGTTGAAAATAATCGTGAAAATTTTGCATATGATGAAGATATTGATAATGATGTTATAATTCGCTTTGATGAAAATGAAGTAATTGAAAATATTCTTGTAAAGGAACAAGCTGCTAAAAAAGCTAAGGCGTTAGCTAGAAGCAATATTAAAGATTCTAAGGGAATATCTAAAGATAAAACAAAAAAGGTTCCTAAAGGAAGAAAGTCTATTTATATTGATGATGTTAAAAGAGGACATAAACCTTTGAGAAAAAATAGAGTGAATAAACATGCACGTTAAAAAAATAATAAGTATAATAATTACATCTATTTTAAGCTTAATTGTTGCGGGACTTTTGATTATATTAATAAAAAATACAATAGCATTAAAAAATAATCAAATTTCATCTTTTTTTGGTTATTCAATATCTTATGTTCCAACAGAATCAATGGAACCCACAATTAATCCGGGAGAAACGGTTTTAATAAAAAAAGGTTCAATTAAAGATGCTAATATTGGTGATATAATTGTTTACTACGATGGTGAACGTTACATCATTCACCGTGTCACAAGAATTTTAGAAAATGGAAATTTAAAAACAAAAGGTGATAATACATATACTAATCCTGTTGAGGACTCTTTGCAAATTGATGAAAATATGTATTATGGTAAGTATATTAAAACGGTAAATTTCTTAAATTTTACTAGCATCTTTAAAAATAAAAATTTCATTTTTCCAATTTGTATATTAATATACGTTGTTATTCTTATCTCGGAGGGGATTTCAATTGCTAAAACAATTAAAAAGAAAAATGACGAGAATATAAAGAAGATGCAAGAAGAGCATAATCTTAAAATGCTTAAAGAAACACTTCGTGAAGAAGTAAAAAAAGAAATATTAGATGAAATAAATAAAAATGCCCTCAAAAAGTAATTTAATACAATTAAGATGTTATCTTTTGGTAGCATCTTTTTTTTTCTTTTTTAAAGCTAAATAACGTTAGAATTGACGGCTCTTCTTATGAAAACGCTTTCCAGGTAACTTTTTTTAAAT
>ENA-OOQP01000973-OOQP01000973.1-human-gut-metagenome-genome-assembly--contig:-NODE-973-length-11601-cov-4.971938_pt1 | contig 11601 bp, 8 predicted proteins | sample MGYA00241266_ERZ501171 | MGnify/ENA primary metagenome ERZ501171 (study PRJEB25962, sample SAMEA2042501) | human gut metagenome | biome: human gut; feature: human-associated habitat; material: faeces...
CAAGACTGAGCGTCACACCACCAGTCACACGATGGCGCTTATAGTCGTTGATTTTCAACACGCCAGGGTCCTCATCCGTAGCCCCATATCGGGTGCCATCACTGTGGTCGCTCATGAAATCATATCTTGCCAATGGAGAAACCTTCCTGATCAGACATTTCTGGTTGGCCACCGGAATATCATAGCATACAAACCCGTCAAAGGCGTGCACATCATGAAACGCATTCTTGGAATAATGCTTGAAGAGATACTCCACCTCAGCGATCAGACCGCCACGATGAAAGGTAACACCCGCATCATACATATTGACGGTGACGTCAGAAGGCTTGATTTTCTGCGTACTCAGCACGAGATTCACATTCGGGAAGAGGAACTGCGCCTTGGCAGAATAGTTGATGCCCTTGGTCCAGTAATCCTTCTGGTTGGTAAGACCGGAGCCGTTGAACACACCCGCATTCACGATGATAGGGAACCCCACGTTCCAGGTATAACCCACCTCAGCACCGACATCACGCACATTACCCACCTGCTTGGCGATAAACGAGCGGTTGGCGAAATACTGCTGATGAGGCGAGCGGTGCGCATCGATGGTGAAAGGCACACGTTCCTGACCGATAGTAAACTGGAGCGTACTCCATGGTTTGATACGGGTATAAGCATCGAGCATCTTGATTTTGCCCTCATCGCAGAGGTCGATTTCCGCCTTGTAGCTCACCTCTTTGGTCACCTTACCTGTCACATTGATACGGGCAGTTCTCACTTCGAATCGTCCCTCCCCTTCCTCGGTCTGGTATTCGTACTTCGAGCGTATCGTACCGCCAATCTTCGGAGTACGGTCAACCTCCTTCTTTTCATCCTGAGCAAACACCGCTGCAGACATCATAGCGCAGAGCAGCAGGGCCATTGTCTTCTTCTTCATATTCACATTATTAATACATTAGCACACATCATGAGGCCATAGCCTTTATTCGGGTGCAAAGATACGAAGAATATATTTCTAACTTACGACACGGACGTTACAAAATGATGAAGAAAGCTCAAATCATACATCCCAGACATTCCATGATATGAAACGTTACCGATACATTTTTGCCTTTTCCCTTTGTTATTTCAAATAAAATGATTAGTTTTGCAGATGCAAAGAGTCTGATAAGATATTATCACCAGAAACTTAAAAGAAAGAACCATGGCAGAATTGAAATTATATCCAGTAGGAATCCAGACTTTCGAGGAAATCATCACCCGAAATCTGCTGTACGTAGATAAGACGGAATATGTCTATCGCATGACTCATAGCGGTGGCAAACATTTCTTCTTAAGCCGTCCACGCCGTTTCGGAAAGTCATTGTTGGTTTCTACCTTTAAGAGTTATTTTCTGGGAAAGAAGGAACTCTTCAAAGGGCTTGCCATCGAAAAGTTGGAAAAGGACTGGACAGAATATCCTGTCCTGCATTTCAGCATGGCTGGCGGTAAACACATGGAGAAGGACCAGCTGGAAAGATACTTGGGAAACCGGCTTGCAGAACAAGAAAAAGTATGGGGAATTAAGACTCCTGCAGTTGATGCGAACGACCGACTCATCGCACTCATTCAGACTGCTTACGAAAAGACTGGCCAGCAGGTGGTAGTACTCATTGATGAGTATGATGCTCCCCTACTTGATGTTGTGCATGAAGATTCTCATTTGAAAGATTTGCGCAATGTGATGCGTAATTTCTATAGTCCTTTGAAGGATTGCGAACCTATGCTCCGCTTTGTTTTCCTGACTGGCATCACTAAATTTTCGCAGATGAGCATCTTCAGTGAACTCAATAATATTACCAATATAAGTATGCGCAATGATTACGCAGGAATCTGCGGAATTACCAAGGAGGAATTGGAGACTCAGATGTCAGCAGATGTTGATGCATTGGCAGTTAAGATGAATCTAACCCGAATTCAGACTCTTGTTGCATTGCGAGAATTTTATGATGGTTATCACTTTGCTGCCCAGTCCCCCGACATCTTCAATCCATATAGTCTATTGAATGCTATGGCTGCAGGCTGTCTGGATTATTATTGGTTTACTTCTGGCACACCTACCTATCTGATAGAAATGCTTAAGAAATTCCAGGTAATGCCTTCGGAAATTGGAAGTTGCGAGGCAGACAAGTCGGAGTTTGATGCACCAACAGAAATGATGGTATCCATCATGCCTCTTTTATATCAGAGTGGATATATCACCATCAAAGGCTATGATCCGGAGACAGAACTCTTTACGCTTGACATTCCCAACAAGGAAATCCGTGTTGGATTATATCGCAGTCTCTTACCAAATTATATAGGTATGACTACGCCTAAGGGAACAACCACCATCGCAAAGATGTCGGCTCTTATTCGCCGTAATGATATGAATGGGGCTTTGCAGATGCTTCAAGCTTTTCTTGCCACGGTTCCGTATTGCAACAATACGGATTCTGAGGGACATTATCAGCAGATGATGTATGTGATATTCTCTATTCTTGATAATTACGTGGATGTAGAAGTTCGCACTCCGTCAGGAAGAGTGGATATGGTACTGAGAACTGCTACGCATCTCTATCTCTTTGAGTTGAAACTCAATAAGGATGCAGCTGCAGCGATGAAGCAGATTGACCTCAAGGAATATCCTAAACGTTTTGCTCTATGTGGCTTGCCAATCGTAAAGGTAGGCGTCAACTTTGATGTCGCTTCGCATAATATTACGGATTGGAAGATAGAAGCTTATACATAATGGTGAAATTGGAGTACCCAAACATGCTTATTCCAAATATTTATACTAACTTTGCGACAAAATAAAAATATATAAGGAGAATCGCTCATGGATAGTAATATCACAAAGAAGAAAAATGCCAAGCGCGAATACATTTATCGCAAGCGCATCCCTTACGGAATCATGAACTTCGTTACCGTGAGAAGAGACGACTGCTATTATGTAGATAAGACAGATTTTATAGAAGAAATAGAAAGATCCAACATGTATTTCTTCTATATCCGCCCTCGTCGTTTCGGCAAGAGCCTTACCCTCTCCATGCTCAAACAGTATTACGACATCAATATGGCTGACAGGTTTGAGGAACTGTTTGGAGGATTATATATCGGCGAGAATCCTACACCTGAACATAATACCTATCTGATTATCTCGCTCAACTTTGCCGTGGTGGATGCCAATCTTGAGAATTACAAGAAGGGACTCGATGCACATTGCAACACAGAGTTTAACTACTTCTGCGATGTGTATGCACAATATCTGCCTGCCAACATCAAAGAAGAGATGAACAGGAAGGATGGCGCAGTAGAACAGTTGGACTATCTTTGCAAGGAATGTAAGAAGACAGGACAGAAAGTGTATCTCTTTATTGATGAGTACGACCATTTCACGAATACTATCCTGGCAGAACCAGACTGTCTCAACAATTATCAGGCAGAAACTCATGGCATGGGTTATCTCCGTAAGTTCTTCGACACCATCAAGTCGGCTACCGATTCCACCTTAGAGCGAGTTTTCGTAACGGGCGTCAGTCCTGTTACCATGGATGATCTGACCAGCGGTTTCAACATCGGCACCAACTATTCCCTTTCATACGAGTTCAACGAGATGACGGGCTTCACGGAAGAAGAGGTGCGCGAAATGCTCACTTACTATACCGAAACCCTCCATCTCCACAACTACACCGTGGATGAATTGATAGACCTGATGAAGCCATGGTACGATAACTATTGTTTTGCAAAGGATTCATATGGCGAAACCACCATGTACAATTCCAACATGGTGCTCTATTTCATCGATAATTATATCAGAAACCGAGGAAGACTTCCTAAGAATATGATAGAGGAAAACATCCGACTGGATTACAACAAGCTCCGTATGCTCATCCGCAAGGACAAGGAGTTTGCCCACGATGCCTCTATCATCCAGCAACTGGTAGAAAACGGCTTTGTGGCTGGTGAGCTCAAGACCGGCTTTCCTGCCGAGCAGATAGGCGACCCGGATAATTTCGTGAGTCTGCTCTACTACTTCGGCATGGTTACCATCGCAGGTAATTATCAGGGAAAGACCAAGTTCGTGATACCAAACGAGGTAGTGCGAGAGCAGCTGTTCAAATACCTTCTCGACACATACAAGGAGAACGACTTGAAATACGATTCTTACGAAAAGGGAAACTTAGAAAGTGCCTTGGCATATTGTGGAGAATGGAAGCCTTATTTTGAATATATTGCCGACAGTCTGCATAAATATTCATCCCAGAGAGATCATCAGAAGGGAGAATATTTCGTGCACGGATTCACGCTTGCCATGACTTGCGACAACAAGTTCTACCGTCCGATATCCGAAAAGGACACCCAGGAAGGCTATGCCGATATCTTCCTCTGTCCGCTTGTTGACAACTTCAGCGATATGCAGCATTCCTACATTGTAGAGTTCAAGTATGCCAAGTCTAAGGATACCGCTGCGCATATAGAACAACTCAAGCAGGATGCCATCAGACAAGTGAATAGATATGCAGAAAGCGAAGTAGTAACTTCTGCTATCAAGACCACGCAGCTACACAAGATTATCATAGTGTATAAAAGCACGGAAATGGTGGTTTGCGAGGAAGTGAAATAATCACAAGGCGTACGCTCCTCTGAATGAGGACGTACGCCTTGTTTATTTATTTTCCACTCCCAGCCCGTCCGAGAACGGCTGTTTGGAGTGTATCATAGAGGGCAGAACCGCTATCACGACTCCATCTAAGCCCCTCTAAGGGCATATCTTTTTTCATCTTAAAATTTTAGTAGAAATTATTAAAGCTTATTAGCCATTCAGAAATTTATAAAAAGATTACGTATATCTACAATAGTAGAAATTATTGAAGCTTATTTTTTTCTTCATATTTAACACTATTAAGAATTCGTATTTCCTTGTTCGAGTATCACCCAAACACCGGCATTATCTTTACCTTCGTGCCTTATGACACCCGCTTTTTGCATTACCGCCAAATCTCTTTCTATCGTTCTCGAAGTCACCGACAAAGTCTCCGACATTTGTTTCGCAGAAACTGTTGGATTAGACCTTATTATTGAAACAATAATTTGCTGTCTATCAGACAGTTTAATCTCCGACACGTCTCCGACATTTATCTCCGACATGTCTCCGACATCCCCGCCACGCTCTGCGATAACTTCATCTATCGTTTTGCGCTGAATAATCGCCATCACGCCACCTCCATTTTCTTCTATCGTTGGCAATGGCAAGCTGGCACGTTCTAACTCCTCGGCAATCTTCTTGAAACCACGTCCCCATGACTCCACAAAGCCTGCTTTGTAAAAAACATTAGCAATATTATGGTTACGAGGATAAGATGAATGCTTCTGCAATAAGGCTGCCGGAGTCAACTCTTTTGGCAACAAGCCATAATTCCATAACTCTATGCTGCGGTCGTAGATACGCATCTGGATGGCAGGACCGGTATAAGCCTTATGCGAAATGGCATTATATATCAACTCTCGTAATGCTTTATCTGGAATTTCCAGCTGTTCTATGCGCTGTAATCCCTCGTAGTGAATAGGCGAAAACAGATACTTGGTTCGGAGTACGTCCATCACTCGACTTGCCATCTGAATCAGGTTGCCTTCTATCACATCCTGAATAATCAAATCGCTCTCGTCTGTATGAAAACGTCCTATCTTGAATACCGCAGATGGGAAGAACTGACCAACATGCTTTCCGAAAAGCAAGATGGCAGCATTTTTCAATTCACCTTCCCTGGTGAACAAGCCAAGATTACGCAATACATCTTCGGTTGACGAATTGGCCTCTGATTCATCCATACGACCTGCCTTGATACTACATTGCAAAAAATAGTCAATCGCATTGCGGTCTATGTCATCAAGAGTAGCACCATAAACAGGAATATCATCCCATGAATGACCCATCTTTTCCATAATGAATTGCTGCAAAGCAAGCCCTTTGAGTTCTTGCTTGGTAGAACCACTACGATAATGATACGTACCTTTATAGGCTATCGGCATATTACTTGGTGAGACCACAATCTCTATGTACTCTTTATCACCTTCCATAAGAAGGTTTACATCTTCTACGATGCCCAGATAATTAACTATCTTGTTAGGAATATCTTCCAACAACCGTTTGGCATCAGATAAACCGATTACTTCTTTCTGGTCGTTTACACCGATATAAATACGCCCACCTTGGGCATTGGCGAAACCACATATCCATTTCAGATATTCATCACGCCATGATTCCTTATATTCTATATTTTGACTTTCATTCTGCATATTCATTTTCTTCTTTCTATTTCATTAATCCTCATTTCCAGCCTCTTCTCTCTTACGATAGTCTCAGGGAATTTATATTCCCCCCAACCTACTTCCTGCCTGTTCTTCTTTAATCTCTCATCAAACCACCAGTCGTAGTGTTCTCGGGAAATCATACGGATGTCCCAGGCTGCATGCACTTGGGCTGCAATCGATATTCCATAGACTTCCTTGAGATCTATCATCTCCTCAAGCAGAAGTTCATCGCGCTTCTCGCCGCCCATTTCTTCGATTAAAGCCTGCTTGGTAAAGAGGAAGAAGCCGGCAAATTTGTTACAACATTTCTCTACATCCAACTCTGGATTTGCAGGGAATGTCAAAAGAAGATGTGCTAACTCATGAGCTGCCGTGAAGCGGAGACGTTCTATCGTTGTTTTCGCCGGACGCATATCGAGAACGATCAGGGGATGATACTTATCTGCCCACGTACTCATTCCCCATACTCCATCAGGCAATTCTGTAGATAAGATTTTGATGCCCTTTCGCTCTATTAACCGAAGGATACTGGCTATCGGTCCATCCCCACTATGCCATTGTTCACGCAACAAGTCAGCGGCATGGATTGCATCCTCCAAGGTGGAAACCTTTGTGCCTCTGATAGGATTTCTAAAAATAACTCTTTCAAACCTTTTAGCTTCCTTATCTGGTTTAGAAACACTTTGTACCAGACGTTCCTTGTTAAGATACTGCTCTGCCCAAAACGAAAGACGGGCTTCAAGAGACTGCAATTCTTCCTCTGATAGTTTTCCGCCTGAAGTGGTGCGAAGCATTGGAATATCTATTTTGAGATTGGTTCCTTTAAAATATTCCTCGCTGATATTGAGGGCTTGAGCTATGGCTCGCAGAGCATCACGCTTGGGGCGCATGATGCCATTCTCATAACGGGATATACTTTGCTTGGTGATGGCTCCGTTGGTTCGCGCTACAAGTTTATCCATACTGAGCTTCATCATCAGGCGTGCTTCTCGCAATCTTATTGAAAATGAATTATTAGTCATAATTATTAGTCTTTTATTTATTTACAAATATAACGATAAAAACACAGAATGTAACTAAGAAGAAACAGAATTTAACACAAAATTATATTTTTAGTATTAGAAAAAGAATAGAAAAGATGAAAATAGAGGATTACACATTATTATATAAAGAGAAAAGAGTAACAGAAATTATGAATTCTAAACAAGACTGAGATAAAATTAGCTTTCTATGAGTAATTTACAGAAACTTGGGCTTTCTTTCGGGATAAAAATAAAAAACTCCAACTTCACAGTTGGGGGGCTTACTGCTAAAAGCGTTTATGATGGAATTTCAGATATCTTGAAGATTTCCGTCATTCCTTATAAACTTTAAAATTATAAACTGAGCCCACTTTAAAAAGTAAGGCCTGTTTAAAATGTTTATATTTCACGATAATAATCTCTGATTTATACCGTTATCTGGAATATTTTTCGTATCTTTACATCAATAAAAAGGACAAGGATTTGTTGGAGCAAGGTTAATCGTCAATGCCGTCTAAATGACTATATGAGTTGTTTAAAAGTCCCTTTTAATAATTGGTTCAATTCCAGTAGATTGCCCTTTGGTATGCTTGAATACCCACTCCAAACGTTCGGTGGTATAGCTTTTCTTGCATACAAGAGTAAATAAGCGTGGCTACAAAACGATGACTAAAGCCTCCTTGTAACCACGCTTTTATATTCTCTATATCAAACAAGGAACGTACCCTTGTTTATTTTATTCCCCCCCACCCCCTTTCTCAAAATAGGGAGCTAATTCCTTCTTCACATCGAAGCAAGGACAGGCTTTGGCAGAAAACTCGTTGTGGCCGTGGATAGTGGCGTGAGGGAATTCCTCCTTCAGCTGAGTGATGAGATCCAGCAGGGCAGCCTTCTGCTCTATGGTTCGGGTGTCCTTTGGCTTGCCATCCTTGGATAAACCGCCGATATAACAGATGCCGATACTGATGGCATTGTGCCCCTTGCAATGAGCACCGATTTCAGACAAAGAACGGCCTACGTGAATGTCGCCGTTGCGATAGATGACGAAATGATAACCGATCTTTCTGAAACCACGCGCTCTGTGCCAGCGGTCGATGTCGGCAACCGTGTAGTCCTTATCTTCTTTGGTAGCACTACAATGAATGATGATTTCCTTGATAATACGCATATTGTTATGAATTAAATTTTAGAAAACATATACAGAACTCAGAGGGATTTTATTCAAACCAATGTCCTGAATAATCAGCCTGATCTCTTCACCTTTCCCTATAGCTCCTTCCAATACCTTATAGAGATCAAGGTAACAATCTAATGAATGAAGCAATAGACCTGCTGGACCAGCCTTCCCGATAATGATGCTGCCATGTTTCAGTGTGAAAGCCCCATTGCCAGGCATGAAGAACGGGATGCGAGATGCAGTCTTTATGGGGCGGGCACCCTTCTTTCTAATCACAGGAACATTGATAAGCTCCTTATCAATCGGAGATTCCATCCATTTCTTCCTGTAATTTTTGTTAAACATGATTTTAACCTTGTATTCACCGGCAGGCAAATGGCGAGTAGGATGCTCCAATGTCCTATATACAAGCATTCCTTCTACGAGTATAGTGCCCATTAGCCCCCAGGGAGTACCAATTTGACGATAAATATTTATTTCCATAATTTAAAACTTTTGAAAGTGATATTCGGGGGAAATAAATCCCCCCGAAAACGATTTTGACCGAAAATGACCATGACCGAAAATGACCGGTTTCTATACCGAAGAATAGCAGTTATTGAGTTGTGTTAACTTTCTGATAACGCTTGTCTTTCATCATGATGACCAGTCCCTGTTTTCTCCAGTTCTTCAACATCTGCCTTGTAGATTCCCGGCTAGCACCTGTTCCTTTCACGGCAATGCTCTGCTGCACTGCCTGTTCGAATGTGAATGTAACGTCCAATCGCTCAAAGATAGAATCATTCTTTCCACGTTTGGACCGCTCTAAAGAAGCCTGTCCGTTGTAGTTTTTGGAAGAAAAAGCATCCTCTATACGCTGACGGAAGAAGTAGAGAGCATTCTCCAACTGATAGTCGGCTAAGGTGTCGAAAACAGAAAGCATCGCTGGTGTCTGCGTTCTTACGATCATCTCTTTCCACAAGTTGGGATGCTCCTTCAACTTCTTTTCCGCTCCATTCAATCCATGTTTCTGAATCAATATCTCGGCCACCTTGCAGAGCATGATACATGTCATCATTCTCATGGTGGTAGGACAGATACGGAAACGCTGGCGAGCTTTCACCTTGTCGTCATTCTTCATCGTTTCCAGTCTTATCAGCTCCAGCCATTCTCTACCTCTTTCCTCTAACTTGGGCAGCACCACTTCTCCGTTCATCAGCGGCAGCAGATGGGCTATCTGGATGATGCGTTCCTTCTGTCGTTCCTTCAGAACATAAAGATTTTCGGTGAGCGGTGTAAAGGTATTATCGGGAGTTCGAGCCACAATGATACGGCTTTGAAAACCATCCGTGTAGTTGCTCACTACACGATAGAGCGCATCAGGCGTTCCGCACATCACCACATTCCACAGAAGCCTTTCGATATGCACATTCACCGCCTCAGCACTTCTTGCCTCACGTTCATAGCTGGTGCCGTCGTAAGCCTGACGGAGCATCACGGAAAAGTCGCTCATGGCCGATTTCCACTTCTGCGCCACGGTGTCGGCTTCCGGAGTGAAGGAGAAGGCGTGTTTGCCTTCGGTGTTGGCAAGACGTTCAGCGAGATTGGCCACGGTATTGTTCAGCGTCAGACATCTGATAGGCAATTTCGGTTCTTCAGGCTGCTCCTTCTTGTTCTTTGCCGCACGCTTCTTGACTCTCCAGTCCTCCTCCGTCTGCAGATACATCTTGTCCATATCCTTCACTTCTTTCGTCCAGGTGTTGATAATCGGGTCAATACTACCCTTTCCTGAGGCGAAATCTCCTGCGATATAGGAGATGAGATTGAGCGAGTTCATCTTGCCGTGCACGCTTACCTTTACGCCTGTGGCAAGCATTCCGATGACCGGGCAGATAGCAGAGATGACAGGCATGGCGAGGGCTGGGCCCACAGCGTCAACCGAGTCCTTGATACCTTGCGGCAGTTTCGGCAGGGCATTATAGTAGAACTGGTCGTCCTGCGCATTAGCTTCATCCAGCGCATTGATGAAAGCTTCATCGTCTTCATCCGTTCCTGTCGCTCCCGTTGCCGCATTCTTGTTCAGTTTCTCTTGTCGAATGGCAGACAATACGTCTTTCAGACGTTTCGGCATTTGCGTGATTTTCTCACTGAGTGCCGAGTTGATGCAAGCCATCTTTTCCTGATCAGAGAAACCATCGTAGCAGGGAATCACCTGAGCCATCAGATTGCGGTCGAAACCGCAGATATGACGGAGATTCACGGCAAGCTCGAAAGTCAATGTGTTGCGATTGGATTTCACGGGTTCCTGACCATCATTATACATCTGCCACCACTTCCTGATAATTTCGGAATAAGGAATTCCGAGATAATTGAGATCAGATGGAGCAGAAACTTGGGGAGTTCCAGCAGATGGGGTTGAAGTTTCATTCTTTCCTGTAGAAGCTGCAGGAGCAGTCGATCCTGTTTTCTTCTCTGAAGAGCCAGTAGAAGTGTCTCCGCCTAAAATCGTAGCAGAAGCATTTGGCATCGGATTTTCCCAAGGTTTGTAATGCTTGTTCGCCTTGTGAGCACCCTCATTCAACTCCTCTTTTCCTGTTCTCTCCCGTTCCTCCAAAACCTTTGCTTCAGCTGCCACAGCAGCCTCGTCGTAAGCATCCTGAAAGAGATGCGGAGAGAGGAAAAGCAAGTCTTCATCATCCGAAGTGGTGGTGAAGTAAACCCGGTTGATGTCGTGAGCCGACGTATCCATTTCGCATTTCAGCATTGTAGCAATCCTCACCTGATTCTCCAAGATGGTCTTGCCCTTTTCACGCTCAAACACCGCATGACCGCCCTGTCTTGCGCTCCTTTCCAGCATCAGCAGACCGTATTTGCCAGGCTCCTTCAGCAGCAGTTGGGCGGCTTGGGCAAAAGCCTCTGGTTCATCCATATCAAAGCCGAAAGCCGAACTTGGCAGTTTCATGCCTTTCACTACGCCCTGCGGATAATGCCCGGAGTAATTGAATTGTATCAGTCTGCGTTTCGCAGCATCGCTTCCGGCACGAGCCTGACGCAAATTCGCCTTCTGCTCTTTGCTTCCACGCAGCTGCTTATACTCCTCTTCCGAGG
>ENA-OOQP01000977-OOQP01000977.1-human-gut-metagenome-genome-assembly--contig:-NODE-977-length-11567-cov-5.472811_pt1 | contig 11567 bp, 10 predicted proteins | sample MGYA00241266_ERZ501171 | MGnify/ENA primary metagenome ERZ501171 (study PRJEB25962, sample SAMEA2042501) | human gut metagenome | biome: human gut; feature: human-associated habitat; material: faeces...
TGAAGATGGTGCTCTCGCCTAAGGCACCTTCTTCAAAGTTGATGACCTCGCCACCCTGTTTGTCAAGTGAAGCGAGGTTGAGTATTTCGAGTTGTAGGAATTTCATAATGATGATGTCGTTAATAAATCGGATAACATTTTCTCCTGTCTTTCGTTCATCGGAGCGTTGTGTCTGATGGCGAAGGCTTCCTTCAGCGTGTCGAGCGGAGGACGGTTGATGATGTCTTCTATGCTGGTGATGTGCTGGGAACCCTGGATGGTGGAGAGGTCCAGTTGCGGGATGATGCGCTGGATTTTGCAGAGCACTGCATCCTTTTCGTTGACGAGTTTCTCCAGTTCCTTGATGTCATCGCTGGTCAGTTTCTCCTGTTTCACCTTCAGCATCACGTAGTCAAAATGGTCGCTCAGTTCGCCGTCTGTTCTCTCCGAGAGTTCAGAATTGATGAGCTTCTGCCATTTCTTGAAGGTCAGTTCTTCCTCATCTTCGGGCAGGATGCGGAGGGCGTGCTGAGGCTTGTATTCCAGAAAATCTTCTTTCCATTCCTTGCTCTTGCCGGTTTCCTTTCCTTCCTCCTCTTCTCCGTGTTCTATGGTGATGAGGTCGATGCCGTGGGTGTAGTCTTTCTCGGCAAACGACATCGGGAGGATGCTTCCCGTATATCTTGCCCAGTCGGTGTTCCAGATATGTTGCCGCTTGTGGATGTGTCCGCAAGTCATATAGTCGGGATGGTCGTTCCATCCTTCCAGGTCCACTTCCTCCTGTCCGCCGATGATGATTTTCTCGCTCGCATCCTTTTTGGCGATATCCGAACCCTTGGCGTACATGTGTGCCATCATGATGCACTTCCTGCCCGGGTATTTCTGTCGAGCCTCAGCCGTCAGTTCTCTCAGAAAGTCGTTGATTCCCTGCGAGTAACTGGCGTTCTGCACCACATCGCTTCTTAGGAAAGGTACGGCGAGGATGATGACTTCTTCCCCTTCCTCGTTGGTTACGGGGATGATGAGGTCATCGAAGGAATAGATCCAATGTCCGCCGGTCTTATCATCGTCCCCGCTTTCTCCCTGCTTCCAGATTTTCCTTACGTTTCCTCTTATTTCCACGTGGTATCGGGTGAGCAGCGGACGGGGAGCCTCCAGTCGGCTGGCGGAATCGTGGTTGCCGGCGGTAATGATGACCTGCATGTTCGGGCACAGTTGGGTAGCATCGGCAAGAAACTCGTAATAAACGGTCTGTGCCGCTGCCGATGGATTTCCGTTATCAAAGATGTCTCCTGCTATGAGGAGAGCATCGGGCTTTTGTTCAGCTATCTGTTCCAGGAGCCATTTCAGGAAATGCTTGTGTTCCGGCAGACGGTCGTTGCCGTGAAACAGGTTGCCCAGATGCCAGTCGCTGGTTGCTAATATCTTCATACTCATAGGGGTTGTGTTATCTTTGTCTTTTTCTTTGTTTCAAGTTTACAATCGTTTTTCCTCCGTTTCAAGATTGCAATCCTTGAACTCGGAAATGCAATCTGACCACAAAGTTAGCATAATTCTTTGGGATAAGCAAGGAAAAATACCCTAAAAATGAAGAAAAATGACTGGAAAAGTGAAGATATTTGGGTAAACTATTGTTTTCTTCCTGATAATGTTGTATCTTTGCCTAATAGAAATCTTCGTTCAAAGACGTTGAATGTCGGTTCAACGACTCTGAACGGCGGTTCAACGACTTTGAATGTCGGTTCAACGTCTTTGAACGGAGATTTCTCTTAGGATGAGATACTTTTATTCCTAAGTAGGAAGATCCTGTTACTTAGTAGAGATCATATCTCTCAGAGATAGAAGGACCGATTAAGTGAGAAAACTAACAATCTAAATAAGAAAGGAAAAGAAATGGCAAAGTACAAATTGCAGGAAATGAGTGATATGCGTGATGAAGGCAAGCGCAGAGTTTATCCCAAGATGGTGCCCTATCGCACGCTCTCCAGAAAGGAGTTCATCGAAAAGATGCAGAGTTATCATCGTGACCTTTCTCTGGGCACTATCGAAGCGGTTCTGACAGATGTGGAAGACGTGTTGGTCCGTATGCTCTCTATGGGTTATAATGTGAATCTCGAAGGCTTGGGCACTTTCTCTTTGTCCCTTGGTTTTGAGGATGACAAGCCTACGGAGATGCAGACAGATGACGACATGATGAAATATCGCAAGGTAGGGGTGAAGAACGTCAACTTCAATTCATCTCCTGAGTTTGTGAAGGCTGTAAAGATGGAGACCGACTGTGATTTGGAACGAGAAATGAGTGGTGTGAAGGTTATCCGCAAGCAACTCTATTCCAAGGAAGAGCGCATTGCCCGTGCCTTATCGGTATTAGAAAAGAACGCTGCCATCACTCTCGGTGATTATGCCTACATCAACGATATGAGCCGCACCGCTGCTTCCCTCGAATTGAAGGAGATAACCCAAGACCCGACATCACCTATCCGCTCGATTGGAAGAGGAAGCCACAAGGTTTGGGTGAAGCGATCTTAAAGGAGGGGAAAGTCAAGAACTTCGATACATTGGAGGATATGATGAAATATCTGGATGCTTAGGCATGAGTATAAGATGCCGTATTAAGAAGTAATACATCAACAAATTTATTGGGATTTGCAAGAAAATCGGAAAGTTTCTTGCAAATCCCAATTCTTTTTATTACTTTTGCAGTTGTCTTGCCGTGGATGGCTGGCGATGAGTCGCCGGCTAGGTAAAAATCCATGGCTTGGCCTATCATAATTAAGAAAGACGTGTACTACGTTTTCTTCTGATTCGATTGAAACCTAGGAAATTTCAAAAGAGGCATTCAGATGAAGACAGCGGTAGGCGCCTTCGCTTTATGTGTGTATGTACACAGGCATAGGTGTGCCCTTTCCATTCGTTTGGATAGGGTACATCCTGTGCTATTATATATGCAAGTTTGGCGTAGGTTTCTGTTGCTTCTTACTCTTGTTGCCAAAGGTTTTCCTAGGACCTCAATCGAGCAAGGGTAATGCGAGTGATAGATTCCCTACGCCATTTCTGTTTTGGTAGCAACTATACAAACTAACAAGAATGTTTCTGCTTAGGGGAATGGCGGAAGTGCTAATACCCTTAGGAGATACAACAGATGAGCACTAAGTTTTTCAATAATACTCCAGATAATTCCTTGTTCGAGAAGTTCAAGGGAATAGCCCATAACATGCTTGATTTTCATACCTTTCAGGCAGTAGTAGGATATTTCCGAAGTTCGGGCTATTTCAAACTTCGGGAGGAATTTGAACAGGTCAAAAAGATACAGATATTGGTAGGTATCAATATCGACAACATATTCCGTAAGCAATCCAAACTCTTTTTCGGTCAGATTGATGAACAAGCCGTCATCGATGCCTATTCTCACGATTTCGTTGAAGAAGTTAAGAATGCAGGCTATGATGAGCAGACGGAGAGAGGTATCCTCCAGTTTTGCCAGGACATCATCGACAAAAAACTGGAGATGCGTATTCATCGCAGCAAGAACCTCCATGCCAAATTCTATCTTCTTCTCCCGGAAAATCATAATCCAAACTCTGATGGCTGGGTTATCATGGGGTCTTCCAATCTATCCGATTCCGGTATGGGAACCGTGCCCAGCAATCGGTATGAGTTGAACGTGGCGATGAAAGATTATGATGATGTGGAATATTGCAAGCAGGAATTTGAGCAGCTTTGGGAGCAGGCCGTTCCTCTGAATCTGGAAGACATCGAACAGATGAAGGCGAAGACTCATCTTGCCCAGTTGCCTACACCATACGAACTCTATATGAAGGTGCTGATAGATACTTTCGGTTCGCAGGTGGAGGATGATTTTACGATGGAAATGCCTGAGGGTGTGAAGGATATCCGCTATCAGCACGATGCCGTGATTCAGGGTTATCAGATGCTGATGCAGCACAATGGCTTCTTCCTTGCCGATGTGGTGGGTTTGGGTAAAACCATTGTTGCCACGATGATTGCCAAGCGATTTGTTGAAGCGAATGGAAGATACACCAATATCCTGGTGGTTTATCCGCCAGCCTTGGAAAAGAACTGGACTGATACCTTCAAGCTTTTCGGCATCAAGCGCTACGCCCAGTTTGTGAGCAATGGTAGTCTGAATAAAATCATAGAGGGCGAAGGCAATTTCCGTGAAAAGGGAGAGTATGACTTGGTGATTGTTGATGAGGCGCATAACTTCCGTGGAGCCACTGCTGGCAGATACGATGATTTACAGTTAATCTGCAAGACTCCTCGCATAAACGAAGGTTTGGTAAAAGGCCATCACAAGAAGGTGATGCTGCTTTCGGCTACTCCGCTCAACAATCGTCCAACCGATCTTCTGAATCTCTTGCTTCTCTTCCAGAATGCCCGTTATTCAACCATCGAAGGCATCCAGAATCTGCCCGTAACCTTCTCTCCATGGATAGAAGAATATGATAAGCTGATGCGTGAGCGTAAGTTAGACAAGCATAACGAAAGAAATGCCGAATTTGCCAAGCGTACCGATGACCTCTACGAGAAGATAAGAACGCAAGTGATTGATAAGGTGACGGTTAGACGAACCAGAAACAATATCAAGAATGTGCCTGCCTACAAGAAAGACTTGGATGACCAGCACATCGTATTTCCGGATATTCTGCCTCCCAACGAATTGATGTATGAATTAAATGGCGGTTTGAACGATCTCTTCTATAGTACGATGGCGATTCTTACCGATACGCCTCATCCCGAAGATAATCCCACAGGCAAGGGCTTGCACTATGCCCGCTATCGTGCCGTGGAGTTCTTGCAGGGCGAGGCGCGCAAGAAGTATCCTACTGCCCTTCATATTTCCACCATGCTGACAGGTATCTATCGTGTTCACATGGTCAAGCGATTGGAGAGCAGTTTCTATGCCTTCCGCCGTTCGCTTCATACCTTCCTCCGCATTACCGAGGATATGATCAAGATGTTTGACCAGAATAAGGTGATTATTGCTCCCGATATCAACGTGAAGGATAAGCAAGCCAAGGGCTGGGAACTGGACCGCATCATAGAATATGCCGTAGAAAAAGGCTTGAAAGAGGAAGATACAGTCTTTAAAGACGAGGATTTCAGCGAACGGTTCCTGGAGATGCTGAAAGAAGATGCTGAGAATTTGAAGGAGCTTTGCAAAAAATGGGATGAGGTAAGCGAAGACCCTAAGCTGGAACTGTTTATCGATAAGCTGAAACATGAATTCTTTGATAAGGAGATAAATCCTACAGGCAAACTGGTTATCTTCTCTGAGAGCGTAGATACCGTGAATTATCTGACTGAGCAGTTGCAGAATCGTCTGCATCGTCACGACATTCTGGATGTCTGTGCCAGCAATCGTACCAACAGGCAGGATATTCTCCGCAAGTGCTTTGATGCCAACTATGCCGAGCAATCGGATGAATTCAACATCGTGATTACCTCTGATGTGCTTGCCGAAGGTGTCAATCTGCATCGTGCCAACGTCATCATCAACTACGATTCGCCATGGAACGCTACCCGACTGATGCAGCGCATTGGTCGTGTCAACCGTATCGGTTCGGTGGCAGACAAGATATACAACTACATGTTCTATCCGTCGATGCAGGGCAACCAGGAGATTCATCTCTATAGCAACGCCCTCATCAAGTTGCAGGGCTTCCATTCAGCCTTTGGCGAGGATGCACAGATTTACTCTAGAGAGGAAATAGTGAAAGAGTTCCAGATGTTCAATCCTGATATTCAGGATGCTGTGGATAGAAACCTGAAGTTCCTGGAAGAAGCCCGTGAGCTTTATCGCACCCATCGCAAGCTCTACAATCATATCAAGGCTTTGCCGATGAAGAGCCGAACGGTAAGGGAAATCGGAAAACATCCTCATTCTACCATCGTCTATCTTTCTTCGCCTCAGAAGGTGGAGTATTATTGGGTTAAGGCTGACGGCAAGGCTTTGTCTATCCCATTCTTGGATGCGATGGACATCATGAAGGCTGAGATGGAGGAGAAGCCGGGTGACTTTGCGAAGGTATTGGATTTCCATTACGACCAGGTGAAGTTAGCATTGGAATCCTACCGGAAGGTGGTAAGAAAGGTGGTGGATGCCGAAAGCATGGAGAACAGGAAGAAAGATAAATCGACCAACGCCGTGCTGAGCATTCTCCGTACGATGAACCGAGCCTTGAATGCTGTGGATGCGGAGAAGACTGTGGCGCAAATCAAGAAGTTGGAGCAGATTGTGGAACTGGGTGTCTTCACAGGACTCAATTCCAGCATCAACAGTTTTAATCGCCAGGTAAAGAAGCAGAAACCATCCAGCGAAGACCTCGTAGCGCAAATCATAGACAAGATAGATGAACTCTTTGATCGCTACAACATTCCGCTGGATACCGATGAGGAAAGAAACGAGGAAATCTTGGAACCGCAGATTGTGGTATCTGAGTCATTCATCTAAGTCTCTCTATATAATAAGGTGTAAGAACAGAAAAAATAAAGATAGTTATGGCAACATATAATAAAGAAACATTTAAGCAACTCTTTCAGTCGAAGTTCAATCTTTCAAAGTGGCAGATGTTGCTGCAGGATTACTTTCATGCCGACAAGGTGCGTGTGAATGCTGAGGCTTTGGACGAGGATGCCGAAGACCGCAAGGGATATTTCCTGGGCAGCATGACAACGCAAGATAATTATGAGTTAGGATTCTTCTATTATGAAATGGAGGATGGTTCGGTGCTGCGCCGCAAGGTGGGGCTTCGTAACCTGATTCGTCCTTATCTGGGCTATGGCTTTGATGCTGCCTTGGCGGTATTTAATGATGGAACCAACTGGCGTCTGTCTTTGATTTGCGACTTGAAGGAAGATGCCACCAGCACCAAGCGATTCACCTATGTGTTTGGTGATGAGAAGGCTTTTTATAAGACTCCGATACTTCGTTTTGAAAGCTTACGGACAAAAGCCAATGAGTTTCTTGAAATCAAGAAAGCCTTCTCTGTTGAGGCTCTTTCTGATGATTTCTTTGATGAATACCGTAAACAGTATGCTGAATTCGTGAAATTCCTTACGGGTAAGGAATACGTAAAGAAGGGAAATAAATGGGTGGAACAGGAAACAGGAGAACCTGATGTCCAATACTTTACATCCTTTAAGGAAGATGATAAACTGGTGCGTGATTATATCAAGAAGATGATGGGTCGCATCGTGTTCCTTTATTTCCTGCAGAGTAAGGGATGGCTTGCCGGCAATCTGCATTATATGCACGATTTATTCTATGATGCCTCTGATGAAGTAAAGGGAGATTTCCTGGACAAGGTTCTTGAACCGATGTTCTTTGGCTTGCTCAATACCAAGCCAGAGGACCGGAGTAGTGCGCCTTTGGTTAACGGAGTAGGGGTGAAGTATATTCCGAATGCCGATGAAATTCCTTATCTTAATGGTGGCCTCTTCCAGCAGGAGAAGATAGATGAAGTAGAATCAGTTTTCCCTGCCGGAATGTTCCAGTCGCTCTTCGATTTCTTTGATAGTTATAACTTTACGATTGATGAGAACGATCCGAATGATGCCGAGGTGGGAGTTGATCCTGAGATGCTTGGCAAGATTTTCGAGAATCTTTTGGAGGATAACAAGGACAAGGGAGCTTTCTATACCCCAAAGGAAATCGTTCGTTACATGTGTCAGGAGTCGTTGACGGCGTATCTGCAAACTGGCATAGATGATGCTGAGGTTAAGGAACATATTGCTAACTTTGTGAAAACCAATGATGTGGAGGAGCTGGGTGGAGCTTCTTCAGAACTTGCCATGTCTATCGACCGGAAGTTGATAGACGTGAAGATTTGCGACCCTGCCATCGGTTCGGGAGCCTTCCCTATGGGTTTACTCCGTGAACTCTATGCATGCCGTAAGTCTATCGAAATCTTCGAGGAGGATAATGCTGCCGACATCAAGCGCCACATCATTCAGAACAATATTTATGGTGTTGATATAGAGAAGGGAGCCGTAGATATCGCCCGTCTCCGTTTCTGGCTTGCTCTTATCATCGATGAAAAGGAGCCGATGCCATTGCCTAATCTCGACTTTAAGATTATGCAGGGCAACTCGTTGCTGGAGAGTTATAAAGGGGTGGACTTGGATGTTACTTCCAAGAAGCTGAAGACTGGTAAGGATACCAAGAAGACTCGTGGTGTTCTCTCGTTGGGTTTTGAGGAAACTGATGTTCAGAAGACCATTCAGGATTTGGTAAAATCATATTTTAGTATCACCGACCATACCTTGCGTGCTCAGCGTCGCCAGCAGATAGATAAGTATGTGAAGGATTACATCAAGGTTTGTGCCGAGGGAAATCATGAGGTGCAGGATGCCGTAGATGAATTGGAGATTCCAAATGACCAGTTCTTCCTTTGGCATACTTATTTTGCGGATGTATTCGAGCAGGGCGGATTTGATATTGTGATTGGTAATCCTCCGTATATACGTGTTCAAAATTTATCCCATGAGATAATTGATATTTATAAAAAGACATTTACGACAGCATGGAAAAGAATTGATATATCTACGTTGTTTATAGAACATCTTTCTAAGTTTCTTTCATCTGATGGTATTTTGTGCTATATTACATCGAATCAATTTCTTGTAGCAGAATATGGAAGGAAAATGCGTGATTTTTTGATTTCTAATTCTCTGTTAGCAAGAAATGTAGATTTCGGAGATTTACCAATATTTGAGAATGCTCTTACATATGTTAGTATATTTTTCATGTCAAAACTAAAAAAAGAGCAGTTTGAGTATATTAAAATTCCGAATTTGCCTTTTGAGGCTCCAAAATCTTTTGAAACATGTGCCTATGAGGATTATGGAGCAGAACCTTGGGCTTTTGTGTTCAGCGCAGAAAAACAAGTGATGAAGAAAATTCAAAAATTTGAGCCTTTAAAGAAGCGTGCTTATGCAAAGGGTGGTATTATAACTGGTAATGATGCTTTTTATTTGTTTAAGAAGAATGATTTTCCTGTTGAAGACGAATTATCTTTAAATTTGATTAGAACAGATGATATAGCTAGATATTATTTAGGTGTACCAAGTATGAAAGTCTTTTATCCTTGTGAACTTGATGCAAAGGGAGATACTTCTGTGATGGATATTAATAGTATTGCTAGTAAATTTCCTGAAGGCTATAGTTACATAATGGATAATGAAGATGTGATGAAATCTAGAAAGGATTCTCGTAATACAATGGGTGACAAGAAAAATTGGTACCAGCCCGTTAGGTTTGGCACTTTGTCTTTATTTAAAGGAAAAAAGATATTAGGACCAGGAATCGTAAAACATAATAAATTTGTTTTGGATGATAAAGGATATGCTTATTCTTTTGGAAACATGTATTCTATTGTAGCACGTGATGAAAGTTTAAATCTTAGTGTACTATTAGGAATCTTAAATTCTCGCTTGATAGAATATTATTTGCATAGTACAGCCCCTATAAAACAAGGTGGTTACTTTGCTTATGGAGCAACGGTATTGGAAAAAATCCCGCTATCATATCCTGTTGGTAATTGTGCTATTAGTATAAAGGAATTAGTTTCTGAGGTTATTGAAACCAAGAAGAACGATTATATTGCCGATACTTCCGCCTTGGAGAATCAAATCGATTTCCTCGTCTATCACCTCTATGGCTTGACCTATGATGAAGTCTTGATTGTTGACCCAGAGACTCCAATCTCTCGTGAGGAGTATGAGGCATATAATATAGAACAATAAAAGAAAAATGAGACATGAGTAAAATAGAAGGTTTTTATCAGCTTAGAGAAATGTTTAGCGGCGAAGTTGACGAAGAACTATGGAAGGTTAAGGAGGAGACGCTTTTGCAAGATGAGCTGGCAACTGCCATCAGAGAATCTATGGCTCAAGTGCTCTCAGAAGTTCGTAGTCCTATCAGAGTAACTATTGATTATGAACCTAAAGGTGATATCGCTGTGAAGGTGTCCCTAAAAGATACTGCTGATACATCTGAGGTTATAGAAACTCCAGCTTTTGTCGGTGAGCAACCTGCTGCTCTATCGGCAAGTAAGCCCTTTAGCCAGCGTTCCGAAAGTATTGGCTTTACTGTAAAGTTTCCGGATGGTACGGTGGTTCAGCGTAAGAATGCCAAGGAGACTATGATAGCTACATTAAAAGTGATAGGCCTGCATAAAGCAGCCGCTTTCCGTGGTAGATTGTTCAAAGGTTTCCCATTGGTGGGGCGTAATCGTAGAACTGATGTAGATTTCAGATGTCAGGAATTGGTAGATGGTTGGTATATTTACATCAACATGTCGAATGATACGAAAATCGAAATGCTTCGTCAGATATCTGATGAGATGAGATTAGGTTTGGTTATCAAGGATGAAACAGGTAGTGATGTTACGTTTTCTGCCGATAGTTCATCACGTTCTGGTAATAAACAACCAGGCAAACGAACCTTGTATAAACTGAATGGTGATGGTCCGTATAGTAAACGCGAACTGGTTCTGCTTGCTGTTACACAATATGTGATGGAACATGCCGATTTGAACTATGATCAGTTGGAGCGGGTTTTCCCAAAGAACTTGCAGGGGAGTTATGGGGTTATTCGTCCAATGAGTTGGATAGAAGAAAAGGCAAGTGTCGGTTTTGATCACAACAACCGTTATTATACAGATTCAAAAGACATCCTTACTTCTGCCGATGGTATCAAGTTTGCCGTCTGCAAAGAGTGGGGTGATAATTTTAGTAATTTCGCACATCAAGTAGAAAATCTTGGATGGGAAATAAGTGAAGGATAAAAAGAAATTCGGGATGCTTTCGTTTTGGAGGCAGCCCGAAGTGTTATACGAAGCTTTTGCTCTTACAGGGTGCATTGCTGACTGCGAGTATACCCAGGTGCTGCCCTGGGCTACGAGCTTTTGGGCTTTCAGCCCGTTCTTGAACCACCTGCAAAAAAACTGAAAGAATTTTTATCCTCGAAGTGCATTATAGGTTAAATTCCATTCTTTGTCATGAACAGCGATTTCAGCTTGTAGTTTTTCTCTATTAGCTTTGCGCTGTTCAGGAGTTAAATTCTCTACACGCTTCATTTCTTCAACAAAGCGTTCTGCGTCTTTGCCATATAATATTGGCGTTTCTCTTATTGGTCTTGACATAATTTTATCCTCCTATAAATTATATTGTTATTTATGTCGCAGCAAAAATAGTGCAAGGAATACGGGAGAAAAGTTACGGAAAAAGCTTATTCAGTTTATTCTTGCAGTTCTTTCTGAAATCTTCTATACTGATAGAACGCTTCCAATTTTCTATCCACGGGTATTGTGCCGTTAGTTCTTTTTCAAATTCTTCAGCATCAATATATAGCCCATTCTCGTATTCCGCCTCAATAGCTTCAATCCTAGTCACGGCTTCTTCTTCATTGGCCGGATGCCAGCCAACTGGAATCGGCTGCTCTTCTGGCAATGTATATCTTTTCTTTTTCATGGGCTCTTTCCTTTATAGTTTTCTTTTGAATTGTCTAATCAGATATCTAGGACTTCTTCTCATATCCCATAAATCTACGAAAATGACGAGGT
>ENA-OOQP01000982-OOQP01000982.1-human-gut-metagenome-genome-assembly--contig:-NODE-982-length-11508-cov-1.967781_pt1 | contig 11508 bp, 9 predicted proteins | sample MGYA00241266_ERZ501171 | MGnify/ENA primary metagenome ERZ501171 (study PRJEB25962, sample SAMEA2042501) | human gut metagenome | biome: human gut; feature: human-associated habitat; material: faeces...
TAATAATTTACTTTTTTATAAATTATAAATATAATACTTGCAAATATTAAAGTATGTATAAGTAAAAATTCAACATTAAATACTACAGCACCCATAAAATAAATCATAAATGCCACAAGTAACATTATAAATCCATAAACAAATTTACCTGATAAATTATCATAAAAGCCTTGATTTTTACCATCTTCTAAAACTTTATTCTTCCATTTAGTATAACTACTCATAAATTTATCACAAGTTTTAGTAGAACTAGCATATTTCTTTAAATCTTTAGTTGTAAATTCATTTTTAAAACCAACTTTATCAAATAGAAAATCTACTAAACAATTTTCAGTTTCATTTAAATTATCTCTATTTAATAATGTAAACTTATAACTATTCTTTTCTCCTTCTATTTTTTCAGCTTTAATATTTTTCTTATATATTAAATTCATAATTGATGCACTCATAGCATTCGGAGTAATTGTATTATTCATTAAATAATCTACTACTTCCACATTATAATCATCAATAAACTCTCTATTATACTCTAAATTAAACTTAGGTTTTCTTTCTTTATCATATTTTTTATATACATAAATCCATACAAATAATAAAATTATATAATAACCAACAGATAAACCTTCAAATGTATAAAATAACACTCTATTTCTTTTTATTGTTTCTAAATCTTTTGCTACAATATCATCTTCATGTTCTATAATACTTTCTCTTACACTATCATTATCAGTTTTTAAAAATAAACTTTCATCAAAACCACTTTTTGGTGTAACAGTTCTAAAGTCAACAGCTTCATATGATGATACTTTCTTAACACTTGCAAGAACACTAGTATAATTAGGATTAACTTCTACAATTTCTGAATTCCCAGTAAGGGGGCCATGAAACCACCAACTAAAGTCATTTTCATTCATTTTAGTTGGATAATTAACTCTAATTTGTAAATCTCTAATATCATCTTCAAAAAGATCACCAATAAAATTCCAATAATATTCAACTACATCACTATGAGAAATACCAACATCTTTTAATGTATATTTAATTAAAAACCCTGTTTTATCATTATCTGTAGCATAATACATTCTAACTCTTAAACCATTACCTAAATTAGTTAAAACATATTTACTCATAGTACCATTATTAGCATAATCTACTTCACTAAAAGTATCAAAAACTTCATTAAAAGTATCAAAAGAAACACTGCTTACATATTTAGCACTTATACTTAAATTTTCTATATTACTTGCATTATAATTACTATAATCACTTTCATAAACTATATCTCTTTCATAACCATTAAATGTTCCATCCAACACAATTAATTCTGCTACTTCCATGTCTCCATTTTCTTTTAATGTTGCATCAATATAAAAATGTTTTATATCATAATCTGCAGCTAAACAATAGATTGGCAAACATAAAAATGTTATAATAGCAATTAATATCTTTTTCATAACTCAACCTTTCTCTTAAAAAAAGACGTTCAAAACGTCTTTTAGAACTTAACTTGAACATTTTGTCGTTCTGTTTCATTTGCTTCAAAGAAAGCTTCTTTTTCAAACCTAAATAAACTTGCAATAATATTACTTGGTACCATAGCAACTTTATTATTATAAACCATTACAGTATCATTATAAAATTGTCTAGCACTAGCAATTTTACTTTCAGTTTCAGTAAGTTCTTGTTGTAAAGCTTGGAAATTAGTATTTGCTTTTAATTCTGGATAGCTTTCAGTTAAAGCAAATAATTTAGAAATTGCTTTAGTTAATTCTCCATCAGCTTTCATTTGGTCTTCAGGTAAAGTTGCAGATACATAAGTATTACGAGCCTTAATTACTGCTTCTAAAGTTTCAGATTCATGTTTTGTATAACCTTTAACAGTTTCAACTAAATTTGGTATTAAATCAAATCTTCTTTTTAATTGAACATCAATTTGTGCCCATTGATCTTTAACTCTATTTCTTAAAGCTATTAATTTGTTATATACACTAATTGCCCAAAAAACGATTAAAATTCCAACAATTATTAATATCATCCACCATTTCATAATTCATTCCTCCTTAAAATAATTTTATCATATTTTTAAAATAATATAAACAATATTTAAAAACTTTACATAATTTAACTTTCTAATTTAGCACTAACTATCTTACTTACTCCAGATTCTTGCATTGTTATTCCATATAATGAATCTGCATATTCCATCATTCTCTTTTTATGGGTTATAACAATAAATTGACTTCTAGATTTTTCTTCACTTAAATATTTACCAAACATATCCACATTTACTTCATCTAAAGCAGCTTCAGCTTCATCTAAAATAACAAATGGAGATGGCTTAACTTCAAGCATTGCAAATAATAAACATATGGCAGTTAAAGCTTTTTCTCCCCCACTTAAAGATAATGGTGAATTAATCTTCTTTCCTGGAGGTATAGCTAAAATATCAATACCTGTATTAAGTAAATCATCTGGATTACTTAAAGATAACTCTCCTTTTCCACCTTTAAACATCATTTTAAATATCTTACTAAATTCTTTACTTATACTATCAAATGAATTTTTAAACTTATCTATCATAATATCATCCATTTCCCTAATAATATCTTTTAGTTCTCCAGATGCACTTTCTAAATCATACTTTTGACTATTTAAAAATTCATATCTTTTAGAAATTCTTTCATATTCATCAATAGCACCAACATTTACATTACCTAAACTAGCTAATTCTTTCTTTAAATTCTTTACATGTTCTCTTGCTATATCAGCATCCATTTCTAAATTATAATTACCACACGCAGACTCATATGTTAAATTATAACTATTATTTAATTCTTCTAATAAATTATCTAACTTAACTTCTAACTTACCACTAACAACTTCTTTATTCTTTAGTTCATTATTAACTAAGTTATAACTACTATTATTATCTCTAAGTTTTTTATCTAAGATATTTATTTCATCATTTACTTCTATCTTTTCTTTACTTATTACTTTAATATCTTTTTCTATTATTTCTTTACTCTTAACTAAATTATTTATACTTTCCATTAAATTAACTAAATGTTCATCTAATTTATTACTCTTTAAATCATTAATACCATCAAGTTCACTTAAAATACTTTTATGTTCTTCATTTAATCTACTTAAATTAGTTCTTTTATTAAACAACTCTTCATTTAATAAAACAATATATTTATTTAATACATTTTCTCTTTCTTCAAGTTCCAATGTATCTTCACTTAAATTATTTACTTCTTCAGTTAATTCTTTTATTTTAATATCTAATTTTTGTAAATCATTTTTTAATTTATTTAACTCATTCTTTTCATTTAACATTGAATTTTTCTTACTAGTACCACCAGTAATAGAACCACCAACATGAAGTATTTCTCCATCTAATGATACAACAACATATTTATAATTTATTAACTTACCTATTATATTTAATGTTCTTTCATTATCAACAACAATTACTTGACCTAGTCTATTTTCAACAATATTTTTATATTTTTTATCATATCTCACTAAATCACTTAAAACTCCAATATAACCATTAATATTCTTAATATCATTAATAATATCACTACTTACATATTTAGATTTAATAACATTTAATGGATAAAATGTTGCTCTTCCTAACTTTCTTTCTTTTAAGAAATCTATGGCACTTAATGCAACATTATCATCATCTACAACTAAATAATTACTACTAGCCCCTAATGCTATATCAGTTGCTATCACATATTTTTCAGGTATATCTAATAATTTACCAATTGTATTATGAACACCATGTATTCTTGGATTATTTAAAATATTTCTAACACTTACTGGAGCAGCTTCAGCACTTAAAATATTATTTTCTAATATTTCAATTTTATTTTCTAACAAGAACTTAGCTTTATTAGCTTCCATTAAGGCATTAGAAGATGTACTTTTCTTAACCTTTATTACCAATAATTTATTTTTTACTTCTTCACTTTTTTCTCTTTGGTCATTAACACTTGCTTCAATATCTAATATTTCTCTTTCTAAAACAGTAATATTCTTATTTACATTAAGTTCACTTTCTTTTAACTTAATTAAATTATCATCAATGACTTCCTTACTTGCTTCATATTTCTTTCTTTCTAAAGTTAACTTCTTTTCACCATTTAAATTACTTATATCTTCAGTTATTTTAAGTAATTCTTCCTTTTTCTTATTAACTACTTCTTCAAGCTCTATATTTCTTAATCTTAGTTTTTCTAACCTTGTATCTCCGACATTGTCTTTTAAAGTAATCAATTTTTCTTTTAATGCTTTTACTTCTTCACTAACTTTAGAATATTCTAAATTTAAATCAGTTATATCTTTAGCAATTAATGCTACATCTATACTTTCTAGTTCTCCTTTTATATCAAGATACTTCTTAGCAACAACACTTTGTTCTTTTAAAGGTAGAACCGTTTTAGATAACTCATCAATGACTAGTTTAATACGCATTAAGTTTTCTTCAGTTCTCTCTAACTTCTTTAAACTTTCTTCCTTACGTTTTTTATATTTTAATACTCCTGCAGCACTTTCAAATATAACTCTTCTATCACTAGATTTAGAATTTACTATATCTGTAACATTTCCTTGACTAATGATATTAAAAGCATTTGCACCTGCTCCAGAGTCAATAAACATATCCGTTATATCTTTAAGTCTAACTCTCGAATTATTAATATAATATTCATTTTCCCCAGTTGAATAAACAATTCTTTTTATTTCAACTTCTTTAAAATCACTATGCAAATAATGGTCACTATTATCAAAAACTAAAGCAACCATAGCTCTTTTTTGAGCTTCTCTTGACTCACTACCACTAAAGATACAATCTGTCATATTATTTTGACCACGCAAAGACCTAACAGATTGTTCCCCTAAAACCCATCTAACAGCATCAACAATATTACTTTTACCTGAACCATTCGGACCAACTATTCCTGTTATCCCCGGATTAATTTCCAAATCCAATTTATCTGCGAAAGACTTAAACCCCTGAGCTCTTATACTCTTTAAATACATTTATTTCACCGCACTTTTGTTTAAAGCATCTAAAGCCGCATTTTGTTCAGCTTCCTTCTTGCTTTTGCCAATTCCCTTTCCATATACAATATTATCTATTTTAACAGCCATTTCAAATGTTTTATCATGAGAATTCCCAAACTCACGAACTAAAACATATTCTAAAGACTTCTTACTAGTTTGTACTGCTTCTTGTAATTTAGTTTTATAATCAGTATTAAAATCACAACCTTTATTTATATAAGGTACAATTATATCCATCAAATATTTTTTAACAACATCCCAACCTTGGTCCAAGTATATTGCTGCAGCTACAGCTTCAAATACATCAGCAATAATTGTATCATTCAAAAAATGCATTTGTCCTTGTCCAAGTCTTATATATTTATCAATACCTAAATCTTTAGAATAAGTAGCTAAAGCTTTTTCACAAACAAAGTTAGCACGTGTCTTAGTCATCTCGCCTTCACTAAAATTAGTATTCAAAAACAAATAATCACTAGTGGCAGCTTCTAAAATAGCATCACCTAAATACTCTAATCTTTCATAGTTTTCACAATTATGTTCATTTGAATAACTACTATGTGTTAAAGCTGTCTCCAATAACTTCTTATTTTTAATTTTAATACCCATTTTTTTTAAATATTCCATAAAACCATATCCATTTCTCTTTTAATTGTATCAAATTTTTAACTAAAAGTCTTGTTTTTTTACAAATCCTTTACATTTTCAGCCATTTAATACTATATTTACTACTTACCCATTAACATTATAGCAAATTTTTTCCACTATGAAAACATTTACAAATGAATAATTATATAGTAAAATTATTAAAGGGTGATATTTATAAAAAAAATACTAATTTATTTAATCAGAGCTTATCAAGTTACCCCTACTCATGCTCATTCAATGTGTAGATTTACACCGACATGCAGCCAGTATATGATTGATGCCCTAAATGAATATGGCTTATTTAAAGGATTAAGATTAGGAATAAAAAGAATACTTAGATGTAATCCTTTTGGAAAATATGGTCATGATGAGATAAAAAAGGAAGGAAAAACAATATGAAAAAACTATTTTTAATAATATTAAGTGCATTTTTACTAACAGGATGTAGTTTAAAAAAGGATAATTTAGAAAATGCCACTATTTATACTACTATCTATCCAGTTAAGTATTTAACAGAATTTATGTATAAAGACTACGGTACAATAGAAAGTATCTATCCAAGCGGTGCAGATGTTTTTAATTATGAACTTACTGATAAACAAATAAAAAAATATGCCAAATCAGACCTATTTATTTATAATGGTTTAAGCAATGAAAAAACAATTGCTAAAAATCTTATTAATAAAAACAAGAATTTACTAATAATTGATGTATCAAATGGTCTATCTTATAAAAACGGAGTTAAAGAATTATGGATGAGCCCAAATAATTATTTAATGCTTGCTAAGAATATTAAAGATTATTTAAAAGAATATTTAGAAAGTCAAATAATTTCTGATTATGTTGAAAAAAAATATCAAGAGCTATCTGAAATACTTTCACTAAAAGATGCAGATTTAAGAGCTATTGGTAAGGAAGCACAATCAAAAGGAACAAACACCTTAGTAGTAAGTGACAATGTATTTAAATTTTTAGAAAACTATGGTTTTAATATTGTCTCACTAGATGAAGAAACTTTAACAGAAGGAACACTTAATTCTATAAAAAATAATTTCAAGAAAGAAACATATACAACAATATTTGTTTTAGATAACAATTATACTGATAATATCAATTCTATTGTAAGTGATTATAAAGCAAAAACCATCGATGTTAAGTCTATGATTAACATTGATACTGATAATACTGATGATTATTTAACCATAATGCAAGATTTTATTGATAATATTGAAAATATTTGCATTAGCTAATTGACAAGTGACTACTTTTATATTAAAATATAGAGGTAGCTTATGGAGCAGTACTCAAGAGGCTGAAGAGGGATCCCTGCTAAGGATTTAGGTCGGCGAATGCTGGCGCGGAGGTTCAAATCCTCTCTGCTCCGCCATTTAAGCAATTTAAAACTTCCTTATTTGGAAGTTTTTTTTGTAGAAAAATTAAAAAATTTTATCTTGACATCCAGTGGAAAATAATTTACAATTAATTCAACAAAGGGTCTTTGCACCCCATTTGTTGAATTAATGGTCTATACGACCCAGTGAGGATAGTTCTTATATAAGAGCTGTCCTTTTATTATTAAAAAATCCCATACCATTGCAATGAGTAAAGGTTTGGAACATAGAATACACCTAAGAAAAACCTTAAACACGAAATTAAAATTTTTCTAAGTCTTCATTTTAAAGTTTCAAAAGCGTGTTTGACAAAATAAAAACCTCGAAAAATCGAGGATTATTAACTAAATGGTGACCCGTACGGGATTTGAACCCATGTATGCATGCGTGAAAGGCATGTGTGTTAAACCGCTTCACCAACGGGCCATTATTAATGGTGGGCTTGGGGGGACTTGAACCTCCGACCTCACGCTTATCAGGCGTGCGCTCTAACCAGCTGAGCTACAAGCCCACTAACAAAACCTTTTTCATTTTACACTATTTTTTAATAATTTGCAATAGTTTTTGTAAAATTTATGATTTTTTTTGCTGACGTATTAACATTATACTATATAAGCCCAATCTTGTAAATAGATTTTTGACAAAAAGTAACAATAATTTAACATTGTTACTTTTTGAATTCATCTATCATTGGTAAATATATATTTTGTAACAAAATAACTCCTTGTTCACTAGTTGCTTCTGCTCTAAAAGTTATATTGGGTCCTGTATTACTTGCTCTTACTAAAACCCAACCATTTGTATAAGTAATTCTTACCCCATCAATATCATTTATTGGATAATTCATTTTTTTAGCATAATTTTTAACTTGTTCAACAACATTAAATTTAATATTATCACTACAAGGTATTTTTATCTCTGAAGTACTATAATATCTAGGAAAATCTTTAACTAACTTACTTAATTTTTCACTTGTTTTACTAAGTATTTCCAATAATCTTAAAGATGCGTATATAGCACTAGCACAATCAGCATCACGGTCTCTAAAATAAAGATGACCTGAATATTCTCCCCCAAAAGGAAGATTATCTTCATGAGTTTTAAACTCTGTATATGATGCTCCAGTTCTATATAATAAGGCTTTTCCTCCCCATAAGTTAATCATATCTTCCATAGATTTAGAACATTTTACATCATAAAGAAAAGTTTTATTAGAAACATTATTAAACATATCTTTAATATATAAAAGCATTAAAAATTCAATTGGCATTAATTCACCATTTTCCATAACAACACCAATTCTATCACCATCACCATCATAAGCCACCCCAAAATCTGCTTTATTTTCTTTAACAGCTCTTTGAAGTTGAACCATATTTTCAGGTACTGCAGGGTCTGGATGATGATTTGGAAAACTACCATCAGAAATATCATTTATATATATTGGATGACAAAAAGCATTATCAAATACTTTTCTAATTATATGAGTTGTTGCTCCATTACCAGCATCTATTACAACTTTTCTCTTATTTTTACCATATTTAATTGAAAATTTTAAATATTCTAAATACTTATCAGTAATATTTGTATTAGTAATTCTTCCTTGTCCATTTTTAAATACACCCGCATAAGTATACTTTTTAAAATCTTCAATCATATCTCCACGAGCATTAATCATGCCATCAAAAGACATTTTAAAACCATTATCATCTTTAGGATTATGTGAAGCTGTTACCATTATTCCTGGCATTTGATTTAAATATCTCGCATAATAATTCATCGGTGTTGTAGTAAACCCTAAAGAAATAATATTTATTCCACTAGAAACTAAACCTTTAATAAGGTTTTGAGTTAATGTCTCACTAGATAATCTATTATCATGAGAAACAATACAGGTATTTTTATTATACTTTTCTTGTAAGTAAGAACCATAACTTTTACCAATTGTAAAAGCCACTTGCTCATTTATTGTTGTTGGATATGTCCCTCTAATATCATAAGCTCTAAATATTTCTTCATTTATTGTTTGCACTTTTTCACCCTCTTTTTATTTTATTATTGCTTCTAATGCTAATTTTATCATATTATTTAAAGATGTTTGTCGCTCTTCAATAGATAAAACAACATCACTAAATTTTGAGTCAACGACTGTTGCTATAGCTGTAGCACGTCTTCCCATACTATTAGCAACATGAATAAGACCAAAAGCTTCCATTTCTTCTCCTAAAACTTCATATTCTTTAGGGATTCTTGAAAGCACTCTTTCAAAATCTATATAAGGACCAAAAACATCCATTGTGGTAAGCATTCCTTTATGCAATTTATCATTTAATCCCAGTTCACTTGCAGCCATCATAACAGAATTATTTAACTCTTCATCCGCCACAACTACTCTCTCACGATAATTATTAAAAGTATATGCAAAATTTGACTCACTATAAACACTTTCACTTAAAAGCATATCATTTATATTAGCTTTTGGACTTACTGCACCACAAGTACCAATTCTAATTATTTTTTGAACATCAAAAAAGTGAAATAATTCAAAAGAATAAATACCCATACTAGGCATACCCATTCCACTTCCCATAACAGTAACAGGAACACCTTTATAAGTTCCAGTAAACCCTAGCATATTACGTACACTCGTAACACATTTAGCATTTTCCAAAAAATTCTCAGCAATATACTTAGCACGCAAAGGGTCCCCAGGCATAAGTACTACCTTAGCAATATCATTTTTATTTTCTACTTCAATATGAATTGGATTTTCTCCTAAAAACATAATTATCACACTACTTTCTAAAATTATTCTATCAAAAAATATACTATTTTACTAGTATATTTTAATAACTTTTAAAAACTTTACTTACATTTTCCATCATATAAAATAGGTATTTCATACATCTCTATTTTATCATCTATCGTTTCAACTTTCACTTCTATATATAAATTATCTTTATAACTATAACATTTATCTAAGAAATTATCCATTTTAAAACTATTATTTTTTAAAAAATATTCTATTGTTATAACTTTATCTTCATTATATTCTAAACTATCTATTATATTAATAGCATTATTCTCTTTTAAGAAAAGCGTTCCATCTATTTTCTTATATTTAGTTAAATTAACATCACTACAATTAACTATATTTTTTATTTCTATTTTATTATTATAAACAAAATTTCCATATAAACCATACTTATTACAATAATCATTTACTTTTCTTTCTTTATTATTATTATTATTATTTACTATTGTAACAATTCCAATTACTATAACTAATAATATTACAACAAATATAATTATTTTTACTTGTTTTTTCATTATATCACTTTCCTAGATATATTTATTATATCATGTCAAAAGAAAAACTGCTACATTTAATTTATAACAGCTTCCTTTTCTTCAATAACATATTCAAAATTAACTATATCTTTAGCATTAATATTAACATTTTTCCCATTTTTTAAACTTATAGCAATTACATCAGATGGTATACGTTTACTTGATACAACATAACCAACCAATTCTAGATTATTTTTTAAAGTAATCTTTATTTCATAACCATGTGTTTTTCTTATTTCACACAACATCATAAACACTGAATTATCAATTTCATATTTTGAAATAGGCAAATAACTTTTAGGAACTTTATACGTTGTTATAAGTCTTTTTTTACTTTTAGAAAAAATATATATACAATCATTAAATACCTTTATGGTTTTACCTCGATCTTTAGAATTTAAATATTTATAAAATTCCCCTCGAAAATTTTTCTTTGTTTTTCCATACTTTTTTATACTATTTAATAAAGTTCCATAATCGCTTTTAATTCCTACTCGTTCCATTAATCTTTTTTTAGCATGACTTGATACATGTTTTGGCATTATAATTTCCTTTCATTAACCACTACTTAACTCATATACTCAAGTTAATCATACCATATTAAAGAAACATTGTAAAGATTTTTACTTTTCTTTTTTAATAATTAAAACACATCCAACAACACCAATTACGGCAACAATTCCAATAGCAATATATTTTTCAATATTATCAATTGTTTTTGGATTTTCAACCACTTCTTTTACTACACTAAATTCTGTACTTGCTTCTCCATTACTAAACATAACTTTTAATGTATGTTTACCAACACTTAACTTACTTACAAATTCATTATTAAATGTTATAATTGTACTTCCTTCAGTAACTTTATAATTACTTATATCAACTAACTCATTATCAATATATACTTTATCAAATAAACTATAATTAGCATCAATCCTAAATGTCATATTACTATCTTTATTTAAAGTATATTTTTGATTTTCACCCTCAAGAAATTCATATTCTTTAGAAGTATTTCCATTATTTACATATTTGAATGTAA
>ENA-OOQP01000983-OOQP01000983.1-human-gut-metagenome-genome-assembly--contig:-NODE-983-length-11507-cov-1.511002_pt1 | contig 11507 bp, 9 predicted proteins | sample MGYA00241266_ERZ501171 | MGnify/ENA primary metagenome ERZ501171 (study PRJEB25962, sample SAMEA2042501) | human gut metagenome | biome: human gut; feature: human-associated habitat; material: faeces...
TGGCAGAACAATTATTTGGAGTAAAACAATGGAATACATAAAAGAAAAACCAATGGTTGGCTATAGCTTTGATAATAGAATATTAGCTAATACTTATGCTGGTAGTAATCAAAAATATTTTAATACAAATAATGCACATAATTCATTATTATATATATTAATATCATCCGGAATTATAGGAACAATTGTCACTGTAGTATTTTTTATAATATCATTAAAAACAAATAAAAATAATTGTGATATAAAATATTCATATATATACATATATATTGTAGCAGCTATGATACGAGGATTTACGGAATCGTGTTTACAATATTCACATGTATTATTATATGTAATGCTTATTATAGTAAGCCTATATAATGAACAAAAAAATGAATTAAACAATAACACAAGAGAGGAAAAGCTAAAATGAGGAAGAAAAAAGCAATATATACAGTAATAACAGCATTAATGTTACAAGTAACATTAATTATAGTAAATCTTATATTACCACATTTTATAATACTAAAATATGGCTCAAATGTTAATGGGCTTATTAATTCTATAACACAATTTTTAAGTTATATTGCTTTACTAGAGACAGGAATAGGGGCAGTTATCAAATCTGTACTATATAAATCTCTAGCAAAGAAAGATAAAAAAGAGATTAGTTCAATAGTTGTAACTACTCAACACTTTTTTAGAAAAGTAAGCTATATATTAATAATATATATTATTGCATTAATAATTATTTTTCCTAAGTTTGTTTCATCTGAATTTGATAGAATGTATACAATATCGTTATTGATTATAATAGCTATTAATAGTTTCATGCAATATTATTTTGGATTGACAAGTCAAATATTAATACAAGCGGATCAAAAAGGTTATATAATTAATATATGCAAAATTATTACATATATAGTTAGTACTGTAGTAATGGTAGTTATGATATTTAATAATTATAGTATACAAACAATTAAAGCTGTTGGAACTATAATTTTGGTAATATCACCATTATATTACTATTACTATATGAAAAAAAATTATTATATAGATAAAAAAGAAAAAGTAAATAATGATTTACTAAAACAAAGATGGGATGGATTTGCACACCAAATTTCATCATTTATACATAATAATACTGATATTGCAGTTTTAACAGTTTTTTCAAATATGGGAGAAGTATCAGTATATTCTGTATATACATTAGTTACTTCTGGAATAAAATCTGTACTTGGTATTTTAACAAGCAGTATATCAGCAACTTTTGGAAATATATATGGAAGTGGTGAGAAAGAAAAGTTAAAAAAACAATTTGAAATATTTGATTATTTTAATTTATTAATAGTATTTTTTGTTTTTACGATTACAGGATTATTAATAACGCCATTTATTAAGTTATATGTTTCAGGGGCAACTGATGCTAATTATAATAGGATGATATTTGGTACAATTATAGTAGTAGCTGAAGCAATATATTGCTTCAGATGTTCATATAGTAACATGATTTTTATAGTTGGAGACTTTAAACAAACTAAGTTCCATGGATATATAGAGAGTGGATTAAACTTAATAATTTCATTATTACTTGTGAAAAAATTTAATTTAATAGGTATAGCAATTGGTACATTGATAGGAATGTTATATAGACTAATAGTAAGTATTAAATATGTTCATAAGTATTTAATTGATATAAATATTTTAAATTTATTCAAAAAGTATATAGTTAATATTATTGTGGTATTTGTTTTTGTAACAGTAGTAAAAATGATGAAAATTCCAGATATACTAACATATTTTGAATGGATAAAATATGCAATAATTTATAGTATAATATTTTTAACACTTTTATTAGTAACAAACATTTTATTTTTTAAAAGAGATATGAAGGATATTTACTATACATATTTTAAGTATTTAATTTCGAAGATCAAAAGGATGAAAAAGAGTGATGAAAAAGATAGAAAATAATGAATATAAAAGAATATTAGTTGACTTATTAAAATATTTAGATCAGGTGTGCAGAGAAAACAGTATATCATATTCTCCACTTGGAGGAACTATGATAGGAGCAACCAGAGAAAAAGGAATTATACCATGGGACGATGATATAGATGTTGTTTTAATGTATGATGAATATGAAAAGCTAATAACTATATTGAAAACAAAACAAGATGCACCATATAAAATATTGGATTATGAAAATACAAAAGGGTACTTATATCCTTTTGCAAAACTTGTAGATACAAGAACAGTATTAATTGAAAAAGATGTAAGACAAATTGATGATTACGGAATATATGTGGATATATTTGAATATAACTATATGCCTAATAATAATATATTAAGAAAAATGCACTATTACAATGTATATATAAAAAAATCATTGTGTAATTTGTCAGCAAATACTAAGAAATATAAAAGCCTACATAAAAAAATAATATCTTGGTATGCTCATTTTGTTGGAACAGAAAAACTCATCAAAAGATATATAAAAGCTTGTAGAAAATATAATAAATGTAAAACTAAATTTATAATGTCGAATTGGCCAGCATATGGATATAAGCATGAAATACAAAAAGCAAGTGATTTTACCCAATTTATTGATGCCGAATTTGAAGGATTAAATATTATGATAGCAAAAGACTATGATAGCATTTTAAAAACAACATTTGGAGATTATATGACACCACCTCCAGAAGATAAAAGAGTAGCTCATGATAATGAAGCTTATTGGAAAAAAAGCTAAATAAAAGGCAATTATTATTTTAAATAAATAATAAATTTTGATAGTGTACTTTTACTAAGCTAGAGTTTTGTCGAATTATAGCAAACAAATTTACTTGACTTTTTAAATATAAAAATATAATATATTAATAATCTAGGGGGCTATTTTAAAAGGTAGCTCTTTTTTTATATAAAAATAATTGACATATTATTACTTGAAAGGTTATAATAAGAAAGGTAAAACATTGTATATTATAAAAACAAAGCAATATATAAAAGAATATAAAAAGAAAATAATTAACAAACATTTAGTAAGAGAACAAGAAACAATAGAGTTATTAGAAATAGCATTAACTGAATGTATGAATTTAAAAGAACTAATTCATAGTGATGTAGCAATAACATACAATATAAAAAAGAAAGTAGGAGACTTAAAAGAGATATATACAGCTAGAATAAATAACAAATTAAGATTATATATGAAACCAGTTGGTGAGTATCCATACAGAAACGAAGAAATAATAGAAATAGAATTTAGAAAAATTGATGATAAACATTATGGAGAAGGGTAGGAAGGTTATTATGGTTTGTTTTGGAAATTATTTGAGAGATTACTTAGAAGCTAGAGATATTTCACAAAGTGAATTTGCAACAAGGATTGGTGTTACACAAAAACATATGAATGAAATATTAAATGGAAAAACTGGAATTAATATAGAAATGGCAGGAAATATAGAAAGACTTACAGGAATTAGTTCTAGCTTTATTGTTGCAATAGAAAACAGAAAAAAGTTAGAAGAAAACTTACTTAAAAAATATGAAAGTAAAGAAAAAATAAGTAAATATATCAAAGAAGAATTTTGTGTAAATGAATTAAAAAAGAAAAGATGGATTAGATTCAAAGATGAAACTAATATTATACAAATATGTATAGATTTATTAAATTTTATGAAAATTAAAGATTTTGATGTTATTCCTGAACTTGAGAGAAAAACACTATTCAAAAAATCAGGAGAAAATTTTGCCAAACTGACTTTGTGGGTGGCACATTGTGATAAAATAACAGAAGAACAAAAAGTAGAAGAGTATAAAAGTAGCAATTTTAACGATTTAATTAAAGAAATAAAAGAATATGCTTATGTAACAGATAATTATAATTCGTTAGAAATACAAAAAATATTAAATAAATATGGAATATATTTCTGTGAAGAAAAAGCCTTATCTGGTACAAAAGTAAGAGGTTGCTTTAAAGTAAGAGGAAAAAAACCGGCAATATATACTACAAAGAATTATTGTGCAAAAGATTCGTTCTTTTATGAATTATTTCATGAATTAGGGCATTGTAAGAGTGATTATAATGAAGCTCAAAAAAAGGTTATATTTGAAGGAAATGAAAAACAAGAAAAAAGAGCAGATCAATTTGCTTTAGAAACTATGATACCAAATAAGGTATGGAATCTTATTGAAAAAGATTTCTCAGAAAAAAATATTATTGATATTTCTATAAAATATAAGATACCAATTAGCTTTATTGTGGGAAGAATGGCTAACTTAAAGTTAATTAGTTACAAAAGCAAATTATATAATCAAAATAAATTAAAATAACAAAAATCCGCTTTAGCGGATTTTGTCGTTTTATGGCATACGATTTTTATTGCTAATTATTAAATTAGTAGTTATAATTATATGTAATTAAATTTGTTCATTTTATCTATCAGTGCAACTTAGTAAAAACATAATTTTTATTTAAATCTTTTTAATTTCCAATAAAAAAGAAGATGTAAAAAATATCCAAGAAAGGAGGTTTTATGAAGAGAAATTTAATAATTATATTTGCTATAGTAATAATTTTATTACTATTATTAAGTATTGTCTATTTATGGTCTAATCATGAATATGATTTAGCAGATATTAGTGAAATTACAACAGATAAAGAATATGAAAATATTATATACAACAAAGAAGAAGATATATTTAATGAGAATATATTAGGTGTTTTAGAAATAGAAAAAATTGGATTATTGGCCAGTGTAAAAGAAGGAAGCAGTAATGAGATACTAAAAGAATATATAGGTCATATTTCTGAAACAGCAAAATATGATGGAAATATTGGGCTTGCGGCACATAATAGATTAAATAAATATTCATATTTTGCGCGTATTAATGAATTAGAAAAGGGAGATATATTAGTATACAAAACCAAATTTTTTACAAGAAAGTATAAAGTGAATAAAAAAGCTGTTATTTATGAAACAGATTGGAAGCTTTTAGAAGATGATGGAACAAATAAATTAACACTAGTAACTTGTGTAGCAAATAAAAAAAATCAAAGATTATGTATACAAGCTATTGAAATCTAGAAAGGAATTTAAGTATGAAGAAAATTTTAAATAAATTATTAAAAATATTTATTGCTAGTATTATGATTATGCAAAATTTATCAGCAGTGGTTATTGCAACTACTGAAATTACAAAAGCAAATTTAAAGAAAGATCATAAAATTACAACTAATATACAATATTTTAACAAAGATGGTACATGGCACGATATAATATGTAACTATATTTGTTATATAGAAGATGGAAAGAAATACCCAGCATATTGTGTTAAACATGGAGTTAATGGAGTTGATGAAGTTGGAGGGTATATAGTTGAAATATCCGAGCTATTATCAGATGAGAAAATTTGGAGAACAATTGTAAATGGATATCCATATAAAACACCAGAACAATTAGGAGTAGAAACAGAAGATGATGCGTATGTGGCCACAAAGCAAGCTGTAAATAGTGTAATGTTAAATAGAGATGTAAAAAGTTTTTATAAAGGAAAGAATAGTAAGGGAAAGAAAATAGTAGATGCTATTTATAAAATTTCAGAAATAGGAAAAAATGGAACTCAAACAAAGCATGAAGCAGATCTAAAAATATCAAAAAGTGGAAAATTTTCTAAATACAACAGCACATGGTATTTTCAAGAATACAAGGTAAATTCAAATGTTAATATTTCTGAATATAGCGTAGAAAGTATAAAAAATTTTCCAAAGGATACATATGTGGCAGATGAAAAAGGAAATGAAAAAACACAATTTAAACCAAATGAAAATTTTAGAATTATGATAAAAAAGGAAAACATTATTGGTGATATTTCTGGAGTTATAAATGTAAAAGGCAAATGCAAAACATATCCAATATATTTTGGAAAAGCACCAAATTCTAAAGTCCAAGATTATGCTATTACATATAAAGAATATGAACCAGCAGGAAACATTGGAAAAATGGAAGAACATACAAATATTTCAAGTATTCAACTAATAAAAAAGGATGAAGAATCTAATAAGCCAATAAAAAATGTTAAATATCAACTAACTGATTCTAACAATAAGATTATTAAAACAAAAGTTACTGATGAAAACGGGAAAATTGTTTTTGATAATCTATATAGCGGAAATTATAAAATACAAGAAGTAGAGACTGATGCAAATTATATATTAGATAAAGAAAAGCACAATATAAAAATTGGATATGACGAAACTATTATAAAAGAGCTAACAAATAAACATAAAAAAGGAAATTTAAAAATCATAAAAGTAGATAAAGATAATAATGATATTACATTAGGAGGTATAGAGTTTGATCTGATTGATTCTAATAATAATAATGTAGCACATTTAATAACAGATGCAGATGGAAAAGCACAGATAAACAATATAAATATTGGAAACTATACATTAAAAGAAACAAGAACTAAAAAAGAATATAATTTATGTGTAGATAAAGAAATCATTGTTAAATGGAATAATACTTCAGAGTTTTTTATTCAAAACGAAAAGAAAAAAGGAACTATAAAAATTATAAAAGAAGATTTTGATAATAGTAATATAAAAATATCTGGAGTAGAGTTTAAAATTATAGACAAAAACAATAGAATAGTAGAAAAATTAGTAACTAATAAAGATGGAGAAGCTGTAAGTTCAAAATTACCAATAGGAGAATATAAAATAAAAGAAACAAACCTTGGAAAAAATACTAATTATCTATTAAATGAAGAACTTTATAATGTAGAAATAAAAAATAACGAAGAAGTTAAAATGAATATAAAAAATGTTCATAAAAAGGGCAATTTAAAGATTGTAAAAGTGGATAAAGATAATAATAATATTCCGCTTGAAAATGTAAAATTTGAAATAGAAGATAAGGATGGAACAAAATATATAAAGAGAACTGATAAAAATGGCATATTAGAAATAAACAATATTAAAATAGGAGAAATAAAAATAAAGGAAATAGAAACAAACTATAATCATAATCTACTAAAAGAAATAATAAAAACAAAAATAGAATATAACAAAACTACAAAGATAGTTTTAGAAAATGAATTTAAAAAAGGAAGAATAGAAGTATATAAAACAGATGAAGAAGATAGCAAAATAAAAATAGAAGGAGTAGAATTTGAAGTTTTGGATTCTAAAAATAAAGTTGTGGATAAAATACTTACTAATAGAAGTGGACATGCAATAAGTAAAGAATTACCAATAGGAACATACTATTTAAAAGAAGTTAGAACAAATAATAAATATTTATTAAATAATGAATTAATAGAAGTAGAAGTACAAAACAATATAACACATACATGTAACATAAAAAATAAAAGGAAAAAAGGAAAAATCCAAATTATAAAAACTAGCAATGGAGATAGTGAAATATTAAAAATAAAAAAAGGAATGCCAATAGAAAATATTGAATTTGAAATATACAATGATAATAATGAACTAGTAGATACAATAATAACAAATGTAAATGGTGAAGCAACATCTAAGTTGCTTGAAATAGGTAGATATAAAATAAAAGAAAAAAACACAAATAAAAATTATTTATTAAACAATTTAGATTATTTTGCTAGAATAGAAAATAATAATGAAATCAAAAGAGTTTACATAGAAAACCAACCAGCAGTTCCAAAAATAAACATAGAAAAAACAGGACCAGAAGAAGCATATAAAAATGAAGAAATTAAATATGAATTTTCAATAAAAAATAGTGGAAATGTTGCAATAGAAGAATTAACTTGGATAGAGTATATACCATTCCAAAAAGAAAAAATTACAAAAATGATAACAGGAACATATAACCAAACACAGAATTATAAGATATTTTATAAAACAAATATGAGAGATTATGAATTAGTAAAAGAAGCAAATACTAATAAGAGTGAATATTTAGATTTTACAACAATTAACTTAAAAAAGAATGAAATAATAGAAGAAATAAAAATAGAATATGGAAAGGCTGAAATAGGATTTGAAACTATAGTTGCCCCAACAATAATTACAAAAGTAAATAGCAATTTAAAAGAAAAAGAAGTAATTGTCAACAAAACAAGCATATTAGGAAAATATAATAATTATGATGTGAAAAATAATAGCATTTGGAATACAGTTGTAAAAGAGAAAATAGTAAATAAAAAGTTGCCACGAACTGGGAAATAATTTGTTAAATGGTAGTATATATGAAAGGAGAACTAATATATGAGAAATGAAGAAGAAATATTAAAAGCAACCCAAAATTTAGAAAAATGCATAATAGATATTTCCGAACAATTAAATAAACGAATAGATAAAATAGAAGATAGAATAGAGAAAAAGATAAATAATTTAAAGATAAAAGTAGATATATCAAAGTCAATTCAAAATGTCGAAAACAAAATAAAAAATGAATCAGAAGAAAGAAAATATCAAATTGATAAATTAAATAGTCTTACAGAGTATGATAAAATAATACTAAAAAATTTAGAAAGTAGAATTGCAATTTTAGAAGAAGAAACAGAAAAGTATAATTGATTTAAAGGTGCAAAATATTATAAAAATATATTTTGCACCTTTATTAAAAAATAATATAAAAACATTTGACTTTTTTATAGATTTAATAGATAATAATTATATTAAAAAATACAAAAAGATAAAAGATTTAATATACTTAGGAGGAAATTTAAAATGTACATGTTCAATAGAATAACAGTAAATCCACAATTACCTAAAAGAATCAATAGATTAACAGAAATAGCTAATAATTTATGGTGGTCATGGAATACAGAAGTCTTAAAACTTTTCAAAGAAATAGATATAGATTTATGGGAAAAAGTAGACAAAAATCCAGTAAAATTTTTAAAATTAATTTCTCAAGAAAAATTAGAACAAGCAGCAATTAATCAAGCAATATTAAAACAATATGATAAAATTGTTAATGATTTTGATGGATATATGAATAGTAAAAATACATGGTTTGCAAAAAAATATCCAAATGAAAAAAATGATGTAATAGCATACTTCTCAGCAGAATATGGCTTAGATGAAACCGTTCCAATTTATTCAGGGGGTTTAGGAATATTATCAGGAGATCATCTTAAATCTGCTAGTGATTTAGGAGTACCATTAGTTGCTGTTGGACTTTTATACAAAAATGGATATTTTCACCAAAAAATAGATAAATTTGGAAACCAACAAAGTATATATAAAGATATAGATTTAATGCATTTGCCAATCAGTCCAGTAAATGATGAAAAAGGTGATGAATTAAAAGTATTGTTAAAATTACCAAGTAAAAATTTATATTTAAAAGTATGGCAAATAAATGTAGGCAGAATAAAATTATATTTATTAGACTCTGATATACCCGAAAATACAGATGAAATGTATAGAAATATTACTCTTAGATTGTATGGTGGAGATCAAGAAATGAGAATGCAACAAGAGATAGTATTAGGTATGGGAGGAGTAAACTTATTAAGAACTTTAGGCTTAGACCCTAATATATATCATATGAACGAAGGTCACTCATCATTTTTATTAATAGAGGTTATAAAAAATATAATAAAAGAAAAGAAAGTCTCATTTGATATAGCAAGAGACATTACTTCTGCAAAAACAGTATTTACAACTCATACTCCAGTTCCTGCTGGAAATGATATATTTCCAATGAATTTAATAGAAAAATATTTTAAAGGATACTGGACAAAACTAGGAATAGATAAAGACACATTTTTACATTTAGGAACAAAACCAAATGACTCTTTAGAAGCCGGTTTTAACATGGGAATTTTAGCATTAAAAATAGCAGGAAAGAAAAATGGAGTAAGCAAACTTCATGGAGCAGTATCAAGAGAGCTATTTGGAGATGTTTGGCCAGAAATTGCACCAAATGAATCACCAATTACATATATTACAAATGGAATACATACTTGCACATGGCTTGCACCAAATTTAAAAGAATTATATAACAAATACTTAATACCATATTGGCAAGATAGTATTCAAATACAAGATACATGGAAAAAAATTGATAATATACCAGATGAAAAACTTTGGTCAGAACATTTAAAAAGAAAAGAAAAATTATTAAATCTAGTCAAAGAAAATGTAACTAATAGAATGAGAGCAAATGGAGTAAGCTACGAAGAAATAAACGAAATAGTTTCTAAGTTAAATCCAAATGCGTTAACAATAGGTTTTGCGAGAAGATTTGCAACATACAAAAGAGCAACACTAATATTTAGAGATTTAGAAAGAATAACACAAATTTTAAATAATGAAAATAGACCCGTACAATTAATTTTTGCAGGAAAAGCTCATCCAGCAGATAAGGAAGGACAGGATTTAATTAGATATATTCATGAAATATCAATGAAACCACAATTCAAAGGAAAAATATTTGTATTAGAAAATTATAACATAGGAATTGCTAGGTATTTGGTAAGTGGTGTAGATGTATGGCTAAATAACCCAAGAAGACCTATGGAAGCATCTGGAACTAGTGGACAAAAGGCATCTGTAAATGGAGTTATTAACTTCAGTGTATTAGATGGATGGTGGGCAGAAGGATATGATTCAAAAAATGGATGGACAATAGGAACAAATGATGAATATGAATCATACGAAATTCAAGACGATGCAGATTCAACAAGTATATATAATGTTTTAGAGAAAAAAATAATACCAACTTATTATGATAAAGATAAAAACGGAATATCTTCAAAATGGTTAAGAATAATGAAAAACTCTATAATTTCAACTGGAGGAAGGTATAGTACTTCTAGAATGGTAAGTGATTATACAGATAAGTTATATATGCCATTAATTAACTTATCAGATAAATATTATAAAGATCTTTCAAATGTTGCAGATTTAAACGAGTGGAAAAGTAAAATGTTAATTAATTGGGATAAAATAAAAATAGAACAAATTAATAATCTAGATAATATATCAATAGATGCAGGAAACAAAATAGAAGTAAACTGCAAAGTAACTCTACCAGATATATCAGCTGAAAATATTACAGTAGAAGTGTATGCTGGAAGAATAACAGAAAACGGAAGAATAGAAGATATAGTAGTAATACCAATGGACTTAGCAGAGGCAAATGATGAAACAAGAGAGTATTTATATAAAGCAAAATTAGAATTATCAACAGGTGGAAATTATGGATATACATTTAGAGTTATGCCAAGACATAATATGATATTAGATCCAGAAAACTTAAACTTAATAAAATGGATAACAGCATAATTTGTAATAATTATTTACATTAAATAATAGTAATTTTGATATTTTTATGGGCGGACATAGTGTTCCGCCTCTACAATTTTTAAATAAAATCATCAAAATACTTGAATATCATTTAATTAGTGTGATATACTATATAAGATTTTTTAAGAAAGAAGGAATAAAAAATGGCTAATAAATTAATGGAAGAAATGAAAGAAAAAATCCATGCAATGAAAATTGTACCTGTAGTAAAACTCAA
>ENA-OOQP01001010-OOQP01001010.1-human-gut-metagenome-genome-assembly--contig:-NODE-1010-length-11226-cov-2.277504_pt1 | contig 11226 bp, 10 predicted proteins | sample MGYA00241266_ERZ501171 | MGnify/ENA primary metagenome ERZ501171 (study PRJEB25962, sample SAMEA2042501) | human gut metagenome | biome: human gut; feature: human-associated habitat; material: faeces...
CCGCGACTATCTCCGTGGTAGCGCATCGCTCAATGATAAGCGCGATGTGATACTTACGCTTGTGTTTCTCCGATTTATTGGCGAAAAATTTGATGATGCTCAAGCTGAGATGCGCCAGCAATGTATCAACCGAGGAATTACTGATGAAGAGAAAATCGCAAGATTCCTTGATTCCCCCTCTCGCTACAAAAATATAGTATATGTTCCAGAAGCTGCTCGTTGGTCGATGCTAATCAACGTGCCTGCATCTAATCTTGTCGCTGCGCTTGATGATGCATTGCAAGCAATCGAAGATAGTGGTGATACACTTAAAGGTTGTGTAAAACTCAGTTTGTTTACCTCTGTAAAAATCCAATCCAATGAACTTAAAAAGGTTGTTGATGAGGTAAATAAGATTTCTCACAAGGTCTTCGGTGAAGAAAAAGACTTGATAGGTCGTGTTTATGAATATTTTTTAAAATCGTTCGCTGTAAACGCCACTAAAGAAGAAGGTGAATTCTATACTCCACACGATATTGTAGAGCTTATAGCCGCCTTTATCGAACCATTCGACGGTACTCTCTACGACCCATGTTGTGGCTCAGGTGGTATGTTTATTCAATGCGCTAAATATGTTGAGGCAAAGCAAGGTGACATTACAACTGTAAATGTCTTTGGTCAAGAGAAGGAGGATTCCACTTTTCGCCTTGCCAAAATGAACTTAGCTATGCGTGGTATATCCCACCATTTGGGTGATGGTCCTATTTCTACTTTCGATAAAGATCAACATGCCGGACTTGTTTTTGATTACATCATGGCAAATCCGCCGTTCAATCTCTCCAACTGGGGACAGGAAAAGCTGAAGGACGATGTGCGTTGGCAGTTTGGTACGCCCCCCGCCGGTAACGCCAACTACGCGTGGATTCAACATATGATCCACCACCTCGCCCCCAACGGCAAGATCGGTCTTGTTCTTGCAAATGGTGCGCTGTCCACTCAAACCAGCGGCGAGGGGGAAATCAGAAAACGCATCATTCAGGCTGACCTTGTGGAGGGAATTGTAGCTCTGCCGACACAGCTTTTTTATAGCGTGACCATTCCCGTCACCCTCTGGTTTATCAGCAAGAATAAAAAGCAAAAGGGCAAGACGCTTTTTATTGACGCCCGAAAAATGGGACATATGGTTGATAAAAAGCACAGAGATTTCACCGACGAGGACATTCAAAAATTAGCAGATACCTTCGAAGCATTCCAAGAAGGGACATTGGAAGATGTAAAGGGCTTCTGTGCTGTGGCAGACCTTCAGGCGATTGAAAAGCAGGACTTTATCCTAACTCCGGGCCGATATGTGGGTATCGAAGAAGTTGAGGACGACGGCGAGCCTTTTGAGGAAAAAATGGCCCGTTTAACCTCTGAACTTTCGGAGATGTTCAAAAAGTCCCACGAGCTGGAGGATGAAATCCGCAAAAAACTGGGGGCGATTGGGTATGAAGTTTGAGATGAAAACAAAAGCGCTCCGATTCCTGTCAGATATTCAGACTGGGCCGTTTGGTAGTCAACTTCATAAAGAAGATTATGTGGATGATGGAACTCCTATTGTTACTGTTGAACATCTTGGCAATCGTGTTTTTACCGAGCAAAATCTACCGAGAGTTTCTAACGAAGATAAACAGCGGTTAAGTAAGTACATCCTCAAAGAAGGCGACATCGTGTTTAGTAGAGTCGGCTCGGTCGACAGATGTTCATTTGTTGATAGCCGACATACAGACTGGTTGTTTTCGGGCCGCTGTCTACGAGTCCGCCCATTCGAAGAAATCAGTCCCCTGTTTTTGTATTATTTCTTCTGCTTGGAAAGTACCAAAAAATTTATGCGCAATATTGCAGTTGGAGCCACTATGCCTTCTATCAACACAAAATTGATGGGAGAAATTGAGGTTTCCTACCCCGATAAGCAAGTGCAAGAAAAAATCGCAAACTTGTTGGGAGCAATAGACGATAAGATCGAACTAAACAATGCGATAAATGATAATTTAGCGGCTTAAAGCTCGACGGCGGATACATCCAGTTCGCCGGACATTAGTTTGGGTAAAAGAGCGTCACGGATTTTTTCTAGGCGGCAAATTTCCTCGTAATTATTCTGGATAGCAGCGTCTATAGGCGCAACAATAGCCTCGAATTTTACGATTTCTCTATCTGATGGGATAAAAATCGGCAGTTCGGTTAATGCGGTTCGATTGATCGAACCAAAAACAGTTCCTTCTCCGTTAAACACATCCAACTGCTTGTGGAGGGAGAACATAGTATAAAGGACAAATGACTGCTGATTGCTCTTTGAATGTATGGCAGCAAGCCCTCGGCCAATGCAACAATCTGTATAAGCGACATTCAAATCGCCAACAGGCGCTCGAACACTCATTAAAGTGTCATTTGCGCAAGCCATTCGCTTTGGTTCGGTTGTATACAAACGGGCAGACGGAAAACGGAATCCAAACTCAGCTCGTCCCTGAAAGAAAACCGCACCGTTGCCATCTTCGTTATAACTACTTCCATTTGGGGACTGTCCCATTGTAATGTCTGCGATGTCGCTGAGGGTACCCATATATCCCCCGGATACAGGGTTATCAATAAACATTCGTTGGTAGAGTGCTCTTGCCTGCTGCTCTAAATTATCATTTATATCTATGTCAATAATGGAGGCTATTATGAAATACGAATGTGGAAATGTTTTATTGTTAAACAACGGAAAAACAGTATTTGTCGTTGAGGTTGATGAAAATAAGAAAGAGTATGGTGTTGTCAACACAGACAACGAAAATGAGATTGTTCGTATAAGTGATAGGGATGTTTTTCAACAGCTAACTTAACCAAATCACTCTCATCAGTGGCGAGAGTTTTATCAAAGGAACAGCCGCTGTGTATCGTTCTCTTTTGGAAAAGGAGAACGACAATGAGACAAAAATTGATTCAAACTGTTGTTACAGATATGCTTTCATACCTGAACAACGCACAAGTCGAAAAGCTGCAAGAAGTTTTACTGCACACTCTGTGGGATTATGACATTAGTCCTTCCGATGGCAAGACCAAGGAGCAGGAGCAAGACCTTTTAGCACTTTTTCTTGCCGCCAAGCGTATTGAGGGTTGTTCCGAAAAGTCACTGAATTACTATCAGGCCACCACACAGGCAATGCTTGACGGCATCGGGAAACCAATCAAGGAGATTGTGACAGAGGATATTCGTCAGTACCTGACGAATTACCAAAGGGAACGCCATTCCAGCCGAGTGACCATAGATAACATTCGGCGTATTCTTTCATCGTTCTTCTCTTGGCTGGAAGATGAGGATTATATTCTTAAAAGCCCCGTTCGCCGGATACATAAGGTCAAAACAGCGTCAAATATCAAGGAAACCTACTCTGACGAAACCCTTGAGCTGATGCGGGATAGCTGCTCTGAAATGCGGGATTTGGCGATGATCGACCTGCTTGCTTCAACCGGAATGCGTGTTGGCGAAATGGTGCTTCTAAACCGGGATGATGTGGATTTTGCAGAGCGGGAGTGCGTGGTGTTTGGCAAAGGAGACAAAGAGCGAATGGTCTACTTTGACGCCCGAACAAAGCTGCACCTGCAAGCCTATTTGGAAAGCCGCAATGATGATAATCCGGCACTGATCGTTTCTCTGAAAGCACCTTTCAAACGCCTATCCATAGGCGGTGTCGAAACAAGATTACGGGAATTGGGCAGGCAGTTGGGCGTACATAAAGTGCATCCGCACAAGTTCCGCCGAACGCTGGCGACGATGGCGATAGATAAAGGAATGCCCATAGAACAGCTTCAGCAATTACTGGGGCACAAGCGGATTGACACGACTTTGCAATACGCAATGGTCAAACAAAGCAATGTGAAACTGGCGCATAGAAAATATATCGGATAGAGGGAGTGTTAAAAATGCAATGGGGTGATTTGATTACCTTAGAATACGGAAAGCCAATTAAGGATAAGGAGTCTGTCGATGGGCCTATTCCTGTGTATGGTACTAATGGACAAATAGGAACTTCCCATTTAAAGCCACTGTGTGAGCATCCGTCATTTATTCTTGGAAGAAAGGGTGCTTATCGGGGTGTTCATTATTCAGATACTCCCTTTTCTGTTATCGACACAGCTTTCTACGCCCAGCCCATTAGTGATAAGGTTGATTTGAAATGGGCTTACTATAAGTTTTTGACCTATGATATTAATCGTATGGATAGCGGCTCGGCGATTCCTTCTACTGACAGATATGAGATATATTCGATTAACGTTGATCTGCCGGATTTAGCTACGCAGCGTAAAGTAGTCTCCGTTCTTGAACTACTTGATAATAAAATTCAAGACAATAACAAGATAAATGATAATTTAGAGCAGCAGGCTCAGGCAATTTTCCGGCAAGAATTGCTTCAAAACGGAGAATTGCCCCCAAATTGGACAACTGGCAGCCTTCTTGATATTGCAGACTATCTTAATGGGCTGGCTATGCAAAAGTTCCGCCCAGTTGATGGCGAGAGAGGATTGCCAGTTCTCAAAATTAAGGAGCTACGCCAAGGCTTTTGTGATTATAGCAGTGAGCTTTGCTCTCCAAACATCAAACCTGAATTCATTGTCCACGATGGTGATGTGATTTTTTCTTGGTCGGGTAGCCTGCTTGTGGATTTATGGTGTGGAGGTACCTGTGGTCTCAACCAGCATCTATTCAAAGTGACATCCGCCAAATATCCTAAGTGGTTTTACTATACTTGGACAGCACATCATCTTGCTCGGTTTGTTGCAATTGCCGCCGATAAAGCCACAACTATGGGTCATATTAAGCGTGAAGATCTGGCAAAAGCAGAGGTGATCATTCCCGATGTAGCTTCTATGGAGCGTATTGGCGGCGTGCTACAACCGATTTACGATCTTGTAATTAACCAACGCATAGAAAACAGAAAGCTATCTATGCTGCGGGATTCTCTGTTGCCCAAGCTAATGTCCGGCGAGTTGGATGTCTCTGCCATCGAGCTTTAAGCCGCTAAATTATCATTTAGCATTTAAGAAGGAAGTGAGATTAGTATTATGTTTAAAACCGAAGTGTTTGACAACAAATCCGCTTTAATAGCAAGGCTTACAGAGTTAGCCGAGAGCGGCAACTGGGTTTTTCGTGGATATTCAAAACAAGACCAGTTGCAACCAAATATTATACGGCGAAATTTAGTTGATCAAGAGAGAGAACTACTTTTTGAATTTGAACGCAGTGCAAATCAGTATCTTAATACAAGTAACCCTGTCGATTTTATGTCATACGCACAGCACTATGGACTGGCAACGCGGCTACTTGATTTTACATATAACCCATTTATTGCACTGTTTTTTGCGCTATTCACTCCTAAAGGCAATAAATATATGGTCGAAGAAAACTCTCTATATTACTATATTCGCTATTGCAACATAGAAGATAGTATCCTGATCCGCCATGTTCCTATTTTTAATCGTGGTGACTTTTTTGAAATCAATTCGATGGCTAAACGCAGCATAGAACTAATTGAAACCGTCGATATGATGTTTAATGAAAAGCACGATTTTGGAACCTCAAAGTATTTAAGTAAAGATATAGCAACTGACCAATTTTTCAGGATTATCGCTTCTAAAACTCTGATGACTGACCCTGATGAATACGTTCGTGTCAATGCCTCAAAAATCAATAGGAATTCACTGTTTTTTATCGACCCCAATCAATCAAATCAGCGGATAGTTATGCAACAAGGCCTATTCCTTTTTCCATATATACTCGAAAAAGAGAAACACATAGATTTGCTTGATAATAATACTGGGATTATTAAGATCTCCAAGGATATAAGGGATGAGTTACAAGCCTATTTAGACACCATCGGAATCAATTCATATCGCCTAATGCCAGACCTGTCAAGCGTTTGCGAAGCTGTGGAAAGAAAAGTTAGAGATAACCGAACAAAGTGCCGTTCACTTTTCAAAAAGAAATCGTAGAGAACTCACATAAGTCTGTAAAAAAAGGAGCAATCAACCATGCCGGGATATAACACAGAAGCGGATTATGAAAACGCTATAATCGAGCTTTTCAGAAATGATTTGGGCTATGAGTATGTCTACGGCCCGGATGTGGAACGAGACTTTAAGAGCCCGCTCTATGATTCGGTATTGGAGGAGTCCTTGTATCGTCTGAACAAGGGCTTACCTGCTGACGCCATTAACGACGCTTTATTCAAACTGCGCAACTTTGAAAATGGCGAGCTTGTGCAGAAAAACGCCGAGTTTATGGAGTACCTGCAAAGCGGCATTCCGGTCCGTTACTTAGAAAAGAGCGAGGAGCGTTCCGGCATTGTGTATCTCGCTGACTATTCCCACCCCGAAAACAACTCCTTTATCGTTGCCAATCAATGGACCTTCATTGAGAACAGTAACAAGCGTCCGGATGTTATTCTCTTTCTCAACGGCTTGCCCATTGTTCTTGTGGAGCTGAAATCTCCCTCCCGTGAGGAAACGGACGCTTCCGAGGCCTATCGGCAGCTCCGGAATTATATGCAGGAAATTCCGTCGATGTTCATTTACAACGCCATCTGCGTGATGAGCGATCAATCTACTTCTAAGGCAGGAACGATCACCTCAGGTGAAGATCGTTTTATGGAGTGGAAAACGAAAGATGGCAGTTATGAAAATACCCAATATGCACAGTTTGACACCTTCTTTGAAGGATTGTTCCAAAAAGATCGTCTGCTGGATATAATCAAAAACTTTATCTGCTTCTCCAACGAGGGAATCAAGAGCTTCAAAATTCTTGCCGGATACCATCAGTATTTTGCAGTAAGAAAAGCAATCGAATCTACAAAGCACGCAACTGTAACGGACGGCAAGGGCGGTGTTTTCTGGCACACACAAGGCAGCGGAAAATCGCTGTCTATGGTCTTCTATGCTCATCTGCTGCAAGATGCCCTGGATAGTCCCACAATCGTTGTCCTTACCGACCGCAACGACCTTGACGATCAGCTTTATGGACAGTTTGCCAAGTGCAAAAAATTTCTGCGGCAGGAACCTATCCACGCAGAAAGCAGAGAGCATTTGAAGTCGCTGCTTGCCGGCAGACAGGCAAACGGGATTATCTTTACTACAATGCAGAAGTTTGAGGAATCCCACGAGCCCCTTTCTGAGCGCCGCAATATTGTCGTGATGGCAGATGAGGCACATCGTGGGCAGTACGGACTTGCGGAAAAAATCAAAATCACAACAAACGAGGATGGCGAAGAAGTCGCCAAGCGTGTTGTTGGCACGGCTCGCATTATCCGCAATAGCTTGCCCAATGCTACATACATCGGCTTTACCGGCACGCCGATTTCTTCCAAAGATCGCAGCACCCGTGAGGTGTTCGGTGATTACATTGACATCTACGATATGACGCAGGCTGTCGAGGATGGTGCAACACGCCCGGTCTACTATGAAAGCCGTGTTATCAAACTGCATTTGGATGAAGCCACCTTGCGCCTCATTGATGCTGAATATGATATTATGGCCAATAACGCCGATCCGCAGGTTATCGAGCAGAGCAAAAAACAACTTGGCCAGATGGAGGCTGTCCTGGGCAACGACCAGACGATCAATTCGTTAGTCTGCGACATTCTTGACCACTACGAAAATAACCGTGCGAACCTGCTCACGGGTAAAGCGATGATTGTTGCATATTCTCGCGCCATTGCTATGAAGATATACAACCGCATTCTCGAACTGCGTCCGGCTTGGACGGAAAAAGTCGCCGTTGTAATGACCGAGAGCAACAAAGACCCGGAAGAATGGCGTAAAATCATTGGAAACAAGCACCACAAAGACGAACTAGCACAGAAATTCAAGGATAATGACAGTCCCCTGAAAATTGCTATTGTCGTAGATATGTGGCTGACGGGCTTTGATGTACCATCCCTTGCAACAATGTATGTCTACAAACCGATGCAGGGCTACAACCTGATGCAGGCCATTGCCCGTGTCAATCGAGTCTTCCGTGATAAGGAAGGCGGTCTTGTCGTCGACTATGTAGGTATCGCTTCCGCCTTGAAGCAGGCAATGAACGACTATACGGTACGGGATAAAAAGAACTATGGCGATACCGATGTCGCAAAGGTTGCATATCCCAAGTTCCTCGAAAAGCTCTCTATATGCCAAGATCTGTTCCATCACTACGACTACTCAAAGTTTATGTCCGGCACGGATCTTGAGCGGGCAAAAACAATCAGCGGCGCTGTGAACTTCATAATGGGTCGGGAGTTGGAGAAGGAACGGGATACTTTCCTCAAAGAGGCACTGATGCTTCACCAAGCACTGTCTCTCTGTTCTTCCTTGGTAGATGAGCCGATGCGGTTCGAAGCAGCCTTCTTCGAGTCTGTCCGTGTCCTTGTCATTCGGCTGACTAATCAGGGCGGTGGGCAAAAGATTTCTCTCCCGGAGATGAATGCCCGGATCAATGAGCTTTTGAAGCAGAGCATCAAGAGTGACGGCGTCATCAATCTGTTTTCTGATGTTAACTCCGAATTTTCTCTGTTTGATCCGAAGTTCCTTGAAGAAATCTCCAAGATGAAGGAAAAGAATCTCGCCGTAGAATTGCTGAAAAAATTGATCGCCGAGCAGGTTCAGATTTACCGCAGGACAAATGTGGTCAAATCCGAAAAATTCAGTGAGATTATGCAGCGGGCGATGAACGCCTATCTGAACGGTATGCTGACAAATGAGCAGGTCATTGATGAGATGATGAAGCTTGCCAAGCAGATCGCCGCTGCGCACAACGAAGGTAAAGAACTTGGCCTCACGGCGGATGAGTTAGCATTCTATGATGCGCTGACAAAGCCACAGGCAATCAAAGATTTTTATGAAAATGATGAATTGATCGCCATTACAAAGGAACTTGCTGAAACCCTTCGCAAGAACCGCACGATTGACTGGAACAGGCGTGAACAGGCAAGGGCAAGAATGCGCATGCTGATTAAACGCCTTTTGAAAAAACATAAGTATCCGCCCGAAGGGATGGACGATGCGGTTCAAACTGTTATGACGCAGTGCGAGCTTTGGACGGATAATATGGAGGAGTGAGTATGGACACACAGAAGCTTTCTATAGCAATTCAGGCGTTTATAAAAAAGCAATCCACCAATGCCGCATATTACGAAGAAAACTGGAATGAACGGAAAGAGCGAAAAGCATACTACCAATCCTTCACCAAAGATAAGCTCTTGGCAATGACCGAAGAAGATTTCCTTGAGTATATCAGCAGGCTTTGGGCAGTTCTGATGTGGGGAAACAAAAAATATGTTGTCGATAAACTGATTGAAGATAATGGCTTTTCTACGCTTAAAAAGCAGTTAGCCGACCTGTTGTACGGATCTGCCTCTGTAGAGAAGCGGTGGGATATTTTTCTGAAATCTGTAAAAGGTATGGGACCTGCTACAATCAGTGAACTGCTTTCCTATATGAATCCGCAGGAGTACATCGTATTCAACAAGACAACCATTCTTTGTTACGGTTACTTGGGGATTCCGAATATGCCCAAGTACAACTACCAATACACCGGAAAGAAATATACTGAAGTGTGTGCGGTTGCAAAGGAAATTGCATCCAGTCTGAAAAAAGCAGGCGCTGCTGATTCGGACTTGCTGGCTGTTGACTATTTCCTGTGGGATGAAATTCTCCCTCTCGCAGAAAAGGATGTCCCCACCACAGATGCAATTTCTATTTCTCAGGAGCCCGTTTCTGCCAGAGATTCAAGATCGCTTCACGATGAAATCAAAGACAAGCTGGTGGACATAGGAAAGCTGCTTGGCTTTGACAGCCGCTCTGAAGTAATGTAAGGTATATCATCAAAATTTTTTGAAAAAGTATTTTGCCTTCTTCATGATTAGTGTCGCAGCATTGTAAACACTTTGCCGCTGCATATTGTTAGCAGCAGCATAATCAATTTTTGACTGTCCACCGATGATGCAATTCAGGTAGATGTCAAGTTGCTTCGGCGTAAGCGTTGCACGAAACTCCTTTTCTGACATCCAGAACATAACGCTTTCCTCCATGCTGGAAGAATCAATCAACCAGTATGGTTCTACAAGCAGTTCCTCGGCTATCGCAAAGGAGCAGACGGTTTCCCCGAAGTTGTGCCGGAAGAGGCGGCTATTGTCCGTAGGATCTACACCCGGTTCATAGCGGGATTAACGCCGGGGGCCATTGCAAAGGAGCTGACAGCAGATGGGATTCCGACTCCATCGAGAAAACAACGCTGGCAGACCAGTACAGTGGAAAGCATCCTTCAAAACGAAAAGTATAAGGGCGCTGCGCTCCTTCAGAAATGCTTCACGGTCGATTTCCTTACGAAAAAGCAAAAAGTGAATGAGGGCGAGGTGCCGCAGTATTATGTGGAACACAGCCATGAGCCGATAATTACGCCGGAAGAGTTCGACAAAGTTCAGACGGAGCTTGCGCGGCGCAAGCAGATCAGCCGCCAGTACAGCGGAAAGAGTATTTTTTCCTCGCGCATTGTCTGCGGGGACTGCGGTTCATACTACGGCTCTAAGGTCTGGAACTCGACCTCAAAATACCGCAGAGTTATCTGGCAGTGCAACGGCAAATTCAAGGGCGAGCACAAATGCGAAACGCCGCATCTGGACGAGGAAACCATTAAAGCGCGGTTCGTGGCCGCCCTTAACGCTATCATCGAAAGCAAAGACAACATCCTTGAGGATTGCCGATTGATGCAAGCCACCCTGACAGACTGTACAGGCATTGATACAGAAATCGAGAGTCTACTTGAGGAGATCGATGTGGTGACCGAACTGACAAAGCGCTGCATCGCCGAAAACTCACAGACGGCGCAGAACCAAGAAGAATACGCTGCCCGGTACAATGGGTTCGTGGAGCGGTACGAAAAAGCCAAGGCACAGCTTGAGCAGCTCCGCGCTACAAAGACAGTGCGGGAGGCCCAGGCGGAAGCCATCGGAGCATTTATGTTTGAGGTGCAGGAATTAGATACCATTACCGATTTTGACGAAAAGCTCTGGCTGACCATTATCGACACGGTAACTGTCCACACAGACGGACGGATGACATTCAGATTCCAGGGCGGCAAAACGCTCACCTCTTATTGACAATTCTCAAATCGCGTTGTATAATCGGTATATACCGAAAACAAAAAAGGGGGGATGTGTCCATGCCAAGACCGCCACGGTGCCGTCGGATTTG
>ENA-OOQP01001017-OOQP01001017.1-human-gut-metagenome-genome-assembly--contig:-NODE-1017-length-11166-cov-2.356044_pt1 | contig 11166 bp, 12 predicted proteins | sample MGYA00241266_ERZ501171 | MGnify/ENA primary metagenome ERZ501171 (study PRJEB25962, sample SAMEA2042501) | human gut metagenome | biome: human gut; feature: human-associated habitat; material: faeces...
AGACGCTTGAAAAATATCAACGGAGATATTCTTACGTCAGCATAGACGAATTTCAGGACACCAACCGCATCCAGTACGAACTGCTGCGGATGCTGGCGGCCCCGGGCAATCATATTTTTGCGGTAGGGGATGATGACCAGTCCATTTACGGCTTCCGGGGCGCAACACCTGCCATTTTAAGGCGCTTTCTTACGGATTATCCGGCGGCGGAAACATATTATCTACAGAATAATTATCGCTCGGGGAAGGAAATTGTGGGGATGGCAAACCGGATTATTTCCGAAAACAAGGACAGGCTTTTGAAAAAACCGGTGGCTATGGAGGAAGATACCGGGGATATCCGTATTAAAGCTTTTACGGAAGTCACGGAGGAGTACCGGTATTTTGCCGAAAGAATACGAAGCGTAAAAGAAGAAAACAGTAGTCTTGGTTTTGAGGATTTTGCAATCCTCTGCCGGACAAATCGGGAGGCAGAAAATGTCCGTGCAGTACTTGGCAAAGAAAACATTCCCTGCGCCTGCCGGAAGGGAAAAGAAGAAACGGAGGAAGGAAAGGAGGATATGCTGGCATACCTTCGGCTTTCGGAAGGAAAGGGCAGCCGGGCGGATTTTCTGCGGATTATGAATAAGCCGGACAGAGGATTGAGCCGGGTCTGCATTCCGGAGGAAGAGGTGGACTTTATCCGTATGGAACGGTGGTGTCTGGAGCTAAAGGATGAGGCGGGCGCCGGAAAAATCCGGACACTTCGTAAGCAGCTTCAGACCTTACGGAAAATGCCGGAAGAACTAAAAATATCCTATATTCAAAAGGGAATAGGATATGAAAGGTACATGGGGAAAAAACCGCCGGATACCGCGAAAGACGGCGTACAGGTGCTTACCATGCATGCGGCAAAGGGACTGGAATTTTATTATGTGGGCATTCCCAACGTGCAGGAAGGACGCATACCTTACGGGAAAATGCTTTCCGGGGAACAGGAGGACGAGGAGAGACGGCTTTTTTATGTGGCAGTAACAAGAGCAAAAAAAATCCTGGACATCCTGTACCTGAAAGGTACGAAGGAGCGTCCGGGACTTCTTTCACGTTTTTTAAGAAACGAAGGTTATTCTTCGGAAGGATCTACCAGTTCATCAAATTCCTGATCATCCAGATATTCGTCGAAAGCATCGGAAACCTTTTCGTATTCCTCATCGCTTTCAATATAGATGAGCTCGGGCTCGGCATTGGCATCATCGGGGTCTTCCTTGTAGCCGTAGAACCAGACTTCTCCGTCTTCGTTTTCTCCGTTCTCATCCAGGGGGAGAAGTACGATATAATCCTTGTTCTCCACTGTCAGGATGGTGATGACAGCGCATTCTACTTCGCCGTCGTCAAGCTCTAAAGTGACGGTCATTTCTTCATCTGCAAAATTATTATCAGCCATAGGGGTATCCTTTCTGTTTTTTTCTTTATTATAGCTTTTCCCGTAAATTCTGTAAATATATTTTTATTTAGTAGCAATGACCAAAGAAACTGTGTTATAATGCTTAAAGTGGTTATGCAAAGGAAACTTACAGAGCATACATAATCGGAAAGCGGCAGGTAACCAATTTGACAATATGCGTAAAGAGAGGAGTTCCCTACCCGTTGGGGGCTCACAGAATAAAAGATACCGTTTATTTTTCATATATTACGGAAAAAGAAGAAGCAGGAGTTATCCTGTATGATACTACCGGACAGCAGGAGAAACTCCGCATTGCCTTCCCGACGGATTATGCCGTTGGCACGATACGCTGCATGGCTGTGGAGGGGCTTCCCGCAAAAGATTTGATTTACAGGTTTTACGAAGACGGACAGGCGGTTACGGATGAGAGGAGCAGATGCTTCTTAAACTGCCGCAAATACGGAGAAGAGGCGGAAAACGAGCTGCTTCCCGCGGTGCTTTCTTACCGGGAATACGACTGGGAGGACGATACGTTTCCCAAGCTTGCCTATGAGGACAGTATTGTTTACTGCATGCATGTGAGAGGGTTTACCAGACATGCTTCTTCCGGCGTAAAAGGGAAGGGCACCTTCCTCGGCATTCAGGAAAAAATTCCGTATCTGAAGGAACTGGGTGTGACGACTCTGGAGTTGCAGCCGGTTTACGAATTTCCCGAGATAGAAATCTTAAAGCCCACAGAAACCATTCATCTGGATACAGAGGAAAAAAGACCGGAACGGCTGCATTACTGGGGCTACATCAAGGGCTGCTATTACAGTCCGAAAAGTGCGTATGCCTATAGCAGGGATGCGGCAACGGAGTTAAAAAATCTGATAAAAGAGCTTCATAAAAACAATATGGAAGTTATCCTGCAGTTTTATTTTACGCAGGATATTTTAAGCACGGAAATAGCGGAGATTTTACGGTTTTGGGTGATGGAGTACCATGTGGACGGGTTCCACTTAAAGGGGAAAAACATTGACCCTGCCCTGCTATCCTTAGAGCCGGCATTGGCTGCCAGCAAGCTCTGGTATTACGGTTTCCCGGACAGGGAAGTAAAGGACGGTAAGCGTTTTTTGGCTGAATATAAGGATGATTTCCGCAATGATTCAAGAAGGTTCTTAAAGGGTGATGAGGGCATGATTCCCGTCATGATGCACTATTTCAGAGCCAATTCTCCTTACCGGGGTGTGATCAACTATCTGACAAATTACGATGGGTTTACCCTTATGGACCTGGTTTCCTATGATAGGAAGCACAACGAAGACAATAACGAAAACAATCAGGACGGCACGGACAGCAATTTCAGCTGGAACTGCGGACAGGAAGGACCCAGCCGGAAGAAAACAATTGTTTCCCTGCGACTGCAGCAGATTAAAAATGCCCTGCTCATGCTTTTCTTAGCACAGGGTACACCCCTTATTTTCATGGGGGATGAGTTCGGAAACTCCCAGAAGGGCAACAACAATCCCTACTGTCAGGACAACGATATCACATGGTTAAACTGGAAGAACTTAAACAGCAACAAAGAGATTTTTTCTTTTATGAAAAAGCTGATTGCTTTCCGCAAGGAGCATGGGGAGCTGCATCAGAAAATGCCTTTGCGTATGATGGATTACAAGTCCTGCGGTTATCCGGATTTATCCTATCACGGAGAGTTCCCGTGGAAGCCGGATACCACGGCGTATAGCAGACAGCTTGGCATGATGTACTGCGGCAGATACGGTGAGGAAGAGACGGAAAAGCAGGATGAATTCCTGTATGTAGCCTACAATCTCCACTGGGAACCCCATGAATTTGCTCTGCCAAGGCTGCCGAAGGACAAGAAGTGGAAGGCGGTTCTGTCTTCCGTAAGCCTTGCACAGAAGGAGACACAGAAGCTTGCCGGTAAAGAGGCGGCAGAAGAGAGTAAAAAGGATATGGAGGCAGATGCGGCAAAGGATGCGGACAGCCGGGATAAGAACGGACTGGATACGGTTTCCGTGCAAATTCCGCCCCGCTGCATATGCGTTTTCTGTTCCGAGGCATAGCTGCACAGGGACAGGGGTATCCGGAGGAGAGTATTAAAAAATGCATGTGCTTGCACATTTTAAGACGATAACATATCACAAATATCTGGTGATGAAGGGCTGCTTTGCGGTCGGGCTTTACAGGCAGGGACTCCTGCACGATATGTCAAAATACAGTCCGACGGAATTTTTAGTGGGCGCCATTTATTATCAGGGGGACAGAAGCCCCAACAATGCGGAACGTGAGTACAGGGGATATTCCTCTTCCTGGCTGCATCACAAGGGCCGTAACAAGCATCATTACGAATACTGGGTAGATTATGCCAGAAGTGAGACAGGACACGTTACAGAGCCCGTCAGGATGCCCAGAAGATATGTGGCGGAAATGGTGATGGACCGGATTGCCGCCAGCAAGGTATACCTGAAGGACAAATACACGGACGATGCCGCCCTGCAGTATTATCTGGCGGGTATTGGCGGCATGATGATGCATCCCTCTACCAAGAAGCATCTGGAGAAGCTGCTCCGTATGCTGGCAAAGGAAGGAGAGGCAAAGACCTTTGCCTATATTAAAAACGTTTATTTAAAGAAGTAAAAGGCACCATCCCGGGATAAAAGAATATACTACACTAAACGAATATGAAAAAGAGATTTCTATGTGTAATGTAATTATTCTGTTTCTTTTATTATGTAACGGCTGCGGAAACAGTTCCTGCGGTAACAGTTCCTGCGGTAATAATACCTGCGGCAGAGACAACAGATGCTGCATGACCGGTTGCGGTACTGACAACAGTCAGGGATGCGACAATGTAATTCAGCCGAGGACAGCAGATTGCGGGTGTGACAGAGACAGGGACTGTGATTGTGACAGAGACAGGGATTGTGACAGGGACAGAAACCGTGACAGGGACTCTTCCATGGCACCTCCGACCTGGGTAAGAAGCAATTACTCCAACGGCGACACCTGCAGTTGCACTGAGCAGTAGCAGAAAATAAGAAAACTGTTGATGGAAAATAAGCTTTTTATTGGAAATCAGCAGTTTTTTTATTTATTTGTCAAAATTGCTGGAAATTTTCAAAAAAATCGTTTATAATTATAAAAAATGTCCAACAAGACTTCTTAGTGAGGAAGGAGAAAAGGTATGGTTGAAAATATACTGGGAAATTATCTTGTAAAAACGGGGAAAATTACAGATGAACAGTTACAGGCTGTTATTCAGAAAGAGGACGAAACACGTGTAAAGATGGGACTTTTGGCTGTATCCGAGGGAATTCTTACCATTGATCAGGCAGATTACATAAACGGACTGCAGGCGACTATGGACAAGCGCTTCGGTGACATTGCCGTAGAAAAGGGATTTTTGACAGAGGATCAGATTTCCAATCTGTTGAAGAAGCAGGGCAATGCTTATCTTACTTTTGCACAGACACTGGTAAATGAAAATCTGTTGAGCATGCAGGAACTTGAAAATATGCTGGACGGTTTTCAGGAAGAGTACGGATTTACCAAATCCGATATGGAAGACTTAAGAAGCGATGAACCGGAAAGAATTGTACCGCTGTTTTTACCTCCGGAAGCTCTGTGCTTCAGGGAAATCGCGGGTGTTATGGTGAGAACCCTTATCCGCTGCGTGGACAAGCATGTATATCTTGACAAAGCGGAATGCACCGATTTGTTACAGATTAAGAAAGCTGTTATCCAGAAGATGGAAGCGTTCTCCTCTCCGGTAGAGGGCTTAAAGGAACTGGAAACCGGTTTCGCGGAAGAGAACGGAGGACTGTTTACCATGGCAGCTTCCTTCTGCAAGGCAGATGATTTAACAGACGAAGACATGCTGGACGGTGCCGGTGAAATGTTAAATTGTATCAACGGCCTGTATGTTTCCGGCTTAAGCAGAAATGGTGTGGAATGTGAACTGCTTCCTCCAGTTTTAATGGATAAGGAAACCGAACTGCAGGATGTTATGATTTGCAAAATTCCGGTTTGCCTGCATGACAAGAAATGTGAGTTCATTATGATTGGACGCAAATAGGAGGAGAGAGATATGGCAAAGATTTTACTGATAGACGATTCTAAAATGTCCAGAAAAATGCTTCGTACCATTTTAGAAGGTATGGGACATGAAATAGTAGGAGAGGCCGCTGACGGTGTTGAAGGCTTAAGTTTATACAAGGAGCTGCATCCCGATATCACCACCACGGACATTACCATGCCGCAGAAGGACGGTATTGCCTGCTTAAAGGAAATCAAGGAGTTTGATGCGGATGCCAAGGTTATCATGATTACCGCAGCAGGTCAGTCCAGCAAGCTGATGGAAGCTCTGAAGCTGGGAGCAAAAGAATTTATCTGCAAGCCCTATGAACCGGAGCAGATTATCAACGCCATCAAGGAAGTGGAGAAATAAGCATCAGAAAATTAAACACTTAAAAACGAGCTGTTGTAAGTTTCCTTACAGCAGCTCGTTTTAATTCATGACAATAGAATGTTCGCAGAGCGTGCATTCTATTGTTTACCGGTTTAAGCCGGATAACAATTTTACTTGGATTTGATTTCCTTCCACAGGTCGTTGTAAAGGGCGTCGGCATCGTCACCTAAGTAGGAGAAGGTTTCCAGACCGTCATACTGTGACAAATCCGGGAAAGCAATTTTGGAATTTCGGATGTCATCGTCCTTGATTAAAGCCTGGGCAGCCGTATTGGGGGTGGAGTAGGTGATGTAGTCGAAGTTCAGTAAGGCAATATCACCGCGGCACATAAAGTCGATGAACTTTTCTGCATTTTCCACGTTTTCTGCATTCTTGGGAATAACCCAGCCGTCAATCCAGACATTGGTGCCTTCTTTGGGAATGACATATTCAAGGTCAGGGTTTTCACGCTGTGTAAAGATGGCTTCACCGGAGTAAATAACGCCGAGAGCGGCTTCGTTGCCAATCATTTTATCTCTGACCTGGTCGATGACATAGGCCTGTACCAGAGGCTTCTGCTGGATTAACAAATCCTTTGCCTCGTTTAATTCTTTTTCGTCCGTACTGTTCATGGAGTAGCCGAGAGATTTTAAGCCAACCATGAAAAGGTCTCTGACGGAGTCCTGCATGAGAATGCTGTCGGCATATTTTTCATCCCAGAGAATGGACCAGCTTGTAACCGGCTCATCCACCATGGTCTTGTTGTAAAGAATACCGACGGTGCCCCAGCAGTAGGGTACGGCATAACGGTTGCCGGGGTCAAAGGCTTCGGACTGCTCGTAATACTGGGCACCGATGTTAGCCTTGGCATTGGGAATATTGTCCCAGTTTAATTCCTGCAGCAGGTCGTTATCAATCATTTTCTGAATCATGTAATCGGAAGGACATACCACGTCATAGTTGGAAGCACCGGCTTCTACCTTGGGATACATGGTTTCGTTGGTATCGAACTCATCGTAGATGACCTGGATACCGGTTTCTTTTTCAAACATGTCTAAGGTTTCAGGGTCAATGTATTCACCCCAGTTGTACACATAGACTTTTCCGTTGGGATATTTGTTTGCAGAACCGCAGCCGGATAACAGAGAGGCAGTCATGCAGGTGCAAAGTCCCAGAGCAATCAGTTTTTTCATAATTGCACTCCTCCTGTCGTGTAAAATAAAATTACTTTGCAGATTTTTCCCTTGGCGTATGGTTTACCAGCAACAGAAGTAACAGTACCACAACAAAGATAATTGTGGAAAGGGCATACATTTCAGGCTTGATTCCCTTTTTGACCTCAGTGTAAATCTTCGTAGATAATGTATCAATTCCCGGACCTTTTGTAAAGTGGGTAATGATAAAATCATCCAAAGACATGGTAAATGCCATTAAAAAGCCGGATAAAATGCCGGGCAGGATATCGGGAAAGGTAACCTTGAAGAAAGCCTGGAGCTGGGTAGCGCCAAGGTCTAAGGCTGCCTCGTAGGTACTGGGGTTTAACTGTTTCATGCGGGGCTGCACACTTAAAATCACGTAGGGGATATTAAAGGTAATGTGCGCTAAAAGGATGGTCAGAAAACCGAATTTCATGCCCAGCACGATAAAGAGAAGCATCAGGGAAATACCGGTCACGATTTCCGCATTTAACATAGGAATATTGGTGATGCCCATGATGATGGTGCGGTTTCTTTTTTTCATATACTGCATGGCCAGACAGGCAACGGTGCCGATGACTGTCGCAATCAGGGAAGAGAGCAGCGCAATGGAGAGAGTGTTCCAGAGTGCCTGAAGGATTTCAGCATTCTGAAAAAGCTGCTTATACCATTTCAAGGTAAAGCCTCCCCATTTGGCACGGGATTTGCTGGCATTGAAGGACAGAAACATCAGTGTCACAATCGGGGCATATAGGAAAATGAATATCAGGGTAATGTATATCTTACGTGCCACGTTTCTCATAATGCATTTGCCTCCCCTTCTTTATCAAAGATAGCGGAAAGAACCATGTTCACAATAATAAAAAGCATGAGAACCATGGAAAGTCCGCTTCCTAAGTGCCAGTTGCCGGTCTGGGTAAATTCCTGCTCGATGACATTGCCGATCAGCAGAATCTTGCTTCCACCAAGGAGAGTGGAAATAACAAAGGTGGTAAGCGCCGGTACAAATACCATGGTGATGCCGCTGATGACTCCCGGTAAGCTTAACGGAAGCGTAATCTTAAAGAAGGTGTGCACGGAGTTGGCACCCAGATCCCTTGCTGCATTGATAACGTTCTGGTCAATCTTGGTAAGGGAATTGTAAATGGGCAGTACCATGAAAGGCAGGAAATTGTATACCATACCTAAGATAATGGCCCCCGGTGTGTTAATCAGGTTTAAGGACGGCAGATGCAGGAAGGAAAGAACCGAGTTGATAACACCGTTCTTTTCAAGCAGGGTCTGCCATGCCATGGTGCGCAGAAGAAAATTCATCCACATGGGAAGAATAAAAATCAACACAATAAAAGAATGAGTATTTACTTCCATACGTGCCAGAATCATGGCTAAAGGGTATGCCAGCAAAAGACATACCACCGTGGCAATGAGCGAAAGCAGAATGGAAATCCTGAGTGCCTTGAAATGCTCCGGTGTGGCAATGGCTAAAATATTTTCCAGTGTAAAAGCGCCGGTCTTGTCGGTGAAACCGTAGTAGAATACCATAGCCAGGGGAATTAAGATAAATGCCGCACACCAGAACAGGTAGGGAAGTGACAACATTTTTTTATTCATTTGTTTTTGCCGCCTCCTCATCTTCAGATTCCGGTTTGTTCATAATCTGGATGTTGAAAGGGTCCACTTTGATGCCGACCGGTGTGCCAACAGGGAACATACGGGTGGAGTGAACCAGCCACTCGAATCCGTTCGCCCGTACCTCCATTTCGTAATGAACGCCCTTGAAAATCAGGTGGGTAACCACTCCGTTTATGATGCCTTCTTCCGGCACAGTAAGCTCTACATCCTCAGGACGGATAACCACGTCAACCGGCCTGTTTTCACCGAAGCCTTCGTCAACACAGTCGAACCGGGCGCCTAAAATCTCAACCAGACGGTCGCGTATCATGGTAGCGCCGATGATATTGCTGTCGCCGATGAAGTCAGCCACGAATGCATTTTCCGGCTCGTTGTAAATGCGTTCCGGAGAGCCGATCTGCTGGATATAGCCTTGGTTCATGACCACGATGGTATCGGACATGGTAAGAGCCTCCTCCTGGTCGTGGGTGACATAAATAAAGGTAATGCCCAGTTCGTTTTTCAGACGGATCAATTCGTACTGCATGTCCTGGCGCAGCTTTAAATCCAGTGCGCCCAGAGGCTCATCCAGAAGTAGCAGCTTGGGTTCGTTTACAATTGCACGGGCAATGGCAATACGCTGCTGCTGGCCGCCGGAAAGAGAGTCCGGCATACGGTTTTCATAGCCGTCTAAGTTTACTAACTTCAGGGCATATTTGATTTTATCCTGAATGTAGGATTTGGATTTATTTTTGATTTTTAAGCCGAAAGCAATGTTCTCCGCAATGGTCATATGTGTAAAAAGGGCATACTTCTGGAAAACAGTGTTCAACTGTCTTTTATTTGGCGGAAGGTTGGTAATGTCCTGATTTTTAAAGACAACACGACCGGTATCCGGCCAAGGTAAATTTCGCCCTCGTCGGGGCTTTCAAAACCGGCGATCATCCGCAAAGTGGTCGTTTTGCCGCAGCCGGAGGGACCCAGCAGGGTCAAAAATTCATTTTCTCTGATATAGAGATTCAAATCGTCCAGAATTAACTGACCGTCATAGGATTTGGAGATATGTTCCAGATTTACCAGTACGTCTTTCATGTTTGTCATACCTTTCCGCGTAAAATAAAAAATGGAAACTGTGTCGAAAATTGTTCACAGTTTCGATTTATTATATAAAGAAACCATAAAAAAAGCAATGTATATTTTTGTGCAAAACCTTTTATTTCTCATGGATTTTACAAATATTTTTTTGGTAAAAAGCACAAAAAAGGTAAATGTTTGAAGAAGGCGTGCCGATATATATTTCGTAACAGAAAAAAAGGCAAACGGAGTTGCCGGAAACGATCAAGGAGGAAGAGAAAATGAGCGTAAGTGCAGTAACAAGCAACATGGCATCTGTTTACGGAACCGAGTATTCCACAAGTGCGAAGAAAGCAGAAACCGAAAAGAAAGAAGAAACTGCCGGTGCCGTATATGAGACATCCGAAAAGAAAGAAGAAAAGGCTACTTATTCCATTAACAAAATGAGCGCAGCCGACAGAGCCAGCCTGGTATCCCAGTTGAAGGCAGATGCGGAAGCAAGACAGAGCCAGTTCGTATCTATGGTGCAGAAGATGATGTCCGAGCAGACCAATGCTTACGGACAGGCCAACGATATCTGGTCATTCTTAGCAAGCGGTAAATTTACCGTGGACCCGGCTACCAAGCTGCAGGCACAGCAGGATATTGCAGAAGACGGCTACTACGGCGTAGAACAGACCGCATCCCGTATTTTTGACTTTGCAAGCGCCCTGGCAGGGGACGACGAAGAAGCCATGAAAAAAATGCAGGCAGCTTTTGAAAAGGGCTTTGCACAGGCTGAAAAGACCTGGGGCGGCAAGCTTCCCGACATTTCCTATCAGACCAAGGATGCTGTCAGCAAGAAGTTTGAAGACTATTATAAGTCCAAAGGCACTTCCAAAACGGAAGAATAAGTACTTTGGAGAGCCGACAGGGTTTCCGGTAATAGAAGAATAAGAAATAAAAATGCTGCAGGTTTCTGCAGCATTTTTTATCGGGAAAATTTTAGAAAATGAACATTATTTCTTATAAAAGTCCGTCAGATAGGAAAGACGGGCGCTCATGTTGACCATCATGGCATCTAAAACGGTGATGGCTGCCATGGACTCCATAACCACTACGGCACGCGGTACAATAATGGGGTCGTGTCTGCCTTTGATGGCAACTTCGATTTCTTCTCCGGAGGTGTTCACGGTGTGCTGCTTCGTAAAAATAGAAGGAGTGGGCTTTACATGGGCACGTAGCAGAATGGGAAAGCCGTCGCTCATGCCGCCGAGGATGCCGCCGGCATGGTTGGTTTCTTTGACTATATGACCGTTCTGGCTGCAGAACGCATCATTGTTCTGACTGCCGGTGGAATGGGAAACCAGAATGCCGTCTCCGATTTCCACGGCTTTTACGGCGCCGATGGAAGCAATAGCCTTGCAGAG
>ENA-OOQP01001029-OOQP01001029.1-human-gut-metagenome-genome-assembly--contig:-NODE-1029-length-11009-cov-1.843801_pt1 | contig 11009 bp, 11 predicted proteins | sample MGYA00241266_ERZ501171 | MGnify/ENA primary metagenome ERZ501171 (study PRJEB25962, sample SAMEA2042501) | human gut metagenome | biome: human gut; feature: human-associated habitat; material: faeces...
ACCAGAAAAAGAAGATAAAGCTGAAGAAGAAAAATCAGATGGTGATAAAACAGAACCAGAAAAAGAAGATAAAGCTGAAGAAGAAAACAAATAATTAGATAAAAAAATAAAATAATAAGATTAGGTGGAAGCAATATTCCACCTAAAAAAATATTTTAGAAAGGTTAAGCATGAATAAGAGAAACTTAAAAAATATAGAATGGAGCATTTTAATTTGCATATTGTTATTAGTAATAATTGGCTTAATTGCGTTATATAGTGCAAGCCAAGGAACTGAATTGGATGCCTTTAAAAAACAATGTATATGGATTTTGATAAGCATTCCAATAATGTGCGCAGTAATGTTTATAGATTACAATGTTATTGCACGATTCTCTTGGATTTTTTATGCAGTTTTTATGATTTTATTGGTTGTGGTATTATTTACGGGAGCAATTAATGGAGCAACTAGCTGGTTTAATATGGGATTATTATCTTTTCAACCTGGAGAGCTTGCTAAAATATTTGTTATACTTTTTTTGAGCTACACAATTGTAAATATTCAGGCAAATGGAAAAAATCAAATAAATAGACCTAGCAAGTTAGCAATTGTATTGTTAATAGGACTAGCACCAACATTTTTAATAGCAATTCAACCAGATTATGGAACTGCATTAGCATATATAGTTGCAATTACATTAATTTTATATGTTGCTGGAATAGATAAAAAATATATAATAACTACTTTTGCAATATTAGTTATAGCATTGCCATTATTGTATTTTTTTGTATTACCAGACCATGCAAAATCTAGAATAGAAGTATATTTAAATCCAAATTTAGATCCAAGAGGTGCAGGATATAATATTATCCAATCAAAGTTAGCAATAGGAGCGGGAAAACTTTTTGGAATGGGATGGCTTAATGGAACGCAAACTCAGTTGGGATTTTTATACCCAAAAACTACTGACTTTATATTTCCAGTAATAGGTGAAGAGGCAGGATTTATTGCGTGTTGCTTAGTTGTAATTATATATGTTGTATTAATTACAAAAGCAATTAATGTAGCAAAAACAACAAGTGATGATTTAGGTTCATATATAGCAATGGGAATAGTGCGGAATACTTTTATTCCACGTTGTAGAAAATATAGGAATGACAATAGGATTGCTTCCTATAACAGGTATACCATTACCATTTATAAGTTATGGTGGAACATCATTAATTACTAACTTTATATCAATAGGTTTATTATTAAATATTAGTAGCAGAAGACAGAAAAATATATTTTAAAAAGGGATAGATATGTATATACACAAATTAAAAATAGGAAATGTAGAATTAGAAAATAATATACTACTTGCACCAATGGCAGGTATAACAGATTTAGCATTTAGAAAAATTTGCAAAGAGTATGGAAATCCAGGGTTAGTGTACACAGAAATGGCTAGTAGCAGAGCCATTTTCCATAATGATGAAAAAACCAAAAAGCTTTTAGATGTAGAAGGGGAAAAAAGACCAATAGCAGTTCAAATTTTTGGAAATGATCCTAAAATAATGGCTTTTGCTGCAAGCAAGGTGTTAGAAATTGCTGATATTATAGATATAAATATGGGATGCCCAGCACCAAAAGTAGTAAAAAACGGCGATGGAAGTAAGTTATTATTGAATCCAGAATTAATAGGAGATATAGTACAAGAAGTAGTGAAAACAGTGGAAAAGCCAGTAACAGTAAAAATGCGAAAAGGCTGGGATAAAAACAATATAAATGCAGTAGAAGTGGCAAAAATTATAGAACAAGCGGGAGCATCTGCAATAACAATACATGGGAGAACAAGAGAAGAGTACTATAGCGGAAGAAGCCAGTACTATTCTGGGGAAGCAGATTGGAACATAATAAAACAAGTAAAAGAATCGGTAAATATACCGGTAATAGGAAATGGCGATATAAAGAGTATAGAAGATGCTAATAAAATGTTTGAGTATTGCAATGTGGATGGAATTATGATAGGAAGAGCAACAATAGGAAATCCATGGATTATAAATGACATAATAAAAGGTGAAAAAAGAGAAATTTCAAACGAAGAAAAATTAAAAGTATTAAAACAACATATAGAGTTAGCAGTAGCTGAAAAAGGAGAGTATATAGCAGTAAGAGAAATGAGAAAACATATATGTTGGTATATAAAAAATCTTAAAGAATCAAGTAAAATAAGAGAAAAAATAAATAGAATAGAAGATGTAAATGAACTAGAAGCTTGTCTAGAAGAATATTTTAAATCATTATGAATAAAGTTATAAAAGAATAGCAATTAGCTATTCTTTTTTTGTATTATCAAAATAAAAAAGTGAAATTTGTGTGAGGGGGGAATTCTAGGGACTGTCCCTTAAAATCACCAAATCTGGGGATTTTGGGGACTGTCCTGAATTCATCCGGAACTAAACAAATTACAATTTGTCGTTTTTTTTTATTTCTTGACAAAATGAAAAACAAAATATATTAAAATCTAAACAGATGTTAAAAAATAGAGAAATATGACATACGAAATTTATTCAAAAAACAGCATTTTTGCTGTTTTTTTATTGACCTAAATGTAAAAATATGGTATTTTATTAATATACAAAAGAAAAAATTAATAAAAGGAGTGAAAAGTCTATGCTAGATGAAGAAATCCTAGAATTAAGACGAAAATTAAATGAAAGTATAACAAAAGAGAAGGATTATACATATATATATACCCTAAGCCTAGAATTAGATGAATTAATAACAAGATACTATAATAAAAAAATAAGAACAAGAATATATACGAAAGACAGAAGATAATGTCATAATAAAAAACAGTTTAAATATAAAAAAATATTTAAACTGTTTTTTTTAATTTGTATTTACAAATTAACATTTTATATGCTAAAATAACATAAAATAGCACAAGAAAATGAAAAATGTTGAAATAAAAGGAAAACTGTGGTATAATTTATTTATCTAAAAGTAAGTAGGTGAAGAAAAATGAGAAAAACAAATAAAAAAACTCTTTTTAATATAACATCAGTTTTATTAATGACTTTACTTTTAATTTACTTATTTACTACAAATATTTATGCTTCTATAACCCCAAGCTATTATAAGCCTACTTCTGGAGGAGGTTCCCAAAAGTTATTTTCTAAGGCGGGAGAGGTATTAGGAGCAGTGCAATTAATAGGTAGCATAGTATCTGCAGTTACTTTAGCTATTATAGGAATTAAATATGTTGTAGGAAGCGTAGAAGAAAAAGCAGAATATAAAAAAACAATGTTACCATATTTAATTGGTGCGATACTAGTTTTTGCAACATCAAATTTGGTACATATAATATATGAAATAGGAAAAGACATAAATAGTTAAAAAGGAGTGGTAATATGAATAAAAGTATATTGATAAAAATTTTAGTATTATTTATATTATCAACAATGCTAATTATGCAAACAACATATGCCGCAGATAGCGTTCTAGATGCAGGAGAAGGATTTATTGATACGGGAAAGAGTCAAACGTCACCAATTAAAGAGTCACAAATAAAAACAGTATCAGATCAAATATACAATATTTTATTAGCAATAGGAACAGTTATAGCAGTAATAATAGGAGCAATACTTGGAATTCAATTTATGGTAGGAAGTATGGACGATAAGGCAAAGGTAAAAGAAAGCTTAATACCATTTGTAATTGGATGTGTAATAATATTTGGAGCATTTGGAATTTGGAAAATAGTTGCTACAATACTACAAGATGTGTAATTATAATATAGTTATTAAAGTTATTCTATTAACTAGAATATTTTAAATATAAAAAAATAATGAAAGGGGTATTAATTATGAATACTAAGAAGATTTCAAAAATAGTATCTGTATTAATGATAGTTGCAATGTTAGCTATGGCTTCAACAGTTGTATTTGCACAATCAACAGATCCAAGAACAATAACACCACTACAAGGAACAGGAACAGGTTCTGTTAAAAGCTTAGGACAACAAATATTAGGTATAGTACAATTAGTTGGTTCAATTGCAGCAGTTGTAGTTTTAGTTGTATTAGGTATTAAATACATGATGGGAAGCGCAGAAGAAAAAGCAGAATACAAAAAAACAATGATACCATACATAATTGGTGCAGTTTTAATATTTGCAGCATCAAATGTAGCAGGTATGATTTACGATTGGGCAAGCACAATAAAATAAATAAAAATAATAGCCGTATGGCTATTATTTTTTTGCCAAAAATCGGGTAATTATTACAAAAACATTACAAATATATGAAATTTATATTTTTACGCCAAAAATGTTACAATTTAGCCAAAAATTTGTTATAATAGATATAACTATAAAAAGGTACTAAGGAGGAATTCATTTTGGGAACATATGAGATACCTAGAAATGTAAAGGGAGAAGGAAGAATATTATTCATTTTTACTCCTAAATCTTTAATATACACGGCAATAACTGCGGCTATAGGATTAGTATTTTATTTTATTTTAAAGGCAATAGGACTTGGAATTGTAGGGATAATAATAGCTGTAATCTTTGCTGCAATAGGATGGGCAATAGGAATGTTAAAGGTTCCAGAAATACCATCATTAAAATTTACAACACAAACAAGTGGGCAAAATATCGATGATGTTATAAAAAGAGCAATAAAATTTCATGCAAAGAAGAAAAAAATATATGTGTATACAAAGGAGGAAAATGATAATGGAGATAACTAGTATATTTGTGATAATTGCAGCAATATTAGTTTTTATTATATTAATATTAGCATTAGTTTATTGGAAAATGAGCCTAGATGAGAAAAATGGAAAGAAAAAAAACATACAGAGATTAAAGAACAGGGAACAAAACAACAAACTAAAGTCCCACAATCATATAATAAACAATCAATTTTTTCATTTATGGAATTTGATAAAATAGAAGATAACATGATTGTACAAAAAAATGGGAAAAGATATTTAATGGTTGTAGAATGCCAAGGAATAAATTATGATTTAATGTCTAGAATGGAAAAAAATGCAGTAGAAGAAGGGTTTTCACAATTTTTAAATACATTGAGACACCCAATTCAAATATATACACAAAGTAGAACAATAAATTTAGATAGCAGTTTAGAAAATTATAAACATAGAGTAGATGGAATAAAAGAAGAGTTGGATAGAAAAGAAAATCAATATAAACAAATGGTTCAATCTGGAAGATATGACGAAAAACAATTACAAAAATATAAATTAGAAATAACAAAACAAAGAAACTTATATGAATATGGAAAAGATATAATTTTTAACACAGAAAGAATGAGCTTGAATAAAAATGTACTTAGAAAACAATATTACATAGTAATTCCGTATTATTCATCAGAAGCAGGAAATGATTTATTTGATAAAGATGAAATTAGAAATATAGCTTTTTCTGAGCTTTATACAAAAGCTCAATCAATAATAAGAACTTTGGCAGGATGTAGTGTAACGGGAAAAGTATTAGATTCATATGAACTTGTGGATTTATTATACAACGCATATAATAGAGACGAGGCAGAAACATATGGAATGAAAAAAGCATTACAAGCAGGATATGATGAATTATACATAACGGCACAAGATGTATTAGATAAAAAAATAAAAACATTAGATGCACAAATACAAGAAAAAGCAATGGAAGAAGCTAGAACAGCAATAGAAGAAGTTAAATCTGAAAAACAAAAACAATTAGAACAAAAAGAATTAACAATGGATGACCTAATAGCAGATATGGCAGCACAGATATTAGAGGAAAGCAAAAGTTATATAGGGCAAGATGTAGCAAAAGAAGCAAAAAAGAGAATAAAAACAAAAGATAAAGGAGGGGAAAAAGATGGCAAAAAAGCAAAAGCAAAATCAACTAGCAGAACTACAAAATAGTATTGCTGAAAATGAAAATGGTTATGGACTATTAAAAAAGAAAACAATAAAAGAATTAATTGCTCCATCTGGAATAGATGCTTCAAATATAGATAGATTAGAAATAATATCGACAACAACTAGATTTGCAAGAACATTTTTTATATCAGCATTACCACGTATGGCTACATTCCCGGAACTTTTAAGAGATATGTATATGTTTGGAGATATAAACACATCAATATATATCAATCCAATAGCAGAATCAAGATCTCAAAATGAGCTAAATAAAGTTATAAATGAACTAGAAACAGAAAGAATTGTAGCTTATGACAAAGGAAATATAAATAGAGAGAGCTTATTAGCACAAAAAAGAGTAGAAGCAGAATCTTTAAGAGATGAAATAGCAGCAGGATTTAATAAACTTTATGAAGCTTCAATTGTTTCAACATTGTTTGCATATAATTTACAAGATTTAGACAGATTAACAAAATTATTAGCAACAGAAATGTCAAAATCATTAATAGATATAAAATCAGCATGGGGCATACAAGAAGAGGGATTTCAATCAAACTTACCATTAATGGAAGACAAAATAAAGAAGATTCACACATTTGACCGTAGATCGATGGGAACAGTATTTCCATTTACTACATCAGAAGTAGGACATCCAACAGGTGTTCCACTAGGATTTAATAAACAAACAGGTGTGCCAATTTTATTTGATAATTTCCATCCAAGCTTAACAAATTATAATATGGTTATATTTGCTAAATCTGGTGCTGGTAAATCTGTTACAATGAAAACGCTAATTTCAAGATCTTCTGTTCTTATGGGAATAGAAAGTTTGGCACTAGATGCTGAAGGTGAGTATACAGTAGTTGCAGAGGCCCTTGGAGGAATAAATGTAGTAATAAGCCCTAATTCACAAACAATTATAAACTTATTTGATATAGAAATAGAAAAGGTAAAAGATGAAATAACAGGGAGAGAAAGGCCTATATTAAATGTAGAGAACAAAGTAGAGGACGTAACACAAGCACTTTTAACAATGGCGAGAGGAAGTACAAGAAGTACAGAAGTAAACGAACTTACAAAACAAATAATATCAGAATCAGTGGCAGAAGAATATGCAAGAGTGGGAATTACAGCAGATCCAGCAAGTTTATATGAATCAGATAGTGTAATTTCTGGAGATGCTTTAGGGAAAAGAAAAAAAGAAATGCCAACAATTGGTTCTTGGTATAAAAGAATAGTAGAAAAGGCAAAGCAAAATGATAATTCAGATTATAGATTCCATTACAGCTATTTAATAAAAGTTATGAAACAATATGTAAGAGAATTAAATGGACAAATGGCATATTTCGATGGGCAATCTACATTTGAACTATTAGATGGAGCACCATTTATAAACTTGGATATATCTCAATTGGAGGAAAGATTTGCAAGACCACTTGCACAACAAATATTACTTTCTTGGATTTGGGAAAAATATGTTAAAAAGAATAGTGAAGATAGAACAAAAGCAACTAAAAAAAGAGTTTTAGTTGATGAAGCTTGGATGCTTCTTCCATATCCAGAAGCAGTAGATTTTTTAAACACAATGGCAAGACGTGCAAGAAAAAGAAATGTATCACTTGCAATAATTTCTCAAAGATTCCAAGATTTCTATGAAAAACCAGAAGCACAAGCAGTTCTTACATCTTCTGATACAAAGTTATTTTTAGCACAAGATAAATCTGAAATACAATATTTAAAAGAAGTATTTAAGTTAAGTGAAGGAGAAGCTGGATTCTTAGTAACTTGCTTAAAAGGTGAAGGATTACTTAAAGTAGGAGCGGATACAGCAATATTACAAATTAAGCCTACAAGAAAAGAGTTTGAGTTTGTAGAAACAAACTTAAATAAAATAGCACAAATGAAACAATCGAGAGAAAGTTAAAATATAGGAGGAAACAATGAAAAATATTGCTAGTAAAAAAACAACTCAAAAAATATTTTTAATAGTTTTAACAGTGCTATTATTTAGTTGCATCGTGCCAAATTATTCAATGGCACTAAGGCCATCTGATAATGGAACGGATACACATTCGTACAATCCAGTAAAGATAGATTCAGAGATAACGGTAGAAGATGTTAGCTTTGATGGTGGAACTTTATTAACTCCAATAAAAAAATTATGCTATACTGTTGGAGATGCAATTATGACTATAGCTCAAAAAATAGTTATAGGAAATAAATTTACTGTTCCATGTGCAAATGTTACACCAGTTGGAGATAAAGGAACAGGAGAAGGTCATGATGCATGGGATGATGCTGGCGATAACAATATAAAGTACCCAGCATATTTATACCTTACACCAGAATCAATTTTTAGAAATCAAATTGCTTCATTAAATCCAAACTTTATTAATGCGATTAATATGGATGGAACATTGGAGAAAGCATTAGGTGGAGACGATGATGTAGTGATGGATGGAAAAACATCTACTTCACATGCTGATAATGTAGAAAAAAATTTGAATGTTTTGAGATCAACAATTGCTAAATGGTATGTTGCAATAAGGAACTTTTCACTAGTTGGATTACTTTCTGTTCTAGTATACATAGGTATAAGAGTTGTAATATCAAGTACAGCATCAGATAAAGCTAAGTACAAACAAATGATTTCGTCTTGGGTAGGTGCAATATGTTTAATATTTTTATTACATTATATAATGGCATTTACATTTACCCTAACAGAAAATTTAACTGATTTGTTTAATTCAAATATGGGCAATCCAGGAATTAAATTGCCTAGTGTTGTCGGAGATGATGCAAAATTTACATTTAATGATAAAACAAATAATGAAAAATTTAGTGAAGTGTTGAGCAAGTTACAAGGAGAACACTTGGTAATCAAGGGAAATGTTTTTAATGCGAACAATGAAATTACAGGAGTTGCTAACTTAATGCAATATGCTAGATTATATGCTAATTTAAATGGCGCTTCTGGATTAGGATATACAATAACATACTTATTTCTAGTTGGATTTACAGTGATATATTTTGCTAAATATATAGGAAGGTTTATAAGAATAGCATTTTTAACATTGATTGCACCATTAATAACACTTACATATCCAATAGATAAATTAAATGATGGGCAAGCGCAGGCATTTAATATGTGGCTTAAAGAGTTTACATTTAATGTTTTAATACAACCATTTCATTTGTTAATATATATGATATTTATTAGTTCAGCACTAGAGTTTGCAAATTCAAATATAATATATACAATTGTTGTATTGGGATTTATGACACAAGCAGAAAAACTATTGAGAAAAATGTTTGGCTTCGAAAAGGCGTCTACAATGGGAGCATTTTCTGGAGCAGCGGCAGGTTCTATGCTTGCAAATGTTGCTGGTAAAATAGGAAATAAAGTTGCAAAGGGTAAAGGCGGATCCGGTGGAAACGGTGGATCTGGCGGAAGTGGTGATGGAGCTAGTCAACCAGATAGAATTCGTGCGAAAGAAGATCCATATGATGGATTGAATCCAAGAGATGGTAATGGACAAAGCCAACAAAATAATAATGAACCAATTCAAAATTCAGGAAACAATTTTAATAATAACGATTTAGATGAAGAAGGAAAAACAATAGAATCAGAGAGAGCGGCGTTAGATTCTTTATTAGATGAAGGAACAACACCAGGAGCTGATTGGTCTGATGACGATTATAAGGCATATCAAGAATTGGAAAAAGAGCAAGAAGAACAAGAGCAAAATACAATTCCAATGCAGGAACAAAATTCAGAACTTGAGGCAGAAGATAGCAATGATTTAACAAAAGGACAAATGGTAGGAAATGCTGTAAAAGCAGTTGCAAGAAACAAGGCAATGAGATTAGAAAATAAAACGGGTTCACATTATATAAATGCATGGAAGGCAACAAAAGGAATGGGCGGAAAAGCTCGTGCAAAAGCACTTGGAAAAGAAGCATGGAATGGTGCTAAAGTGGTTGCACCAAAAGCTTTAAAACTAGGAGCAAGAACGGCTGGAAGATACACGTTTGCTGGAACAGCAGCATTAATTTCTGGATCGGCAGCATTAATGTCTGGTGACCCAAGTAAAATAGCCTCTGCTGTAGGAATAGCAGCAACAGCAGGATCAAAGACAGGTAGAGTAGTTGCTGATAAAGGAATATCAAGAGTATCGAAAGATTGGAATATAGCAAAAAGAGGATATTATGGTAAAGATTATGCAGCTAAGCAAGAGGCAGCTTTGAATGACAAATGGAAAAATGATGCGGAAATAGATGATAAATATAGAGAAGCTTTTGGAAATGAGAATTTTAAAGCTGCAAAAGAGGCAGCTCTTGAAATGAGAGAAAACTATGGAACTACTGATGATGATCAGATTATAAAATCATTAAAAATGACAAGCGAATTTGGAGGAGAAAAGGCAGCAAAAGAAGCAACAAAAGCAAATACAGAAGTGCCAACACTTGAGCTAGCAAAAAGAATTCCAGCATTTGCAAAAGGAATTAGTGATGATATGTATGATGATTATGATAGGTACAATACAGGAAGAAATAAGATGATAGATAAATTTACTCGTCAACCGGGATATGACTTGAAAAAAGCAGAACAAACAACAGATACTATTTTAAAACAAGTTGCAAGAGTAAAAGGTAAAGAAATTCCAATTCAAAAAGCTATACCACAGTCTAAACCAAAAGGAAGAACAAATAAAAAATAGAACCAAAAAATATAAAAATAATAGGAGGTTCAAAATTGCATAAAATATTAAGCTTTTATAATAGTAATAGAAGAGTTATATGGATTGCAATACTAGCAATTGCATTCACGATAATATTATTGCAAACATTAAATAATGATGCTAAAAAAAGAAATTCAGAAATTAATACAAATGATGAGATAAATAGTAGTAGCAATACTACTATTTATCCTAATAACCAAGAAGATTCTTTAAGCAGTAATTATAATAGTGAAAAAATACAAGATGAAAAATTAAAACTTATAAGTGCTTTTTTAGAAAAATGCAATAATGGAAAAATTGAAGAAGCATATGATTTGTTAAGTACAGACTGCAAAGAGGAAATGTTTCCAGTATTAGAAAAATTTAAAAAT
>ENA-OOQP01001032-OOQP01001032.1-human-gut-metagenome-genome-assembly--contig:-NODE-1032-length-10968-cov-1.868505_pt1 | contig 10968 bp, 8 predicted proteins | sample MGYA00241266_ERZ501171 | MGnify/ENA primary metagenome ERZ501171 (study PRJEB25962, sample SAMEA2042501) | human gut metagenome | biome: human gut; feature: human-associated habitat; material: faeces...
GGTGTTTTTATGAAAAAATTTAGTTTTGGAGATGAAGAGAGAATTAGACTTGGAAAAAAAGTGATTCGTGGAAGCTTATTTTCTTATGCTTTTATTTTAGCAATTGATTTAATTCTTTCTACTATTCAAGTTTTAGTTGCATAATTTGAGAGGTGATATTTTGGAATCTTCACGGTTTAAATATTGTTCAAGTTATAACAGAAACAATTAATAATTTATTTTACAACTTATTTTCTTCCGTTGATAATAGCTTATATTCTGTTTTGGATGATTTACTTTTTATTAATTCAGATATTTTTAATGATAATTTCTTAGAAAAATTTTTTCGGTACAAATTCCACTTCTGGTTTAATATTAATATGTAATTCTTTAATTGTTGGAATTTCACTTTATTATGCTTTTTCTTTTTTGCTATCTCATCTTACTTTTTCTCAGGTGCAGAAACCATCTCAATTTGTTTTCAAACTGTTTTTTTGTATAATCGCTGTTAATTTTTCATATTTTTTAATTCAACAAATTATATTAATTTCTTCTAATATTTCTCTTGCAATAAGGGAAGTTGGTGAAAATATTTTTGGTAAAAGTATTTGCCTTTCTACGTTTATACAAGAACTAAATTCAAACATATATATTAATTCATTTTCTGGTTTTACTATGTTTTCTATTGACGGATTAATTAAGGGATTTATATCATTAAGTTTTTTTAACCTAGCTCTATCTTATTCCTTACGATTTATTATGGTAAAGGTTTTTATTTTGCTTACTCCTTTTGCATTTTTATGTTTAATTACTCCAAATACTTCATGGGTCTTTAAATCTTGGTTTAAAATTCTTATGTCTTTGCTTTTGCTTCAAGTATTTGTTTCTATAATTTTGCTAATTTCTTTTTCTATTAATATAAATTCGTCTGATGTATCGTCAAAACTAATTTATATTGGTTCTGTATATGCACTTATTAAAGCTAATACTTTTGTTAGGGATTTTATGGGTGGGCTTTCAACAGATATATCTCTGGGAATTAGTAATATTAATTCTTTTATTAAAGGAGGCTAATTTTGAAATTTATTTTTCCTCAAAATTTTATTTTTAAAAATAAAATTTTTGGTGTTATTGATATTTCTACTTTGTTTTTAAATATCATTTGGGACGCTTTTATTTATTGTTTTTTAAACTTATTATTTTCTAACACTAATATTATCATTTCCGGTTTTATAATCTTTTGTTTTCCTCTGTTACTTTTTAGTGTTATAGGATTTAACCATGAAAATATTGTTTATGTGCTTTTTTACTTATTAAAATTTATCTGTAATAAAAAATTATATTTTTACAATAAATCTAACAGTTAATTCAACAAATTGTATTTTTTTCTTCTTGTATTACATTCCTTAAAATGATATAATCTTTATACTAAATTAAGGGAGTAATATTATGAAACTTGAAAAGAATTCCAACTCAATGCTTTTTTCTTCAACAGAAATTCCAGATGTATTTTTTACCGAATATATGTCACAAGCAAATGGTGACTTTATTAAGGTTTATTTGTGTTTACTTTTTTTAAGTAAATATGATAAGGATATTAATCTAAATGATTTATCTAAAAAACTTGATATTCCTTTACAAAAAATTAAAGAATCTCTTGTTTATTGGGAAGCTCAAGGAGTTTTAACAAAAAAGGTAGATGGTTATATATTAAATAATTTGCAAGAAGTGGAACTTCATAAATTGTATTCGCCAAATCTTACTTTATCTGCAGAAGATGTTAAGAAAAACAGTGATAATAAGTACAGAGCTCAAGCAATTGAGTGTATTAATAATATGTATTTTCAAGGAATAATGTCTCCTGCTTGGTATAGTGATATAGATTTATGGTTTAAAAAGTATGGATTTGATGAACAAGTTATGATTCAATTATTCCAGTATTGTTTTAGTAAATCAGCTCTTCATAAAAACTATGTTATAGCAGTTGCTGATGCTTGGAGTAAAAACAATATTAAAACTTATGAAGATTATGAAGTTTATTCTCAAAAATTCGAAAAACTAAATAAAATAAAAAAAGAAATAAGTAAAAAATTAGGAAGATATGCTCCTCTTACTCAATTCGAGGAAGCCTTTATAGAAAAATGGGTAATAGATTTTAATTATGATTTATCTGTAATTAACATTGCCTTAAAAAAGACTACTTCTAAAGCAAATCCTAGTTTCGATTATCTAGATAAATTAATTTCGGATTGGCATGATAGGAATCTAAAAACAGCTGATCAGGTAAATGAATTTTTGGCTCAAATGAAACAAAAACAAAAAAATATAAAGGAATTAGAAAAGAAAACAAATTATAATAATTATGAACAAAGAAATTATGATAGTTTGGATAATTTATATGCAAATAAAAAAACTAATTAATGAATTTGGTTTATATAAATTAACAAGGAGAATTTAAATGAACAATTCTATATTAAATGATGTATTAAAAGAATATGAAAAAAAGAGATTATCAAATACATATAAATTAGAGAAAAGAAAACAAGAATTATATACATCCAATCCAGAATTAAAGGAAATTGATAACAAATTAAGTGAATTTTCAATAAATACTGCCAAATGTATTTTACAAAATAATTCTGAAAAATATTTGAAAGACTTAAAAAAAGAAGTTCAATTTTTAAAAAATAAAAAAATAAATATTTTGAAAAAAGCCGGCCTTTCAGAAGATTATTTGCTTCCTATTTATGATTGTAAAATATGTAAAGATACTGGTTATGTATTTGAAAATGGCCAGACTAAAATGTGTAACTGTTTAAAGCAAAAACTTTATAATATAGAATATAATGAAAAAAATATGACTTATATAAAAAATCAGACTTTTGATAATTTTAATATTAATTTATTTTCTAATGAAGTAGATGAAAAGAAATATAATTCAAAAATATCTCCAAGAGAAAATATAATAGATATTAAAAATGCCGCACTAGATTTTATTAATAATTTTGATAATGAAAGTACTAAAAACTTAATATTTTCTGGTGGTACTGGTCTTGGTAAAACATTTCTTTCTAATTGTATTGTAAATGATTTACTTGAAAAAGGTAAAACCGTAATGTACCAAACGGCGCCAGTAATGCTAGATAGTTTAATTGCTGATTTGTTTGCAAAACCGGAAAATCAAACAGGAATTTCTAAAAATTTATTATCTGTTGATCTATTGGTAATTGATGACCTTGGTACAGAAAACCTAAATAGCATGAAATTTACTGAACTATACAAGATAATTAATACTAGACTTTTAACTGGTAAAACAAAAACTATAATTTCTACTAATCTGGATTTAAGAGGTCTGTTTAAAACTTATGATGAACGTTTGGCCTCTAGGTTTGTAGGTTATTATGATATATATAGGTTTTATGGTGATGATATAAGATTAAAAAAATAAGTTGGAATTTAATTCCAACTTATTTTTATCTAATTTTATTTAAGAGCTTCGCTACATCTATGGCAAATTGTTGGATTTTCTTTATCTTCTCCTACTGTTGTTGAATACATCCAACATCTTTCACATTTTTCACCTTCTGCTTGTTCTATTTTAACACCTAATTTTTCTTCATTTGATCTTTGATTTTCTTCTACTTCTAAATTAGATATTATAAACACTGTTTGCAATAATTCTTTATTTTCTTTTATAAATTTATATAAGTCTCCTTCTGCAAATAATGTAACTTTTGCATTTAATGAATGTCCTATTATTTTTTCTGCTCTTGCTTCTTCTAGTTTTTTAGAAACTATTTCTTTTATTTTAACTATTTTTTCCCATTTTGCTCTAAGTTCTTCATTTTCATATTGAGAGTTCACTTCTGGATATGTTGTAAGCATTACACTTTCTACTTTTTCATTTTTTGATTTATTCATATACTTCCATATTTCTTCTGCTGTGAAACTTGTAAGTGGAGCAAGCATTCTTACTAAAGAATCTAGAATTATATACATTGTTGTTTGAGCTGCTCTTCTTTCTTTAGAATTTGCCTTTGCAGTATATAATCTGTCTTTTATTATATCTAAGTAGAAACTACTCATATCTGTTACACAAAATACATTTATTGCTTGATATGCCTCGTGGAAATCATAATTTTCATAGCTTTCTGTGCATTTTCTTACTAAATCATTTAATTTTAGTAAGGCATATTTATCAATTTCTTGTAATTCATTATATGAAACCATATCTTTATCTGGATCAAAGTCTGATGTGTTTCCTAAAATATATCTTGCTGTATTTCTCATTTTTCTATAAACTTCTGTTATTTGTTTTAATATATCTTTAGATAAACTTACATCTGATTGATAATCAGAAGAAAGTACCCATAGTCTTAATATATCTGCTCCATATTCTTTTATTACATCTTGTGGGCTTATTCCATTTCCTAAACTCTTAGACATTTTCTTTCCTTGTCCGTCAACTGTCCATCCATGTGTTAAAACTTGTTTATATGGTGCTATTCCATTTATTGCAACAGATGTTAATAGTGATGATTGGAACCATCCTCTATATTGATCTGCACCTTCTAAATATAAATCTGCTGGATATGGTAAGCCTCTTTCTACTAAAACACTTTGATGTGTTGAACCTGAATCAAACCATACATCCATTATATCTTTTTCTTTTACAAATTCTGTGGATCCACATTCTTTACATTTTGATCCTTCTGGCATTAATTCTTCTGCTGTTAAGTCCCACCAAGCATTCGATCCTTTTTCTTTAAATATTGTTTTTAATTTTTCTATTGATTCTTTAGTTATATATTCTTTTCCACACTCTTTACAATAATATATTGGAAGTGGAACTCCCCATGTACGTTGTCTAGATATACACCAGTCTGCTCTTTCTTTTATCATGTTAGAAATCCTATCTGCTCCCCAACTTGGAATCCATTTTACTGTTTCTGCTGCTTTTATGGCTTCATCTTTGAATTTATCAACTGAGCAGAACCATTGCTCTGTTGCTCTAAATATTATTGGATTTTTACATCTCCAGCAATGTGGATATGAGTGATTTATTTTTTGTTTTTTTAGTAAAAATTTATTTTCTTCTAACCATTCTATTATTTTATCATTAGATTCATCATACTTAAGTCCTGCAAATATTCCTGCACTTTCTGTTTGATAACCTTTTCCGTCAACAGTTACTACTATTTCTAGCCCATTTTTTAATCCACACAAATAGTCTTCTTTACCATATCCAGGAGCTGTATGTACTGCACCAGTACCTGTCCCAAGTTCTACAACTATTGTGTCATCACTTCCTAGAACTACCCTAGAAGTTCTGTCTAAAAATGGATGCTTACAAAGAACACCTTCTAATTCTTCTCCACTTAAAGTTTTTATTGTTTCATATTCTTCAATTCCAGCTTCTTTCATTACATTATCTACTAAAGCTGTTGCTATGATTAATTTTCCTTGATTTGTTTTTACAATTGAATATTCAAACTCACCACCTATTGTTATACCAACATTTCCTGGAAGTGTCCATGGTGTTGTTGTCCATATAACAAAATATGTATTTTCCTTATCGAATAGCCCTTTGCTATCTTCTACTGGAAATTTAACAAATATTGATGTTGTGTCTACATCTTTATATTCTATTTCTGCTTCTGCTAATGCTGTTTCACAATCAGTACACCAGTAAACTGGTTTTAGTCCTTTATATAAATATCCTTTTGCATACATATCATAAAATACGCCTAATTGTCTTGCTTCGCATTTAGGGTCATATGTTATATATGGATCTTTCCAGTCCCCTAATACTCCGACTCTTTTAAATCCTTCTATCTGCTTGTCTTTATAATTCCTTGTAAATTCTAAACAAGTATCTCTAAATTGTGATACTGGTATTTTGTCTCTATCCAATCCTAATTTTTCTATTGCCTTTTTTTCTGTTGGCATTCCATGTGTATCAAATCCTGGAACATAAGGAGTATAATATCCTTTTAAGTTTTTATATCTTACTATTGTATCTTTTAATATTTTATTTAAAGCATGCCCTATATGAATTTCTCCATTTGCATATGGAGGCCCATCATGTAGTACAAAACTCTCGTGTCCCTCGTTTTTCTTTAACATTTTTTCATACAAATCATCTTCAAAGACTTCTTTTTCTATTTCGGGCTCTCTTTCTGGAAGATTTGCCCTCATAGGAAAATCTGTTTTTGGTAAATTTAGTGTTTTTCCATAATCTTTTTTTTCTTCACATTTGTCACACATATTAAATTCTCCTTTCTTGTGATGGTATTTTAGTCTACAAAAAATCTCGTCCTACATAGGACGAGATTTTTCTCATGGTACCACCTAATTTATATAAATTCTAAATATAAACTTATATATCTTATTTATCTTTAACGCAGATTTACGGCTTAAATTACTTTTTTCATTTAAGCAACTCCAAGGTGATAACAAATAAATTATTATCTTACTAGAATTTCAGCATACATCTAGCTCTCTGTTAGTTTTACTTTATTTGTGTTGTCCTTTTCTTTGTCTTTTACATTTTATGCATATAATAGTATCACACCTTTTGCTCTAAATCAATACTTTCCGTAGAATTTCCTGCTGTTTTTTGCTCATCTGGAATAGTATCTATCATTTCTCTAACTAAGCGATATTTACATTTAAATTTATTATTTTCATCTTTTAATCGCTTTTCTATATAGTCTTTAATATATTTTATTACATCTTCTCTTTCCAAATTGTTTTCTGTGCAGAACTCATCAATTGCTTTTTTTATTATTGGATATGTATTAGTTTTTGCAATGGTTATTTTTTCTTCTGTCATTTTTTCTGTCATATATCTTTCTATAGGTGTAATTACTCTATCCAAAAACTCATCTTCTAATAATAGTTGTATTCTACTATCCATTTTCTTCCTCTTTTTCAGTTATTTTTTCAATACTAACTACTCTTCCCTCATTTGTTCTCATTAATGTTACACCTTGTGTTGATCTACCTAGAACACTAATTCCTGCAACATTTAATCTTATAATTGTTCCTGTATCTGTAATTAACATTACATCATCAGCTTCTTCAACAATTCTAATACCTACAATATTTCCTGTTTTTGGTGTTACTTTATATGTTATTACACCTTTTCCTCCTCTTGTTTGTACTCTATATTCGTCTAGTTCTGTTCTTTTTCCAAATCCATTTTCTGTTATTGCAAGTAATGTTGCATTTGCTCCTGCTATTATTGATTCCATTCCTATTACTTCATCATCTTTGCCTAATCTTATTCCTATTACACCTTGTGATACTCTTCCCATTGGTCTAACATCTTTTTCATCAAATGTAATTGACATACCACCTTTTGTAACTAAAACAACATTATCTTCTCCATCTGTTAATCTTACATCTATTAATTCGTCATCTTCTTTTAATGTTATAGAAAGAAGTCCTGTTTTTCTTGCTGAATTATATTCTGTTAAACTTGTTTTCTTTATTATTCCATTTTTTGTAGCAAATAATAAATATTTACCTTCTGCAAAGTTTTGAATTGGAATTATTGCAGATACTTTTTCGCCTGCATCTAAGCTTAATAAATTTACAATAGCTGTTCCCCTTGCTGTTCTGCCTGCTTCTGGAATTTCATATCCTCTTAATTTATATAGTTTTCCTTTATTACTAAAGAATAATATTGTGTCGTGTGTTGAAGCTGTAAATATTTGTTTTACAAAGTCTTCTTCTCTTGTTGCAATTCCTGTAATTCCTTTTCCTCCTCTTTTTTGGCTCTTATATGTATCTATCGGCATTCTTTTTATATATCCAAAGTGAGTTAATGCAATTACAGATTGTTCTTCTTTAATTAAATCCTCGACATCTATATCTCCTTCTGCTGCAACTATTTTTGTTAGTCTTTCGTCTCCGAATTTATCTCTTATTTCTATTAATTCATCTTTTATTATTCCATATACTAATGTTTCGCTACTTAATACTTCTTTTAAGTATGCAATTAGTTTCATTAATTCGTTATATTCGTCTTCTATTTTTTCTCTTTGTAAACCAGATAGTGTTTTTAATCTCATGTCTAATATTGCTTGAGCTTGTATTTCAGAAAGTCCAAATCTTTCCATTAATCTTTCTTTTGCATCATCATATGCTGCTCTGATAATTGCAATTACTTCATCAATGTTGTCTAATGCTATTTTTAATCCCTCTAAAATATGTGCTCTTGCTTCTGCTTTATCTAAATCAAATTTTGTTCTTCTTAATACTACATTTTTTCTATGTTCAATATAATAGTCTAAACATTGTCTTAATGTTAATATTTTTGGTTCTCCATTTACAAGTGCAAGCATTATTATTCCAAAAGTATCTTGCATTTGTGTGTTTTTATATAATTGATTTAAAACAACTTGTGGATTTGCATCTCTTTTTAATTCTACTACTATTCTTACTTTATCTTGTCTATCTGATTCATCTCTTATTGCAGAAATTCCCTCTAATCTTTTTTCTTTTACTAAATCTGCAATATGTTCTATTAGTTTTGCTTTATTTACTTGGTATGGAAGTGAAGAAACTATTATTCTTTGTTTGTTTCCACTCATTTCTTCTATTTCTGCTTCTGCTCTTAAAGTAATTTTTCCCCTACCTGTTGTATATGCTTGTTTAATACCTTCTCTTCCTAATATTGTTGCTCCTGTTGGAAAATCTGGTCCTTTTATTACAGACATTAGATCTTCGTCTGTTACTTCATCTTCATCTATTATTTTTATAATTCCATTTATAACTTCTGTTAAGTTATGAGGTGGAATATTTGTTGCCATACCTACTGCTATACCAGATGAACCATTTACAAGTAACGCTGGTATTTTTGCTGGTAAAACTGTTGGTTCTTGTAATCTATCATCAAAGTTCGGCATAAAATCAACTGTGTTTTTTTCTATATCTGTAAGCATATTTACAGCTATTTTAGACATTCTTGCTTCTGTGTAACGATATGCAGCTGGTGGATCGCCATCAACAGAACCAAAGTTACCGTGTCCATCTACCATCATATATCTTAATGAAAAGTCTTGTGCCATTCTAACTAATGCATCATATACAGATGAATCTCCATGTGGATGATATCTACCTAAAACGTCTCCAACTGTTGTTGCACATTTTCTATATGGCTTGTCTGGAGTAAATCCATCTTCATGCATTGTATATAAAATTCTTCTATGTACTGGTTTTAATCCATCTCTAACGTCTGCAAGTGCCACAATAACACTCATAGCATAGTCTATGTATGCTGTTCTCATCTCGTTTTCAATATCTCTTTGTATAATATTTTCTTCTGCCTTATCCATTATTCAAACCTCTTTTCATACATTATTTCATCTTTTCATATTATATATTAACAATTTTGAATATGCAAGAAAAAAATCAAAAAAAACTTACGGAAATGTAGGCTTACGAACAAAAAAGCTGCATAAGAAACTTTTTTAATATTCATATTTCCATATTTCTTTTTTTGGTAATACTAATTGTTGAGAACAACTTTTTATTAATTATGAATTTATATTTATTTTATACCAATTTATTTGCAAGTTCTAATTCTTCTTGTGTAAGATTGAAGTTTTTTCCATTATTTTTTATTAAATTATGTATGTTTTCTAACTGTCTTGCCTTAGTTATAACACTTTCTAGTGGAACTACCTTTTCTAATTCTTTTTGTATTTTATTAAATTGTCTTTCCATATTTGTAAAGTCTTTTTTTTCATAATACTTGCTCCAATTTTGAGTATATTTATCTATTTTCTCTATTGATTCTACTTGTGAAGTTAAGTTGTTTTCTATATTATCACTAATATTATTTAATATAGAATTTTTTCCTTTTTTTATTAAACTCGCTGTGCTACTTTTTATTAATTTATTTTCTTTTGCTTTTTTTATTCCCCAATCTAGTACATTAGAAATCGAATCAATTAATCCTCCTTTTTTTATAGCTTCTTTTATTTGAGACATATTATCAAATTTACCTGTAAAAATTCCTAAAAAACTTTTTCCCATATCAATAGTATTGTCTATTGCTGTTTTTATACCAGCTTTAAATCCATCTGTTATTATACTATCTTTTATTTCAATTACATTTTCCTCTAAAAAACCAGGTAAAAGTGCCCTTATTCCTAAATCTACTCCTGCATTTATTAATAGTGTTGCATTTGCATGGCGAAGTTTATGAAGAGATATATTACAAAAATCTGTATCCTTTATAAATCTTTTAAATTGCAAATTTAACCTACTTCTATCCTTATAATCTCCAGTTGTTGAAGTAAAAACCATATTAGGATATTTATATGTTTTCCCAACATTCTTAATTTTTTCTTTCTGTTCTTCTCTGTGATTTTGCAATATTGCTTTTAATGTATCACTCATTCCTATTGTTCTAATAGAATTTTTTGTCTTTGGAGTATCAAGCCAATGTTTGCCTCCTACATCAGCAAGATTATGTCTTATATGTATAAGCCCATTGTCAAAATCCAAATCATTCCATTGCAATGCAAGACACTCTCCTGCTCTCATTCCTGTATATAACAATGTTTTAATGATAACTGCAAACTCTGAATATCCTGCTTCATCTAACATATTTAATAGTTCTTTAGCTTGACTATCAGAAAGAAATGGTTTTCTTTGTTCCGCATTATATTTTTGTTTTGGAAGAATTACACCTGCACAACACGGACTTTCTTTTATCAATCTACTTTCTAAAGCATAGCTAAATACACTTTGAAGAATTGTATATATTTTCTTGCAAGTTGATGGCTGTACTTCCATTTTCGCAAACATATTTGTTATTGTAGTAGGAGTTATAACTTTAAGTTTCATACTTCCCAAATATGGCAATATGTGAAGTTCTGATTGCTTTTTATAATTATATGCTGTAACCTCTTTTAATTTGTTCGGGGCATAGTTTTTAAAATATAACTCTGACATTTCAGACTATTTCAATTT
>ENA-OOQP01001033-OOQP01001033.1-human-gut-metagenome-genome-assembly--contig:-NODE-1033-length-10959-cov-16.184428_pt1 | contig 10959 bp, 9 predicted proteins | sample MGYA00241266_ERZ501171 | MGnify/ENA primary metagenome ERZ501171 (study PRJEB25962, sample SAMEA2042501) | human gut metagenome | biome: human gut; feature: human-associated habitat; material: faeces...
GTCCCGATGTACCGCCATCTGCGTCCCGATGTACCGCCATCTGCGTCCCGACGCACCGCCATCTACGTCGGGACGTGGCTGGTGGCGCGTCGCCACGCAGTTTTGGGGGCATCGGGCGCACAGTTACTTGCTATGAGGGTTAGCTGGTGGATAGAAGGAAAGGCAAAAATGTGAATGTGAATGTGAATTTGAAATGTTTTTCAATGTTACCTGAAGGAGAAGCGTATAATCGTGTTTAAGTAATAGTAGCCATTATAATAGGTTAATATTATATATATAATAAGGTACGCGCGCGAGGACTGAATTTCATTCACAATATCCAATTAAAGGAATGGATGGAACAACCCGATACATTGATTTACATTTCAAATTCACATTCACATTCACATTTTGTTTTGATGGTTTTATGAAAAAAAGACAATTTGGTAAAAATAATTTTGAATTTATTTGTTTATTTGGGGAAAAAGTGTTACTTTTGTAGTTGCTATGGAAAATAACTTTCATGGTACAACTTAAATCGCAAGCCAATGACTGGACGTATCAAAAACAGCACAGAAAAGACTTCTTTTGTTGTCTTCAAGTATGATTTCTGCAAAAGCCGGAATCTTTCAAGTATCGAGGGTACTCTACCCTTGGATTTTCTCGAAATGTCATCGCCTGAAAAATATCAGGAATGTCAGACTGGTTTCGAGAAGGTAATGGACAGTTTGCTGAAAAGCAAGAAAATGACTTTGGTGGAATCACGGAAGAATGAGGAAGACGTTATTCACGACAACCGAATATTGGGATTTTGCGAAGGTGTGGCTGTGCTGGATGTATGCGCAGACAAAAAAGAATTTTATTGGAGTAACTTTAAGGAGAATGAAATTCACAACCAGCCTTTCTGTAAGGTAATCATTGATAATCGCCCCAACAGAGGTTTCCTTTTTGTGGAAGAATCTAGAATCTTCGGCGGCAAAAGGGGACAGGACAAGGTGGTGGCTCTTCTGCGTGATAATATCAACAGGGTGGCGAATCAATATGGCTGGAATATGGTGATTTCTGCCAAGTTGCCACCTGGTGATTTCTTTGATGCCGTGGCTGAAAGAATCAAGGCTGGCTGCAGGCCAAGGGCTGTGGTGTTTTCTTTTCCTCGCCATCAGTCTCTCAGCGATGCGCCATATTCCTTTGTCATGCAATTACAGATGCAGCAATCATTAATGGAGTGTCTCAATGCCAGTATGTATGAGGTAAAATTCGGTACAGATAAAGGCAAGCAGTTGCACTTGGACAAGGCAAACAGAGACATTGCCTTGATGGTGAACCTGTGCAGCAAGGAAGATTACGGCATCAAGGTATACTATTGGAAAGGTCCGTGCACCTCTTCCCGTTCGCTGAAACGAACCAAGGTGAAAATCTCCGATGTTGAGATTGTTGCTCTGGTTAATGGAGATGCTGTCTGTTGCGATTGTCATGGAGATTCTCAGTTTGCTTTGATCAATTCTCTTGATGTGATTCTTGATGATTTAAATGGTTACGACGATGAGGTTATTTAAGATGAAGACCAGACAGATGGTAGATAAATCTTTTTCGCAACACATGATTTATCAGGTTTTCAGAGCCATCACCCATGATATCTTCAATGATAAGACGTGGTTTCCTACATCCAGATGTTCATGCGAGGATGTTTTTTATGAGGTATTCTGCATCGTAGACAAAATGATGTTTTCGCATACCGATACCGAGAGCCGCCTTGCCTTTGTGGAAGGAATAGGGCAATATGAGAAAAACTATGTTGACGAGGATGGGTATGCTACAGCTCAGGAAGAGCGGCAGAGAATCGTATTTGTCATCCTGTATATGGCAGCTGTGATACTTCAGATGATGCCTTTGGAGTCGAAAGTGTTTCAATTTTGCTCAATGATTATGGGGCAATGGAGAGGCTACGTAACTCAGGAGTTTTCACAGCGGTGCCTCGGAGCAGTCGTGAAGAACCATGAGGTGGTTGAGCGGCTGGCAGCCAATATCGGTTATTATGGCGAGGATGGTTTCTTCGTTTCATCTCAGATTAACGAACTGATGCGCCAGAACAATGATGAAGATTATCTGCACGGATTCGAGCCTGAACAGAAGAGAACATTAGAATTGGAAGTGACAGACGAGGAGCATCAGGAAAACGGCGGGCAGGAAAAAACGGAAGAAGAAAATAAGGAGAAATGGGGCGACTTGAGCCAGGGAGAAAGAGTAAAGCGAGCCTTGCAGAAGATGATAGACGAGAAGGCTATTCCTTTGAAGAAAGACTATGCCCTGATTATGGAGGCGCTCTCTGAAATCAAAGATTTTGATGGCAAATTTGATAATGGCGCATCTTTCTGCAAGTATCTTACAGAGCAGCTGGGCATGCCTACCGACCTGACCAATGCCAGTGTCATCTCCAAGCGTTTCTCCAAGATGCGTGGCGAATTTCCCAACTGGAGTTTTGATGATGTAAGAGATCCTAACGCCCGGGAGGAACTCAACAATATCGCTAAACGTTTTGTTGCCATCTACCGTAAGGGACAGTAGGTTCTACGTTTAATATCAGAATAGGTTTAATAAACAAATTAGGATATGAAGTATTTTGTAAAAATATCAGTCTTACTACTGTTGGTAGTCTTGGCTTTTTGTGCGTGTGACAACAGCAATGACAATGGTGAAGTTATTCAGCCAAATCCACAGTCATCGAAATCTGTCATCAATTATACTGGCGAAGTAGAGTATGTGGTGGATGCGCCACAAATTCGTGAGGATATAGAGCAGGATTTGAAGGCAAACCCTCCTTTTGGAGGAAGCAAGAAATATCAGTTTGTCATAAAAAAACACTCGACGCTTGCTGCTTTATATATGCTATATGCGGTGAATCCTGAGGACGATAAGTCTGCTGACGGATATATACTGAACATCGCTGGTAAAGTGGAGTATAAGGACAATTATAGATTGTTCCCTACCGCATCTGGACCAGGTTGGTATAAGATGGATATTGTGCCTGTCGACACAAAGGATGGCAAGCCTGTTGCAACATACGATGTGTTTATAAAGCAAAATATTCCTGCTTCTGTGGTTCATAGCAAGATGTATTTCTGCGAAGACCTTACGGAGAAATATCGCCAGAAGTTCCCTAATGAAGACATTCATGCCGTGGTTCGCCGTTTGGTTCTTTCTTATGTCAGTGGGGGTGATATTATAAATGAATAGGAACATATCTGAACAGAAGAATTTTTAGAAATAATACAGTATCAGCACTTTTTGCTTCGTTTGCAAGCAGAAAGTGCTTTTTTTATGCCTTCAGATGAGCTGGAGGCTTAGCGGAAGGCTTAGTTGCCGGCGATGAGGCTTAGTAGGAGGCGAACCGGCAGGACGCCTATTGCCGGGGAGGCTTTTTTTCCTTACTTTTGCATTCAGAAATAATCAATGATTGGGATTATGGAAAAAGGAAAGAAAATACCTCCACAGGAAGCGTCTCAGACTAATCCAGTGGCAAAGCCTGAGGATACCAAGGGCGGAATCAATAACAAGGTATCATCTGGGTTGACAGGAAAAAAACTGGCTGAACAGGCTGAAGAGAATGAAGAGATGCCCATGCATCACCTGATTGCCGATAAGGATTATCCGTCGGGCATCAGAGAATGGATGATCACTTCGCCTTCTGACCTCAAGTATCCTACGCTGGTGGTGGCTGCAGCCATGCTCAGCGTTTATCTTACACGTGTCAGAATACAGTATGTGTATGATAATCAGGGAGAAAAATCGGCCATCGTGTTGCAGGTCATCGTAGAGGGCGAGCAGTCGAGCGGAAAGTCGTTTGCCAGATACATCATGCGTACCCTGATGAAACCTTTCATCGAGCGCGACAGCGAAATGAGAGCCAAGGAGCAGGAGTATGCTGCCCTGAAGCGACGCCAGGGCAAGAAGGATGGCAAGCTGCCACCCGAACCGAAGACCGACATCACCATCCTGCCCGAAACCGTATCGCTCACCATGTTTATCAAGCGATGCGATGCTGCCGTCAAGCTCTATGGTGCTCCGAAGACGCTCTTCGAATTTGCCGATGAGATTTCTGCCATCGTGCATTCTGCCAAGCGCCAGTTTGCCGACCTCTCGCAGGTTATCAAGACGGCTTACGATCTGGGCAGCGTATATGGTCAGGATTTCATGAGCGAATCCAGCTATAGTGCCATGGTAGATGCCTTGCTGTCGTTCGTTTTCTGCGGCACTCAGAGTGCGGTGAGCAGATATATGAACAAAGCTGCCATTGAGGGCGGTGCTGTAACCCGAACCATCTTATGTCCGCTCATCAGTCATCTGGGCGACAATCCGCCACAGTTTCAGGCGTTGACCGATACGCAGCGTAATGAGCTGGAGAATACATTGGACAAGCTCTTCGGGTTGTGCTACGAGGAAGATGGAAAATTCCATCAGGAGATAGAGGAAGATATGAGCTGGCTCTACAAGACGGTGGTAAAATGGTGTAACGACTGCCGCCAGCAGGTGGTGAAAACCATGTCCAAGTCGATGGATGTCTTCTACAAGCGCAGTTCGGTTTCAGCCTTCCGCATCGCTGCCCTCATGCAAGTGCTTTACAAAGTGGAAGGGAAGAAGAGCGAGAAGGAAATCCGGAAACTGGTTAGGCAGACCTATCTGGCTTGTGCCGACCGCATCTTGCAGAATATGTTGCAGCGGTGGGGCAAGGCTTTCGAGCAGATTTCTGCCGAGGGCGAAGGAGAGCCTTATCATACTGTAGACTATTTCAGCGAGTTGCCGCAGGAATTCTCTTATCAGTTCCTGGAGGAATTTCTGAAGCAGAAAGGGCTCAAGACGCCTGCCCGCAACATGGTATGCAACTGGCGCAGATGGGGATGGCTCGAAAAACCAGCAAAGGGCGAGGATAGAAAGGTGCTTAGAAAGACGCAGCAGAAAGGCACTATTAGTGATGGTAATATTAAAAAAGACAATTAGAAGATGGCAGAATATATTGATTCAAATACGCTCTCTAAACTTAGAGCTATCAGCATCCTGGAGGTTGCTGATGAATTGGGAATGGGTTTGCGGTATCATAATGCCCTTTGTATCAGTCATAATGATACCCATCCGAGTTTGCATTTCTGGACTTCCACCAACACTTGTCATTGCTTTTCATGCGGGTGGGGTGGAGATAATATCGACCTGGTGATGAAACGGGAGAATCTCTCTTTTTCGGAGGCTTGCCAATGGCTGTGCAGAAGATTCAATATCAGCGCCGGTAATCATTCTGCGGGAAACCGTAAGGAGGTGCTTCATCGGGATAAAGCTGTTGCTGAGCATAGAAAATCTGAATGTGATACGGACAGGCTCAATCTCAGAGGCGAGTTTCAGCATAAGCCTGACGTAGATTATCTGATGCGTATGCTCATGGGCAAGCAACTGACAGATAAAGCCAAGGATTTCCTGTTCTATCAGAGAAAGTTGCGCCCGGAATATATCTATTGGTGTAGAGTGGTGAGCACAGATTTCTCCATTGCTGGCTATCGCTTTGGTGGAAAGTTTTTTGATGGTCCTTCCCTGTTGATTCCCTATTATGACGTTCATGGCAATCTGCTGACGGTTCAGAGCAGATATCTGGGAGATAAGACTGAAGAAAAACCGCGGTTTAAGTTTGCGCCAGGTAGCAAGCCGATGGTATATGGGATGCAGATATTGCCGCAGGTGACAGAAAAAGAGCCATTGGTTATTACCGAGGGATGTACCGACTGCTGGAGCGCTATGTCTATGGGTTACAAGGCAATAGCCATCCCGAGTGCTACGCTTTGTAATGAAGAATGTCGCAATCTTTTAGCGGGAAGGAATCTTCACATGTGGCCTGATCAGGACAAACCGGGCATCGGTCTTTATATGAAACTGAAGGAAATGTTCCCTCAGCTGGTGTACCATCAGTTGCCGGAAGGTTGCAAGGATTTGTCTGATTATTACCAGTCGTTTTACGTTCAGAAAATGTGAAAGTGAATGTGAATTTCAAATGTTTTTCTATTGTTGTTTTTAAGTTGTTGCGTGTTATGATGAAGTTGTTTTTAAATCGTTTTCGTAGAGATCATGGCGCCATTGTTGGTCGCCTTAGTCAGGAAGTAGTTAATCGCCAGGGTATCGTTGTAGGCCATCAGTACATTTGTGATACGATGGAGCGCGAGGGTGGCTGTCTGGAGCCGGGTGAATATCACCTCATGGTGGCTAAATGCAAATGCTTCGCCCGCCAGATGCTTTTCCTCGAACCGATAAGGGATGATTCTTCTTCATCTTCCTCTCTTCCTCTCCCCGAAACCTGCAAGCTTTGCCGCATGGAGCGCAAGAGTCATGAGTTCGGGTGTCTGGAAGAACTTTATGCCCTTCCTTGTCCCATGATACAGCCGGGCAATGGTCCGTTCCGTCTGCGTCAGGGTGGCATCCTCATCGGCGAGGCCCATGCGCCCGGGTTCGTACTCAAGAGTCAGGAACGCTTCCTCCAACTCTTCGACCGGGTCAGCAAGATGCTCAGACGTGGGGGTGAGGTGGTCATCAAGATAGAGTAGGTTGGGGAGAAGAGTGGCACTTATCAACAACTTGACTCTCTTTATGTAAGAATGCCAAATCAAGTGGATCACATTATGCTCTTTGCTTGATTTGGTATTCTATATGTGTTGAGGCGTATGTCATCTCGGGGAAGAGAGTGGGACTTGTGGAACGAAATAGAGGAAAGGATAGGTTTAGGGCAGTAGTGGTACCATATAAATAGGTACGCAAAGCGTATCGCCATCCTTCTTCAAATCTTTGGTATAAACTAGATATTTGTGGGCGATTCTCGAAGAATACTTTTCTGAGAATTTGTCCAAAGAGGTATGTATATTTGTCTAATTATTAGTTGATTATGCGTGCAAAGATACAACTTTTGCCGAAATCCGCAAAATGTTTTAACCTTATTTTGCCGAAATCCGCAAAATGTTTTTATCTGTTTTTGCCGAAATCCGCAAAATGTTGCATGGGTTCTCATGAATGTTATTTGATTTTTCCCCATCATCTTTTGGGGATTTGTCACTTTGCCATCTCTGGGATTCTTTATACTTTTGTAGCAGATGATCGCTAAGCGGTGACGTGACTCGCTCAGCAGCGTACTTCGGGCGCAGGATGTGCTACTGATACGGGCAATGGTCCCTTCACGCTTCGTCAGGGCGGCATCTTGGTGGGCGAGGCCTGTCCTCTCGGCTTCGTAGAAGTTTCATTGCGTAAAAATCATCATGTTTTTACGCAATGAAACTTTTTTTTACCGAAAACTCCCTTCGGTACAGAAAAAAAGGGCTATGCCCCAGATAATCTTCTTCATTTTGACTTATTAAATTGTAGCGTTAGTTAAATTTGAGGGCAAAAGTACAAAGAATATTCGAGAAAACAAACGGAAAATGGAGATTTCTTCGTATCTTTGCACACATATTTTGTAAGATTATGAAAAAACTGTATATTCTTTTGTGTGGGGCAACGGCGGCCCTGCTGATGGCGGCATGCCAGGGAGGAAAGACGACTGCTGCTGATGCGGAGGCTGGCGATACCCTGGAGATGAAGTACGCCAAGTTGCTCACCATCGTGAAGCATGGTGATGGGGAAGAGGCTTCCGATGAAGCAGAAGGCATTGATTATCAGTATGCTGAGGCTATCATCGCCAACCCCTGGAAGGCGGGAACGATGCTGCATCGCTACATCCTGATTCCGAAGGGAAAGGAGGGGGATAAGACGGTGGCGATGCTTGCCAAAAGGCGCAGCACGGGGGCGAGATGCACTACCGATACCGTGCGCACACCGGTGGAGAGGAGTGCTGTTTTCATCGCTCCCCATTGCCAGCTGATGTACGAAATGGGCTGCCAGCAGGCCATCCGTGGTGTCTGCGACCTCGATTACATCAATATTCCGGATGTAAAGAAGAGGGCTGCTCTTTCTAGGAATACTGCTGCCCGAAAAGCTTCTGCAGGAAAAGCTTCTGCAGGAAATGCTGCTGCCCGAAATTCCATCGTGGATTGCGGTTCGAGCATGGCGCCCGATATCGAGCGTATCATCGCCCTGAAACCCGAAGCCATCCTACTTTCGCCTTTCGAGAACAGCGGAGGATATGGCAAGCTCGACAAGCTGCACGTGCCTATCATCGAGGCTGCCGACTATATGGAGTCTTCGCCACTGGGCAGGGCGGAATGGATGAAATTCTACGGCATGCTCTTTAAAAAAGACGGGAATGCACCGAAGACCGCTCTTGCTGCATCTTGCGAACCAAAGGCAGATTCGCTCTTTGCGAAGATAGAAAAGGAATATCTGAAGCTGAAAGCTGAGGCAGCCGGGTATCCGAAGGGCCTCTCCATCCTGACCGAAAGAAAAACGGGCAATGTATGGTATGTGCCTGGAGGTCAGAGTACTATCGGTATTCTGCTGAAGGATGCCAACGCCCGTTATATCTTCGAGGACGATCAGCACAGCGGAAGTCTGGCGATGAGTCCGGAGCAAATCTTGGCGAAGGGAAAGCAGGTGGATGTATGGGCGTTCAAGTATTTCGGTGGTGCCCCTCTGTCGCAGGCTCAACTGCTTCAGGAATATGACGGCTACAAGGCTCTTGCTGCCTTCAGCCGGGGTAATATCTATCAGGTAGATACCTCTACGGTACCTTATTTCGAGCTTACGAGTTTCCATCCCGAACTGCTGCTCAGAGAGTTCATCATCCTGGCTCATGGCGAGCGGTTCGGCAAATTGAGATTCTATAAGAAATAGGGCTTTAATCAGAGATTTTACAAGAAATAGTTTTAGTGAATGAAAACCATCGTTTTTGGGGCAATCGCCATTATCATACTGTTTTTCGCCAACCTGGCATGGGGGAGTGTAAACATCCCATGGCAGGACGTGGGGGCGATTATTTCGGGCTCTCAGACCGACGAAACCTACCGCTATATTCTGTTGGAATCGCGACTGCCGGCGGCGATTGCCGCTTTGCTTTCGGGCGCAGCCCTCGCCACGAGCGGCTTGCTCCTGCAGACAGCCTTCCGCAACCCTCTGGCGGGTCCTGACGTATTCGGTATCAGCAGCGGAGCCGGACTGGCTGTAGCCATCGTGATGCTTGCCTTTGGCGGCAATATTGCCCTGGATGATTTAGGGGTAGGTTTTCTGGGCGATGCCGGCAACTATGCCATCGGCGGTTTCCTGGCTATCCTCATCGCAGCCTTTATTGGGGCTATGGTGGTGATGGGCATCATCACCTTCTTTTCTGCCATTGTGCGCAGCCATACGGTACTGCTCATCATCGGACTGATGGTGGGTTATCTTGCCAGCAGCGCCATCTCATTGCTCAATTTCTTCAGCACGGCAGAGGGCGTGAAATCGTATATGGTTTGGGGCATGGGCAGCTTTGGCAATGTTTCGAGCCAGCAGATGATGTTCTTCATCCCGTTGGCCCTCATTGCCCTGGCTGCGTCTCTGCTCCTTGTAAAACCGCTGAACGCCATGCTGTTAGGCGAACAGTATGCCGAGAATCTGGGCTTCAACATCAGGCGTCTGCGCATCGTTCTGCTCATCATCACCGGTCTTCTTACGGCTGTGGTTACCGCCTTCTGCGGTCCCATCGCCTTCATCGGTCTGGCAACGCCGCATATCACCCGCCTCATCATCGGCACGGAGAATCATCGCCGTCTGTTGCCCGTCACGATGCTGATGGGTGCAGCCATAGCCCTTCTCTGCAATCTCTTCTGTACCCTTCCGTCGGACGGTGGCATCATCCCGCTGAATGCCGTCACCCCGCTGTTCGGCGCCCCCGTCATCATCTATGTTTTGATGAAGAGGAGATAGGGGGCTACCTTACTGAACTTTTGCAAGTTTTGCCCCGCACGCCCTGAAAGGGCAGAAGCTTACTTGCGGAAGTTCTGTTACTTATTCACGACATTAATCGGATTGCCCTCGAGAAATGCCTTGACGTTGGCGGCTACCTGCTTGTTCAGACGCTCGCGAGCCTCGTAGGTGGCCCAGGCAATATGAGGGGTGAGGTAGGCATTAGGCTCGCCGAAGAGCGGATTCTCCTTTGACGGCGGCTCCTGAGCCATTACATCGGCACAGTAGGCACCCAGACTGCCTTCGTGAAGGGCAGCAGCTACGGCCTCCTCATCTACCAGCGGACCGCGACCCGTATTAACCAGGATGGCGGTATCCTTCATCTTCTCCAGACTCTCCTTATTGATGAAATGATAGGTGTCATCAGAGAGCGGACAATGGAGCGAGAGAATATCGCTCGTGGCAAGCAAACCCTCCTTGCTCACCTTCTGGATCCACTCAGGCAGATCGCTCGAATTCTTGCTGGTGCAGGCACAGATGTTCATGCCAAACTGGCGGGCGATGTTGGCAACTTTCATGCCGATATTACCCAGTCCCATGATACCCAGGGTCTTGCCGGCAAGTTCCATCAGTGGGGTATCCCAATAACAGAAATCCTTATTGTAAGCCCAGCGCTCGTTGCGGTTCTCCTGGGTATAATGCTCTACGCGGTTGGTTACGGCAAGGATGAGGGCAAAGGTCATCTGCGCCACGCTGTCGGTGCTGTAGGCAGGAATATTGGTTACGATGATGCCCTGTTTCCTGGCAGCCTCGATGTCTACCACGTTGAAACCGGTAGCCTGGATACCGATGTATTTCAGTTTAGGAAGCTGCGCCAGCATCTCTGCATCTATCTGTACCTTGTTCAGAAGGATGATGTCGGCATCCTTGGCACGTTCCACTTTCTCTGCATCTGATGTGCGAGGATAAACTACCACCTCGCCCAGTTTCTCCAGAAGATGATAATCCAAATCTCCCGGGTTTGCGGCATAGCCGTCTAGAATAACAATCTTCATAAATTTTTCCCGTTTTCTGTATATAAAATAAAAGTTTCGCAAGTTTTGTCCCATACGCCCTGAAAGGGCAGAAGCCCCTAGCCCAGGG
>ENA-OOQP01001048-OOQP01001048.1-human-gut-metagenome-genome-assembly--contig:-NODE-1048-length-10831-cov-1.885579_pt1 | contig 10831 bp, 8 predicted proteins | sample MGYA00241266_ERZ501171 | MGnify/ENA primary metagenome ERZ501171 (study PRJEB25962, sample SAMEA2042501) | human gut metagenome | biome: human gut; feature: human-associated habitat; material: faeces...
TTGACGAAGCCACGGTTAGCGCTAACCGTGGCTTCACTTTTTTATTTAAACCGGAGCGCTTGTGCTGCGGCAGCTTATCAGTTGCCGTAACCGTATGCGCTGAACGGATTGTACGAGTTGCTGCGTGTTGTGGACTCCGTCTTTACGGAAGAGGAATCGCCCTTATCCTCAACGAGGGTTGCCTTTACTTCAAATTCATTGATGTTGTAATTGCTGTCTATTCTGCAAATCGTAAGCGTAAGCGTATCGCCCACGGCAGATTTATCGATAAGGTCCGGAAGATCGTCTGCGCTGTCAAGGTCCTTGCCGTTGACCTTGGTAATTAAGTCGCCCTGCTTTACGTCCTGAGACGCAAGGCTTGAATCGGACTGAACACTCTGAACTATCAAGGAACCTGCCGGGAGATCCTTAAGGCTTACGATCATACTGTACATCTGACTTGAAGACGCCGGCGAATAGGTTATTCCGAGCTTAGGTCTGTTAGTAACATAGCCGTTTGCAACTATTTCGTCATAAACTTCCTTTGCTGTAACGCTCGGAACGGAGAATGCCATTCCCTCGTAATCGGTGCTTGCTATTTTAGATGAGTTTATGCCTATTACCTGACCGTATTCATTGACGAGAGCGCCGCCGGAGTTGCCGGGGTTTATGGCTGCCGTGTGCTGAATACAAATCATCTCATAGCCTATCTGGCTGTTTACGGGGCGAGAAATCGCGGATACAATACCGTTTGTGAACGAGCCTGCAAACGCCGTTCCGCCGGGGTTGCCTATCGCGTAGACCGTCTCGCCTACGGAGAGCTTGTCGCTGTCGCCGAATTCCGCGGCTTTAAGACCGGTAGCCTTGATTTTTAAAACTCCGATGTCGGTTTTAGAGTCATATCCCACTACGGTAGCGTCGTACTGTGTTTCGTCGGATAGCTGAACTCTGACGGAGCCGCCGCCAGAAATTACGTGAGCGCAGGTCATAATATATGTGTATTGCTTACTGCTGTCCTCGCCGACTATTACGCCCGAGCCCTGACCCGATGCGGAGGAGGAGCGGCTGTCGGAGTATACGAGTATGCCGACGGAACTGTCCTTTATCTTATCATAAACGCCTGCCGCGGTAAGACTGCCGCTCTTATCGGTAGAGGAAGCGGTGGGAGTTTCGTTTATCGTAACGGTTGAGCTGTCTGCGGAAGCCTTTTCGCTTGTCTGCTTTTTGGCACCGTCCTTATTGCTGAGAGAAACCGCAATGCCCGTAACACCGAGAGCCACACAAACCACAACTGCGATTATGAGGGCTATAACGCCGCCTTTTTTATGCTTTGACGGCTTATTGTCAACCGGTTTTTTCGGCGGTTGGCCTGAATTTCCGTAATAGACATAGCTGTTATTTCCGCTGTATGTCGAGCTCGGACGGTATGCGCCGTTTGAGCCGTAGTAACCGTTGTTTCCGCTTGAATAGCCGTTGTTGCTGCCGTTTGCATTTGAACTGCCGTTATTTGTGTTTCCGCTGCCGTTCGAGTAAGGGTAGCCGTTATTCGGCTGATAGCCGCCGTTATAAGGACTGCCGCTGTTCGCTCTTTGAGCGTCATTGCCGGCTTCGGGAGCACTTTGGAAATTACCCGTGCTTTCCGGGGTGTTTTGCTGCTCGTTTCCCGAAGGGGTGTTGTTATTGAAATCGTCCATAAAAAGGTCTCCTTGATTTATCTGATGAAGACAAGAGCTTTTCTCTTATCGTTGTCATAATCATAACCGACGGTTATTACAAAACTGTTAACTCGTTTTAAATAATCTGAATACTTTTACAGCTGCTTAGGCGGAAGATATTTCGGAATAGTAAACCAAAATTCGGTGTATTTACCCTCTTCACTGTTGCAGCCTATCGAACCGCCGTGCATTTCGACTATCGTTTTGCATATATAAAGACCGAGTCCCGCACCCTTGACGTCATAGCTGCGCGATTTATCAACCTTGTAGAAGCGCTCGAATATTTTTTCGCGCTCCTCCGAGGAAATACCCGCACCCGTGTTTACTACCTTTATAAGCGTTGCGTTTTCGTCATCGTCCGCAAATACGCTTATGGTGCCGTTTTCCGTGAATTTGACCGCGTTGTCCACAAGATTGTATATGACCTGATGTATCATATCCTCGTCGGCGGTGACCGTTACGGAATGAAGCCTGTCAAGCCCGGATATTTCAATGTGCTTGCGCTCTATTATCTGCTCGAACGACAGTAGCACGTTGAATATTTCCGCACTTATGTCAAACGCCTTCGGGTTCAGCTTTAATTCACCCGCTTCGATTTTGGACATATTCAGCATTGCCGTAACAAGCCTTGACAGTCGCTTGGTCTCATCGGAAACAATGCTCAAATAGTGTTTTTGCTGGCTTTCGGGAATGGTGCCGTCAAGGATTCCGTCTATGAAGCCTCCTATGGTTGTCATAGGGGTCTTAAGCTCGTGCGAGACGTTTGCCACAAAGCTTCGCCGCGAGCTTTCAAGAAGCGACAGATCCGATGCCATCTTATTGAATGCGCGCACAAGCTCGGCGAGTTCGTCGTCACCCTTTACCTTGACTCTCGGGCCGAAATCGCCCTCTGCGTAAGCTTTTGTCGCCTCCGACATATCGTGGAGTGGTTTTATAAGAGAAGCGGTGAGAAAATACACCGCGATAAAGCCTACCGAGAAAGCCATAAGACAGGCAAAAATGAACATTTTAAGGATATTCGTCGCATAGTTTGTGAAGCCCGCCGTCATAGGCGCCACGGCAAAAACAACTGCTGCGGTTTCTTCGCCGACCTTTACCGGCTCCGCCGCGACAAGCTGCTTTTTCATATAGACGCCGTTTAAGGTGGTCTTTGCAAAATAGTCGCCCTTTTTCGCCTCGTCAATTACCTCCTGAGGTATTGTGTAGCCGCCGTGCAGACTGCATCTGCCGTTGTTTGAGATACTGTAATTCTGTGTTATGACGTCCTTGCACAATATTATGTTGCCCGAGGTATCGGTTATGTAAATATCAGCCGAGATAGCGTCCGAAATCATCGAGAGGTTACTGCATATCATCGCTATCGAGCCGGAGGCATCGGTTTGAATTCTTGATGAGAGAACAGATGAGGTAGTGTTCGCTATGTTTTTTGCGTTAGAGGAGAGAAGCTGTTCTTTTTGACTTGACCAGTAATTCGAGAGGAACACACCGAGCGTTACTCCCAAAAGCAAAAAGCAAATAAGCACCATTGCCACAAATACCGACAGAAATTTAGTGAACAGTGACTGATGACTGAATTTGCGGTAGGTGCGGTGCAATACCGTTTTAAAACGCGCCTTTGCGCTCTGCTGCATTCTTATCAGTCCTTAGTTTCAAATTTATAGCCTACGCTCCAAACGGTTTTCAATTCCCATTTGTCGGAAACGCCCTCAAGCTTTTCGCGAAGACGCTTTATGTGAACGTCTACCGTTCTTGAGTCGCCGTAGTAGTCAAACCCCCATACCTCGTCAAGAAGCTGATCGCGCGTAAATACACGGTTGGGATTTGAGGCGAGATGATATATAAGCTCGAGCTCTTTCGGAGGAGTGTCTACGGATACTCCGTTGACCTTCATCTCGTAATTTGTAAGGTTTATCGAGAGCTTGTCGTAATTTACCTCTTTGACGTCGCTTGTGTCGGAAGCGGGAGCGGTGCGGCGAAGTACGGCTTTTATTCTTGCCACAACCTCTTTTGTGTCAAAGGGCTTTGTAACATAGTCGTCCGCGCCGAGCTCAAGACCCAGAACCTTGTCAAAGGTCTCGCCCTTGGCGGTGAGCATAATAATCGGCACCTTTGAAGTCTGTCTGATTTCACGGCATACCTGCCAGCCGTCAAGCTTCGGTATCATTATGTCGAGCAGCGTGAGGTCGGGATTTTCCTGCTTGAATGCATTTATTGCCGACACACCGTCGTTAACTATTTTTACGACGTAGCCCTCTTTTTCGAGATAGAGCCTTAAAAGCTCGCAGATATTGGTGTCGTCATCGACGACGAGTATTTTTTCATTTGGCATAAAATACCACCCTTTCAAACCTCTTATAATCAGAAATTATAAAGTACATTTAAAAATAATATGTGAACAAATTCATAAGAAATTTAAAATAAAAGGGACTATAAAAAACAAATTTCTTTACAGCCCGATTTTATGATTATTTAAGCGACGACAGAAGTCCGCCTTTTTTGATTATATCCTGTATGAACGGCGGAAACGGCTCTGCCCGGTAGCTTTTGCCCGTGGTGTTGTCGGTTATTACGCCGCTGTCAAAATCTACCGAAACCTCGTCGCCCTGCTTGATTTCGTCGCCTGCCTCCGAACATTCGAGAATCGGCAGACCTATGTTGAGCGCATTTCTGTAAAAAATTCTTGCGAAGTTTTTGGCGATTACGCAAGAAACGCCCGCCGCCTTTATGGCAAGCGGAGCATGCTCTCTTGAGGAGCCGCAGCCGAAGTTTACGCCGGCAACTATTATGTCGCCCTCTTTCACGTTATTTACAAATTCCTTGTCTATATCCTCCATACAATGAGCCGCAAGGTCTTTCGGGTCGGAGGAGTTGAGGTATCTTGCCGGAATTATGACGTCCGTATCCACATGGTCGCCGTATTTATGAACTTTGCCCTGTATCTTCATATAAATCGTTCCTTTCTTACCTGAGCTGCGAGGGTGAGCATATATAGCCCGTAACGGCACTTGCCGCCGCTACGAAGGGGCTTGCGAGATAAACCTCGCTCTCCGGGTGTCCCATTCGGCCTACAAAGTTGCGGTTTGTGGTGGAAACGGCTCTTTCACCCTTTGCGAGTATGCCCATATGACCGCCGAGACACGGTCCGCATGTCGGGGTTGATACAACCGCGCCCGCTTCTACGAATGTTTCGGTAAGGCCCTCTTTAATGCACTGCAGATAAACCTTTTGTGTTGCCGGAATTACTATAACGCGAACGCCGTCCTTTACCTTTCTGCCCTTTAAGACGGAGGCGGCAGCGCGCATATCCTCTATTCTTCCGTTTGTGCAGGAGCCTATAACTACCTGATCTATGTCGATTTTTTCAATTTCGTCAACGGTGTGAGTGTTTTCGGGAAGATGCGGAAAAGCAACCGTGGGTTTCAGATTATTTAAGTCTATCTCTATTGTCTCGTCATACTCGGCGTCCTCGTCTGCCTCGAATATACGAGGCTGTCTGTCGGTTCTGCCGCTTATGTATTCGAGCGTCTTGTCGTCTACCGGGAAAATTCCGTTTTTGGCGCCGCATTCTATTGCCATATTCGCTATGCAGAAGCGGTCGTCCATTGAGAGTGCGCCTACACCGTCGCCCGTGAATTCAAGCGAACGGTATCTTGCTCCGTCAACGCCTATTTTACCGATAAGGTGAAGTATTACATCCTTGCCGCTTACAAATTCGGGCAAGGTGCCTTTTAGTACAACCTTAATTGCGGACGGAACCTTAAACCAAGCCTTGCCGGAGATCATACCGGCAGCCATATCGGTTGAGCCCACACCCGTAGAGAACGCGCCGAGTGCGCCGTATGTGCAGGTGTGTGAGTCGGCGCCTATAACGGCGTCGCCGGAAATAACGAGACCGCTCTCGGGAAGAAGCGCGTGCTCTATACCCATTTTTCCCACGTCAAAGAAATTTTTGATTCCCTTTTCCTTTGCGAAAAGACGAACCTGTTTGACATTTTCGGCGGATTTAATATCCTTGTTGGGGGTAAAATGGTCCATAACAAGTGCTATTTTGTCCGTTGAAAATACGTCCTTAAAGCCCTTTTTTGCCATCTCGTTTATGGCAACGGGCGAGGTTACGTCGTTGCCGAGCACGAGGTCGAGCTTTGCCTCTATGAGCTGACCTGCCGTAACCGACTGAAGGCCGGCGTGCGCCGCGAGTATTTTTTGGGTCATTGTCATTGACATTCTGTTATTCCTCGATTCCTTTTATGTTTGTATCGCCGCTCTCAAGCGCGGTAAGACCGGAGCGTGAAAGCTCGATTATTCCGTGCTTTGTCATTTTGCCTATGAATTTGTCGATAAGCGACGGCAGACCCGTAAGCTCGGCAGTTATTGTTGTGTGGCCTATATCCTTTACCTTTGCGCCGAAGCCGTTGATTGTTTTAAGCACGGCTGTGCGCTGGCTGTTTGTGGCGTGTACCTTTATAAGCAAGAGCTCGGAGGATACAAGGCGCGATTCATTGAGCTTTACCACCTTTATTACGTCCTCAAGCTTTGAGAGCTGACGCTCAACCTGCAAAAATTTGTGCGGCTCAACGTCGGATACTATTGTTATTCTTGAATATACGGGATTTTCCGTTTCGGCTACGGTAAGGCTTATTACGTTGTAGCCGCGTCTCGCAAAAAGACTTGCGACGCGCAAAAGCACGCCCGTGCGGTTATATACGAGAGCCGAGAGGAATATTCTCTCAAGGCCGGTTGTGTTTTCTTCTGCCATTTTTGTTTTCCTTTCCTTTGCGGCTTATTCTGCCGAAAAACGATACACCGTGTCAGATACGAACGGATGGTTTTCGTCAAACAGATTTTGTATGAAATCGGGGTTGTTTAAAGCGTTCGGGTAGTACTGCGTTTCAAGGCAGAAACCGGAGCGGTGAGTGAGGGGCAGCTTACCTTTACCGATTTGCGAGCCGTCCATATAGTTGCCTATGTAAAACTGGACTCCGGGAAGGTCGGTATAGCACGTCATTTTCCTGCCGCTTTCGGGGTCGTAAACCATTGCGAATTCGCGCAGAGCACCCGTGTAATTTTCGAGGCAGAAGTTGTGGTCGTAGCCCCTGCCTATTATAAGCTGCTCGTCGGGAGACGATACGTCTCTGCCTATCTTTTTCGGTATTCTGAAGTCAAACGGTGTGTTTTCAACGCTTCTGATTTCGCCTGTCGGGATGCTGTCTTCGTTCATCGGCGTAAAGTATTTTGCAAAAATCTGCATTTCGTGAGAGAGGATGTTGCCGGAAGCGTATCCGCCGAGGTTAAAGTATGAGTGGTTTGTGACGTTTATCGGAGTCTTGCCGTCGGGTCTGCAGTCATAGTGTATTTTGACCTCGTTTTTGTCGGTAAACGTGAATGTGACTTCATTTTGAAGGCTTGACGGGAAGCCCTCGTTGCCGTCGGCGCTGAAATATGAGAATTTAACGCTGTCGTCGCCGAGTATTTCATAATTCCAAACGGCGTTTTCGTATTCGTGATTACCGTGAAGGGTGAATTTACCGTCGATGTTTTTTGTTATCGGGTAATTTTTGCCGTCTATGGTAATACCGTTTCCGGAAATTCGGTTTGCGACTCTTCCGACGGTGCGACCCTGCGAATCCGTACAGCTCAGCTGACCCTCCATGGTGTCAAAGCCGACAAGCACATCGGCAAAGTCTCCGTTTCTGTCGGGAACCGATATTTTATTGAGCGTAGCGCCGTAATTCAGCAGTTCGATTTCGGCTCCGCTTTCGTTTTTTATTGTGAATGAAAAGACTTCTTTTCCGTCGGCGGTTTTGCCGTAGAGAGATTTGGTCATTTTCAAAGCTACCACCCCATTTTTAGCATTTTAATAAGTATAATATCCGTGCGCGCCGTTGTCAAGAAAGACGAAAAAACTTGCAAGAGCGAAAATAATGCTGACCGGAAAACAAAAGTATTTTTATTGACTTTTCGGCGTTTTAAATGTATTCTTAACATATATTATGTATTTGAAGGGAGTGTGCCGATTGGAGCAATTTTTAACTCAGTTTGAATTCCTGTCGCGATATGCTTTGGCTTTTCTTGCGCTTATAATACTTCTCCGGTGCATTTTTTCCCTTTTCAGGCTCAGACCGCGCCGCGAGATTATGGCAACGCTGATAAATCTTGCCGACGACAGCGAAATCGAGATACGAAATTGGGAAACCTCGATAGGCCGTTCGCGCTCGTGTGATATATCGCTCAGAAAGTACGGCACGGTATCGCGTTTTCACGCCGTTCTGGCTCTCAGAAAAGACGGCTGGTATGTCTTTGATACCGAGTCGAAAACCGGAGTTTACGTAAACGGCGAGCAGATAAAAAAATCAGCCAAGATAATCGACGGCGACACCGTCTCGTTCGGAAACGCGGTTATGAAGTTCACCTCAAACGGCTACGGCGTTGAGAGTGAGGAGGCTGAGGACGGTAAAAAGGTTGACTTCACAAACGCCACAAGGCTTGTAAATCTTGCCGACAACAGCGCGTTCTATTTAAACGGCACGTGCCTTATAGGGCGTGACAGAACCTGTAATATATGCCTGCCGATGCAAAGCGTCTCGGGCGAGCACGCCGAGGTCTATCCCGCAAAGGACGGCTGGTATGTTGCGGACCTCAATTCCAAAAACGGTACGCTTTTAAACGGCGAAGAGGTTTTCGGCGCATTCCCGCTGTATGACGGCGACATTATTTCAATAGGCGATTACAGCTTCCTTTTCCGCGAATAAAGCGGAGAAGAGGCCATATTCAAAGAAACGGAGGACGCATCTTTGGCTCAGGAAAATGCTCGTAAAAAGCAAAAAAAGACGAGAACCAAAAAATACAGAAAGCCTGTAAACTGGCTGATTCTGCTTATAATTATGACTGTTTTTCAGCTCGTTTGCGCCGCTCAGATAAATATGAACAGTCCCGACATACCGCTGACTACATTATATATTGTATTCGGTGCATATATAGCTATTGAATGGGCGTATTTTATATTTTTCGGCGGATTTTTACACCGCAAGAGCTTTGAAATAGAGCTTATAGCGTTTTTTCTTACCGGAATAGGCCTTACACTCACCACAAGCGTGTATCCCGACAAAGCGTTTGTTCAGCTTGCGGCGGTGATTATGGGTATTGCGGTATTTATAGTTATGCTTTGGGTGCTCAGCGATATAGAAAGAGTCGTAAAGCTGCGTATGCCGGTGGCGATAGCTTCCGTTATCGTACTTGTTGCCACAAGGCTTTTGGCGCACAATATAAACGGTGCATACAACTGGATAAGAATAGGCGGCGTTTCGATACAGCCGTCGGAAATAGTGAAGATAGGCTTTGTCTTTGTAGGTGCGGCTACACTCGAATACCTGCAATCAACGAGAAGCCTTACAAAATATCTTGTGTTTGCACTTTCCTGTATAGGCTGTCTGTTCCTTATGAAGGATTTCGGTACGGCACTTATATTCTTCTTTACATTCTTAATAATGGCATTCCTGCGCTCGGGAGATATAAAGACAATATTTCTTGTATGCGCGGCAGCTCTCGGCGGCGGCGGTCTTGTGCTTACGTTTAAGCCGTATGTCGCAAAACGCTTTGAAACATATCGCCATGTTTGGGAGTATGCAAACGACCGCGGCTATCAGCAGGCGAGACTTCTCATATATTCCGTCAGCGGCGGTCTTTTCGGACTCGGAATAGGAAACGGCAAGCTGAGAGATGTGTACGCAGCCACAGAGGACTTGGCGTTCGGAATGGTATGTGAGGAATTCGGAATTATTGTCGCATTTGCCGTGCTTTTGACCTTTGTCGCCCTCGTGGTTTACAGTATACGCTATGCTGTGGCGGCTCGCTCGTCTTTTTACGCTATTGCTGCGTGCGCGGCGTCGGGCCTTCTTCTTTTCCAAGCGGCTCTGCACGTGTTCGGCGTTACCGATCTTCTTCCGTGGACGGGCGTTACGCTGCCGTTTATCAGCCGAGGCGGCTCGAGTATGATGTGCTGCTGGGGACTTGTGGCATTTATAAAGGCCATTGATGTCAAGACGTACAAACGGTACGATAAGGTAACGGTGGCAAAGTCTTAAATTAAATCTGCCGAAAGGGAGTGTGAAACAATGAAAACCATGTCAAAAAGAGCCTGGGTGCTCTATGTGTTTATAGCAGCATTTTTAGCAGGGCTCATTGTGTTGTTTTACACATTTTACACGAACGCCGATTCGTGGGCTATGAAAAAGGCAAACAGGCACCTGTATTCATCAGGTACGCTGTCGGTTGCGGGCAGTATTAAGGATGAAACCGGAGCGGTGCTTGCGGAAACAAAGGACGGTAAGCGCGTTTATAACAGCGACAAAACCGTAAGAACCGCAACCATGCACACGGTAGGCGACTCTGAGGGCTATATAGCGACGGGCGTTCAGACATCGTATAAGGACGTCATAACCGGCTATAATTTCGTTGACGGTATATACAACCTGAAAAAATACGGTAAGGGCAACGACGTAAATCTCACCATAAACGCGCAGCTCTGTGCGGCGGCATACAGCGCCCTCGGAAGCAACAAAGGCACGGTCGGAGTTTATAATTACAAAACGGGTCAGCTTTTATGCGTTGTATCAAGCCCGTCTTATGATATTGCAAATAAACCCGTCTCAAGTATAAATAACGATAAGACAGGTGCCTACGAGGGTGTTTATTTAAACAGGTTTTTCTCCGGCGTTTATACTCCCGGCTCGACATTTAAAATGATAACCTCGATTTGTGCCATTGAAAATTTGCCGGATATAGATTCGCAAAAATTCAAATGCACGGGCGAATACAAGGTCGGCGGCAGCTCGGTTAAGTGCCTCGGGGTTCACGGAACCGTGGATTTCGAAAAGGCTCTCAATGTGTCCTGTAACAGCGCATTTGCGCAGATTGCGATAGAACTCGGACCCGATAAGCTTATGGCCACGGCAAAGGAGCTTGGGCTCGGCAATCAGATGTATGTAGGCAATATAAGGCTCGCAAAAAGTTCGTTCGATGTGACCGGTGCGTCGGACCTCGACGTGGGCTGGGCAGGTATAGGTCAGTACACCACTCGCATAAATCCGTGCCAGATGTTAACTATTGCAGGCGCGGTGGCTAACGGCGGCTCCTCAGTG